>Ga0307489_10001906_pt1 | contig 13878 bp, 27 predicted proteins | sample SB12metaG_FD_202247 | JGI IMG/M metagenome (GOLD analysis project Ga0307489, IMG submission 202247) | Sea-ice brine microbial communities from Beaufort Sea near Barrow, Alaska, United States - SB 1.2 | ecosystem: Environmental > Aquatic > Marine > Coastal | place: USA: Alaska | collected... | reverse complement strand
AAAGCAAAGTTTGAAAGCGGTCCATCATATCTTGCTTTCAAGCGCTTAGTTCCAGGCGCTTTGAACTTGGGTTCGATAGGGTCAATGCACCGTCCTACCGTGTACACGCAACCCCCGTGCGTGACGGACACGCCGTCGTTGACGCACTGGTGGGAGCGGACCAGCACGGCCAGGTTCTCTCGCGTCAGGAAGTGGCGCGTCACGTCCTCGCCCCACAGCACCCCCGCGCCGCGCCGGCTCACCTCCGACCAGGGGCTTACACTCGTTCCGATTTCAGCTCAACTTGAGCTCTTCTGTCCACCGTGTAACCCAACTTAATCCTGAATATGTCCTGCACTTGCTCAACTTGAGCTGTAACGTGAACGAGTGTGAGCCCCTGCCTCCGACCCTTTGAAGTTGGGGTCCGGGTGCGGGTCGCTCCACAGGATGTCCTTCATCCAGTCCTCCTTGCTGTAGCGGCGCAAGTTGAATTTGAAAGCAAAACTCACAGGCAATTTACCACATGTGCCCACTTCCAGGCGCTTTCAGCGTGGGGTTGATAGGGTCAACCTGCACCGCCTCACCTTGCCCCAGTTTGCCTCCTCGCTGCACCCGTCCGGCCCGCGGCTCAGCTCCCGTATCTCCTTAAGCGTCACGGTGGTGTCGGAGGGCAGGCCCCCGTGCAGCACCAGTGCCTTCTGGTTCACCACGATGTAGCGGCGCAAGTTAAATTTGAAAGCAAAACTCGAAAGCGTTCCATCACATTTTAGTGTCAAGCGCTTAGTTCCCGGCGCTTTCAACTTGGGTTTCATAGGGTCAACCTGCACCGCCTCACCACGCAGGCGAACGGCAGCCACACGAACACGGCGTGGAACAGCTGGAACACGCGGTGGTCGTACTTGCCGATGCGTAGCGGCGCAAGTGCAAATTAAAAGCACAGTTTGAAACCGGTCCATCATATCTCAGTTTCGAGAGCACAGATCCAGGCGCTTTCAACGTGGGTCTGATGGGGTCAACCCGCACCGCCCTTCCGATGCACTCCTCCTCGAAGCCGCTGTAGATGTTGATGTGCGGCTCCTCGTTGTAGCGGCGCAATTTGAATTTGAAAGCAAAATTTGACAGCGGCTCATAACACTGAAGTTTCAAGCGCTCAAATTCAGGCGCTTTCAACGTGGGTTTGATAGGGTCAACCTGCACTGCCATACCTCGTGGTTCCCGCGGTTGACAAACACCGCCTCGGGGCAGGGCCCGCCAGATGTTACTCGCCACGTCACGTCATGGGATGGCAATTAACACAAGGAACGAGGGATCAGAGTGCGTGTCGACGACGTGGCGGGCAACACATGCGTGTCCTTGTTGCTGAGGGCTGCCATTTGACTCAAGGAACGAGGGATCAGAGTGCGTGTCGACGACGACATGGCGGGCAACATTTGCTAGTTGCTTGGCCCAGCCTCGGGGTGCTGCAGCTTCAGCGCGAAGACCAGCAGCACAATCTCGCACGCGTGGTCGCCGCGGTCCACCAGGGTGTAGCGGCGCAAGTTGAAATTGAAAGCAAAGGTTGAAAGCAGTTGATCACATTTTGGTTTTAAGCGCTTAGTTCCAGGCGGTTTCAACGTGGGCTCGATATGGGCAACCTGCACCGCCTCACCAGGTCGCCGTTGAAGATGTACGTGGTGGTGTCGCCGGGCAGCAGGGGCTGACACCCGTCCACTTTTCAGCTCAACCTAAGCCGTTTTGGTCACACCTCCACATGTCCCCCTGTCTAATAGACTGGGGGATAATCATGCACCCGACGTATCCTACAAAATGTGCTTACGTTGAACCGAGAAGTGGATGAGTGTAAGCCCCTGCCGGGCAGCCCGTGCGTGCGCAGGATGTGCAGCATGTCGTCCCAAGGGAAGCGTCCACGCCACGCGCGGCAAAAAGTCAAGTTGGTTACTTCAGCGCACGTTCAGCACAAGTGCACAGCCCAAGCTAGTGGACATTAGTAAGAGCACAAGTCCAGCGCAAGTACACAATCCAGGCTAGCAGCACGTAGTAAGAGCGTGCTCCTGGTTACGCTAAGGTAGGTACCGTGAGTCCGGTGAGGAAGGTAAGGGACTACGCAGGCAAAAAAAGTAACACTGTTGTTACGGAGAGTGGGAGTAGCGTGCCCCGCCAGTTGGCCGTGCAGGTCGCCGACGACGACGCACTTGCCGTCGGGCGGCACCTCAATGTCCACCACGGACGGCGCCATTGCGAACATCACCGCCGCCGCCTGAAGAATCGCCAGCGCGTCCGTCATGGCGATGCGGTCGCCTCGCCCCAACCCATCGACAAGATTCTTCACCGAACCCGCTGTGAGGGTGGGGAGCTCGATGCGCTCGGTGAAGGACTTGGTGAGGACGGTGTTGAGCGACTTGTTGCTGACTCCGCGGCCGGTCAACGACTGCACGCGGTTGACGACGCCGACGAACCCCGAGAGCGCGCGGTTGACCTTCACCATCACCGTCTCACGAGCGTTGATTTTGGCCTCCTTGGGATACGGCCGCGCACGTCGGCGCAAAGTTTGAAAGCAGTTTATCATATTTCAGTTTCAAGCGCGAAACCAGCGGCATTCAACACCGAACACGAGGGCTTCACGTTTATTTGCTGACGCGATGAAAAAGATAAAAAAAGTCGGCGCCGCGCGGTACAGTAGAAATGCTGCGAGTACGAGTAAGAGCAGCACGCGCTCGGCTCGCCGCGCTTACGCAGCGCAGAGGGCCTGGGATCTCGACGCGCCGCTCAAGCTTCGCCTGCGGCGCTACGCGCCGATACCCGCCAGGTTTCAACTGTCCACCTTGCAACGCCCGCGCCCCGTCCCCACCTCGGCTTCTTCGAGGGAGTTGAGAATCTCGCTGAGGTCCTCTTGGCAGGGGCTCACACTCCTACATCGTACACTTGTACACGCGTACACTTGTTCATGTCCAGCTCAACTTGAGCTTTCTTTGTGCCCCGCGTAACCCAACTTGACCCGTGAGCTTGAATGTGTCCCGAATGTGCTCGAGTTGAGCTCTAACGTGAAGTGAACGAGAGTAAGCCCCTGCCTCTTGGTCCGCCACCATGCGTCCCACATGTGTGCGGAAGGCGCGCTGGATGACCTTCGCCGCCGCCGCGTAGTTCGACAGCGACGACGGGGACTCCATATTGACGCCGGGGCTGGGGGGATGGATTCGATCCTTGTTCACTTGTGGCCGCCCCGCCCCTCTTCTTTCGCGCCGGGCGACAAGTGTGCAGTGTTGTCTGGCTGTGGCTGACCCGTCCGTGTTCCAATCTTCCAAACGTAATTCCCTGACGCGCGCTGAGCGCCGCGTGGCGGCGGATGCAACAATTTGTGCGTTGCTGCTCGCGGCGTCACCCTGCCCCACTCATAATCGCCGGCGACTCGTTCAACCGCCTCCCGAGACGCACGATGGCCGCGGTCATGAGTGCCGCCGCCGTCGTGGCAGCGCCCGCTCGTGCGCTCACTGGCTCCACCGGCAGGTGGCCCGCCCGGCACCAGCAGACTGCGCGCCCCACCCGCGGTGCGCTGCGCGTCGTAGCCATGGCGAAGGCCGCGCCGACGCCGGCGCCGGCCCCGCCCCCCCAGGCCGTACCCGAAGCCCCCGTGCCGCAGCAGTATCAGCCGCCGCCCTCCGGCTACATGCCCTTCCCTCCCGGTAAGCACCCACCCTGTCACAAACGAGATCGCATCGTTGTGATATCCATTCTCCGAGCTTCCGCATCGGAACAAACGCACCGCCCAACCCAACCCGTTCAGCGCAGTCGCCAACACGCCCAACACGCCCAACATGCCCCACACGCCCACCACAGCCTCCCCCAAATCCCCGCCACGCGTCAATGGGGTCGCTTCACGGGCGCATCACGTGACAACTTTGGCCCTGTGCCACTCTTGCCTTGTGCCACCACAATCGATGTTGACGTAACACGAACACAAGCACACCCCTGCTCGTCGCTTCGCTCTGACTCACTCTGACGTTACACTCCCTCCACCCATCGCCGCAGGCCTGCCCATGCCGCCGGGCGCGGTAGGGTCTACCTCGTATTGCCCACTCCGTCGTCCAACGCATTGTGAACCCTCGTCTCTTGACTTACATGGCATCCTCATCCTGTATGAAGCGTTACTCGCAAGGTCTGCCAGGCCGTACTGAGCGGGCGGCGCTCCCCAGTACCAGGGCGGCGCTCCCCAGTACCCGGGCGGCGCTCCCCAGTACCCGGGCGGCGCTCCCCAGTACCAGTACTACCAAGGGTACCCGCCGGCGCCGCCGCCGCGCGCGGCGGCCAGCGCCGGCACCCCGGCGTGGGTGCTGGTCGGGGCGGGCGTGGCGCTCGCAGTGGGCGGCATGAAGGGCATGGAGATGATGGGTGGCAAGAAGGAGGACATGCAGTCTATGATGATGAAGCAGATGATGGCGGGCATGCAGCAGAAGGCAGGGGCTTCCACTCGTCCACTCTTTAGCTCAACTTAAGCGCCTTCTGTGTGACAGGGGGTGCAGCCAGGAGTTGTTTCGGGGGTGTTTAGGGGGTGGTTCGGGGCGTCAGGGGTGTTTAGGGTGTGCTTTTGTGTCAGAAACGGCTCAACATTGAGCTGAGTAGTGGACGAGTGTAAGCCCCTGGCAGCAGGCGGGCGGCGGCGCGGCGCCGGGGGGCATGCCGGGCATGGGTGGTATGGACCAGTAAACAACGCTCTCCACGACACGGATCACGGTTTAACCCCTCGGGTTTTGAAGTAAACGGCATCGTATGACGTTGGGTTGAGTCATTCCAAGCTGCTCTCCTCGGCATACACCCCGTTTTAACTTCTCCGGGTTTGAGCAACATGGTGTCATATGACGTGTGAAGGGCGTTATCACTTGGCTCTATTGGGGGGTGCGCCAGGCGCGGGGGGTTTCCCGGGGTTCCCACCCCCGGCTGCGGCGGCGGGCGCGGGGGGGTTCCCCGGGTACCCCCCCCCCCCCCCCGCGGCTCCCAAGCCGCCCGCCGCCGCCGCCCCCGCCTACGACGTCCAGGCCACTGAGGTCAATAAGCCCACCTCCTCCACCGTGGTACGGCCGAGTCAAGCGTGCTCCCCATTTCCCGCCACATTTTACACCGTGCTAGCCACGTCATCAACCACATAGCGTACTGGTACTCGCCGCGTCATCCAACAACATTCAAATCCTTGTTTGTGAGATAAATTACATCCTACAATATGGCGAGGCTATCCACTTCGTCCACCACAGTATGGACGGGACCCTGGATTAATGAGCGACGACATCCTATGACGCGGCACACTTTGTTGACGTGACCCCACCAGTAGGGTACACCCCCCACCCCGCCGCCTGCCGCTGCCGCCGCCGCCCCCAAGAGTGGCGGGTTCTTCAACGACATCAACGCGGAGGAGGCCTCCCAGGGGTTCGCGCCCGCGCCCCCTCCCAACCCCTTCGCGGCGGCCGAGGTAGAGCAGTGCAAGTTGACCCTATGACACCCACGTTGTAACTGCCTGGAATTAAGCATTGAAACTATAACATGATGAACAGCTTTCAAACTGTGCTTTCAATTTCAACTTGCGCCGCTACACCGAGGTGGTGGGCGACGGGGCGGCGGCGGACGGCGAGCCCATCGATGACGCGGAGCTGGCCTACATGCAGCAGATGTGAGTGGCGGTGGCGGCGACACCATTGGTTATCGAATTGGCTGTCATCCTGTGACGTGGCGATACTCGCCACGTCCTCCTCCTCCTGCTCATCCTCCTCCCCCTCCTCCTTCTCCTGCTCCTCCTCTTCCTCCTCCTGCTCCTCCTCCTCCCCCTCCCCCTCCTCCTGCTCCTGCTCCTCCTCCTCCTCTTTCTCCTCCCCCTCCTCCTCCTCCTCCTCCTCCTCCTCCTCCTCCTCATAATCATCGACCACTCAACGAACGATGGCGAGGTTGAACTACCGTACTGAACTACTTTACCCGTCCACCGCCCGGCGCAGGCTGCGCAACCCGGAGATGCAGAAGCTGATGTACCCGTACCTGCCGGAGCCGATGCGCAACCCCGCCACGTTCGAGATGCTGCTGGATAACCCCATGTACAAGGCAGGCAGCACGCAGTGCACCTGTGACCTCCCTCCTCTCCTGCAGGTGCAAACACGGACCAAGACATCGCTTGTGTGCCTGACTAACTGCCGTGATCTCACCACGTGCTGCTCCTGAGATGTAATACGCGTGAGAAAAGAGGACGCTCTGTCCCATAAATAAACATCCTGGGCTCACGCGTGAGAAACGATCATGCTGTGTCCCATAAACATATTTCCTGGGCTCACGCGTGAGAAGAGAGGATGCTGTGTCCACTAAATAAATATCCTTTGGGCTCAAATTTGATCGGCGAATTTTGAATTTCATGGTGGGGTCCCTGGTTGTCGGACCAGCTGCGAACGATCATGAAGCAGATGAAGGAGGGCGGGGTGGGGCAGGGGCCCGGGGGGATGGGCATGCCGGACGTGAACTCGCCGGAGGTGCAGGCAGGGGCTTACACTCGTTCCCAATTCAGCTCAACATGAGCTCTTCTGTCCACCGTCTAACCCGACCTAGCTCATGAACGTGTCCTATAGTTGCTCAAGTTGAGCTCTAACGTGAACGAGTGTGAGCCCCTGGGTGCAGGAGCAGTTTGCGGCCATGGGTATGACGCCGCAGGACGCCATTGAGAAGCTCATGTCGGACCCCGAGCTGGCGGTGGCGTTCCAGGACCCCAAGGTCCAGCAGGCGGTCATGGACTGCAGCTCTAACCCCAGCAACATCTCCAAATACCAGGCAGGGACATGTCAATCACGCTCTCCGCTTCACCCACTACTTGTTGAGATGATAACCCTTGACCCTCGATACAAGTACATCATGCTCGCCACTTCACCAGCAACATGTTCTGACTGATTAAAACACACCTGACGCTCGAGAAATATGACATCGTATAACAAGAGGCAAGTGTTAGGTAATCGGCCGTGATCTCAGGACGACCCGCAGATCATGAGCATCTTCATCAAGCTGGCGGGGCTGTTCCCGGGCGCGGCGGGGGCGGGGGCGGCCCTGCCGCAGTGAGCTGTGCAATGGTGGTGTGGAGGTGGATTTGATTTGGGCGGGGGCGGCCATGCCGCAGTGAGCAGTGCAATGCAGGTGTGGGGCTGGATTGGATGTGATTTGAGTCAACGGCGGCAATGCCGCAGTGAGCAGTGCAATGGAGGTGTGGGGCTGGATTGGATTTCATTTGAGTCAACAATGAGGAGTGTCAGCAATGAATTTCGGAGAGACCGAGGGGGGGAGCGCAACGGTTTTAAAGCGCGCATGACCTCTAGTGAAGATATCGAGCGCGCATAGGACGTTCGAGACATATCTCGTCACAGACATCGTAACAAATAAGCGCAACTCTATCATGCTGCGGTGCATAACTCTCACGTTATTTAAGCGCGCTGTGGACGTCAATATATCGTCCATGTCACAAACAAACGAGCACGACTCATCTGTAACTGAACGCATCTCACCGTCTCACGCAGACAGCACATTGGCAACGTGCTACTGAATTTACGGGTTTAGGGTTTTAGGGTTTAGTTTGGTACTCAGGTTGTTGCACACGTCTGACTGCGCGAAGCCCCGCATCTCGTCCATGCTGTTGGCAGATTGTACCAGGCGCCGGAACCCAGGGACGTGCACACGTACGTTTCTCAGTTCAACCTGACTGCTCGCTCATTTACTCAAGGTGTACCCGGCCACTCTTGAACACTCGCCGCATCGATACAGGCCCTCACACAAGTATTTTCCGAGTTTGCACCTCAGGCCTTTCGACCTTGATACCACTTAGTTGATCCCACTTAATACCTCAATGACAATTAAGGCGAGCTGAGAAACAGTAACTCGGAGAAAAAAGGCCCTGCCTGCAGCGCTCCGCGCCGGCGCGCTTGATGACCTCCACATCCGCGGCCGCCACCAACGCGTCAATCGCCGCCACCGCGTCCATGAACGTTTGCTGCGGGATGATCGAGTCCTCGAACGGTCGCGACTCGCTCACGTATGCCGCCGACCAGGGGCTTACACTCGTCCACTGTTCAGCTCAACTTGAGCGCTTTGTATGGGATAGGGGGTGCGCGTAGGGGTTGTGTAGCCCGTAGAAAGGGGGTATTAGGGGGTGTTTAAGGGTGTATAGGGTGTTTTCTTGTGTCAGACACGGCTCAAGTTGAGCTGAGAAGTGGACGAGTTTCAGCCCCTGCCGCCAACACGACAACATTCTGCGCACCCACGAGAATGTCCTCCATCTGATTCGCCTTTGCCTCAGGATATCGCCGGGCAGATATTGCTTGCCGCCGTCAGAATGGTGGGCTGTATTTTGGCACAAGAAACGAGGGTTCAAAACAGGTCTCGATCAGGTGGCGGGCACGGGTAACGTTCGCTTGCCCCTACCTCAGGAATTACACCGCTTAGGGCCGGGTAAAATTTGCTCGCCACATCACAGGATGTCATTCAAGTCAATACCCGACGCTTCAATATGCGTGTCGATGTCGTGCAAGGCAATATTCGCGTGTTTGCCCCTCGTCTCCCTACCCATGCCGCCACCCAACTCGCTGCTTTCTTCTGCTGTTGCTGCTCCCATTGTCGGCGCTGGAGTTACGACGACCTCGCCGTACGAGGCGGTGACGGCGGCGGGGAGCATCGCGGTCATAGTCCTGACCTTGTCGGCGTAGCGCGGGAGTAGGTTTTGCACGCGCATACGCCTGCCGCCCTCCTGCATCCCTTGCAACTCCATCGCCGCGGCGATGGCGTCACGGCCGTCCATCACAGCTACGAAGGCATTGCTAGCAGATGTTGGTGTGGCCTTCGCCTCAACTGCGCTCTTCGCAGCTCCAAACGCGTTTGCAGGAGCCGCGGGGAGGGCGGCGATGAAGGCGGCGCCCAGCGGCGCGAGGAACGCTGCGCGTCGGGTGACGTGTCGGCTGAAATTGGGCACCTCCTCACCACCACCGCCGCAGTAGATTACCGCCACGCCATCTTTCGAACGCGGGTGCGCCGCCGCCGCCGAGCCGCCGCGCCGCCGCGCTGCAGCACCGCCGCACCGCCGCGCCGTCGTCGCCGGGAACCCCGTGTAAGCTGCCGTCGTAGCCGCCATCGTCGGGAGAAGTGAGGTTGGCGACGCGGTACGAAGGCCATAGCAAGCGCAAGCGGACTTCAGCGCGTTCAGCCACGTCGGCATTGGCGCGTGGCGGGAGTTTGAGATTGCTAGCAATTTTGGGGGAAGCGCGGCACGGAGCGGACGACGCTGACGACATGATGTTGATGTGCATGATGACATGTGTAATACTACAGGCGCGTGACACGACTATGAGCCTAAAACGCGGAAAGAAAACGTCGTGCATAGTATCACCTGGTGCGGGTGCAGAGCACTCTGTGGCCGAACACGCCCATGTGTACTTTGCTGCGCTGGAACATGAACGGGCCGAGGGAGAGCATGGTGCCTCCCTAATGTAAACGTGGAAGCGACTTTCTCTCGCTCTTTACACTGTCTATCTCCTCTCTATCATCTCTCTTGCTCTCTCGCGACCCCTCTCTCCCATTCTCCCTACGTTTGCTGCCGCTAATCGCTACGCTGCCCCGCACCCCCCCTCCCGCGCAAGTGCGCCGGCTTCACCTCCCCCGCCTGCCGCAGCTTTTTCGACGCCTTCCGCTTCACCGCGAACCAGGGCCCCCACACTCGTTCCCCTGTTCAGCTCAATCTGAAGGTGCGCTCACAGCGTATAGGTGTACCGGCGCACAGTCGCCGCCTCCTGCTCCTGTTCTGTCTTTGACCCCACTCCAAGTATCCCTCACGGGTGCTCAAGTTGAGCAGAAAAGGAAACGATTGCAAGGCCCTATTGAGCCATTGTGTCCCTGACCCAGCTATAAGTATAACTACAGGTGCTGAAGCTGAGAGGAGCGGAACAGGGAGCAATGGTAAGGCCCTGCCGTCAGCGATCTCTCACTGTTCGGGTTCGCAGCCGGGAAACCCGACCGCCCTCGGCTGCCGTCCCGGGCGGGCGCAGAAGCCCCCCTTCGTTCCGCTTGCCCTCCCTCGCCGTAAAAGCCCCCCTTCGCCCCCTTCCCCGCCTCCTTCCCCGCCCCCTTCCCCGCCCCCTTGCCCCCCATGCCCGCCCGTCGCGCCGCCTCCGACCACGGCAGAGGAGGCTCCCCGGCCGCCGCCCGCGCTTTCCGCGCCGCCATCTCCGCAACGATCTTGACTTTGTTCTTATCCTCCGGCGCCTTGCGTTTCTTATTCCCGTTGAATTTCTTGCCCTCCGCGTTCAACCGGTCGGCTTCGTGCCACATGTACATGCTCCCCAGCGTCCTGTACCCGCCCCAGCTGTAGCGGCGCAAGTTGAAATTGAAAGCAAAGTTTTGAAGCACTTCATCATATTTTAGTTTAAAGCGCTTGGTTCCAGGCAGTCTCCACGTAGGTTTGATAGGGTGAACCTGCACCGCCATACCCAACTCGCCGCAATCTCCTCCATCTTCACCGGAGTGGGCGGCGCCTCCAGGCCGCACTCTAGGGGCGTACACTCCTTCACGTAAGAGCTCAACTTCAGCAACTCCAGGACACGCTCATGAGCTAAGTCGTATTGTACGAGTACGGTGGACAGAAGAGCTAAAGTTGAGCTGAATTGGGAACGAGTGTAAGCCCCTGCCGTACACCGCGGCCATAATATAGCGGCGCGACTTGAAATTGAGAGCAAAGTTTGAAAGCGGTTCATCACATTTTAGTTTCAAGCGCTGATACCAGGAGCGCTTTCAACTCGGGGTTTGATACTGTTAACCTGCACCGCCTTACCATGCCCTTGCGCACCCCCTGGTCACCCGTGGGCAACACGTCCGGCCGGTTCAGGTAGAACATCTGGAACATGTGTATCGACCACGCGCTAGGGTCCCGTAGAATTCACGGTCGGGACATCAGGCAGGCGGCATTCAACTCGATAAACGAGGGTTGGAAACAGTGTCAAAACGCTGGTTTGAGGTATGGTCACCTAATCAGGCCACCTAACTGACACCACTCAACACGGTCATGTTACCAAGTAAATGAGGCCCGGTAGCATCCAACACATCAGTGTGGTCACATGTGAATGAGGCCCGGTAGCATCTAACACGTCAGTGTGGCCACATCGTCCGACAGCTACATATGGTGGTGTAGGCCGGCCCCACCAGGGGCCGATGCCCGGGAGGGCTTTGAGCGCCGCGAACACCTGCTCGTCGTCCAGCCGCTCCAGCATGTGGTCGGTCAGTCCGTCCGGCCCCGTCCACTCCCCGAACGCCACCGCCAGCCCCTGCAGGTATATCACCTTCTGCCCCGACAGGCCGCAGCGGCGCAACTCATCGATGGGCTTTTGCGCGAGTGCGCTCGGCGTGCAGGGCCGTACACCAGTTCCCGTGGTGGCTGCACTTGATGCGTGCGTGCTATCACCACGCCAGACCACTTCTTGTGGATGGGGTTGGTTTAATGCTCACCATGTGAGCGCCATCGGGCTGGATGCACGTCAGTGAAAACCACTGCGCTAATGAGGAGGTCAATGTGTGTACAGGTACACTATGAGGAGGAGGAGTCGATGGGTACGGGTACACCTCGAGGAGGAGGAGGAGGTCAATGCGTACGGGTACACTATGATGAACGCTAATTTCACGAACATAGTGTCAGCCCTGCCGGCGTGAATTTCGTGAAGTCGTCCTGGGCGTTGAGCTCGGCTTTCACGCGGTCAAAGATGGTGGTGGCCGCGCCGGTCGATAGCTGTTGGTGCACGATGGCCATGGCCAGGCTGCGGAACGCTCGGTTGTCCTCCCCGCTCAACCGAGCCGAGCACCAGGGTCGTAACCCGCTTACCTTACTCCAGCTTACGCCAATTTCCTTACACCACTTCTCTTACACCAACGCTTCCCATCAGGGGCTTACACTCGTCCACTTCTCAGCTCATCTTGAGCGCTTTTCATGCAATAGGGGGTGCGCGTAGGGGTTGCGTAGCCCGTGTTAAGGGGGTTTTTAAGGCGTGTTTACGGTGTTTTGGGTGTTTTGTCGTGTCAGTCACGGCTCAAGTTGAGCTGAGAAGTGGACGAGTGTAAGCCCCTGTTCCCATAAACCAGGCGGGGAAGGAGTAGGCAGACCCTGCCTCCTGGCACGCGGCGATGCGGGGCAGGATCCCGGCTTTAGCGATGACCTCCTTCAATGCTGGGCACCCGGCTGAGAGTGCTGCGAGCGCGGTGGACACGGGCACATCGCCGAAGAGGATGTCATCTCTCATCCCCGCCCACACGGGGGGGGGCGGGGGCGGGGGCGCGGGGGCCGGCGCCCCGCTCGCCGCGGGGCAGGGCCAGGCGCGCTAGTTCCCGTGGTTTAATTTACGGGGGAAGCGTCTTCGAGGTGGTACCAAGCGAGAAACTGGAGTATTCCATTGACTGTATGGAAGCGTACGGGAGGCTCCTGACTGTATCGGATTTCTCGGCATCGACCACTGTAGGGGATGCGCCCGAAGGGATCCCCACGGGTCTATTGAAGGGGAATCCATGAGTTCGAGTCGCGCTGGTCTGTCCGACTGACTGTCCGCAGCGAGTCAACACCCACGTGGTAGCTCAACTTACGCAATGTTGGAGGTAGCTAGCTCTACCCGTACCAAGTACACGGGAAAGAGGTCGCAACTACTGGAGTGGTTTCTCAGTTTCAGGGGCACCACCAAAGCCGCGACGGTTGGCGGTTGAGCTGGGGAAAGGGGCCGCCGTATCCGGCCCTACCTTGTCGTAGTGCTGGTAGTACGGCTTGCGCTTGGCCTTAGCCGGGGACGGCGTCTGGGGCGAACCAGACCCGCCGTTGCCGCCGCCGACACCCGCCCCCGCCGCTCCCTGGCCGCCGCTCCCTGCCGCACCGCCGCTGGCCTTTTTCGCAGCGGAAGTGGGCTTGGTCGTCCCCATCTTCGCGGCCGCCTTGACTGCCACGTTCTTGGGCACGCTTCCGTCTGCCATAAACAACCCCCTAGCGCGCGCCATCGCGGCGGAGGAGGAGGCGGAGACGCCCGCGCTATTGCTTCGCAGTGAAAGGGGCATTGTGTCTTTTGTGGTTGTTAGGAATGGGAGCAACGAGGATTTCGTGGGGCCGAGCGTTGGGTTCGAGGCGAGGGGTGTGAGCAGGCGACGCAACGAGGTGGTTACGGAGGCAAGCGCTGTAGCACCAGCGCGGGACATGAGCGCGTTGCGGCACGGCGCTGCGAATGGCGTACTCCTCCCCAACTGAAAAAGCACGGGTAACAAGAAAAAAATATCCGACCAATTTTATCCGACCAATTTTATCCATTTTTCTGCCGTTGATCTGTTACCCGGGAAAATGAAGCCTCGTGAGCTTCTGCATGTCCTGCCGACCGCGGCGTCCTGCCGACGTCCTGCCGACCGCGGCGACACAGCCCGCCTGTTCACAGACCCTGCGCTAAATGTCCGCTTGCAGAACGGTGTGCGGGTACGCAGCCTGAGCCGTTGTGCCTGTCGAGCACAGCATATCCCCAAATCGTCCCCATTCGACCAACCTGCCCGTGGGATTTGTTCTCCCCCAAGTGCGCGCCACGCAGTGCCGGGTTTGCCGCAGATCGTGACTCATTTTGGCTCATTTTACGGTTTTGGGGAACGGGAACGCGGGTGTCGGCGGCGCCGCGCACGCAGAACCAAAATCCTGCGGGCAGAACGTGTTCTATGCGACCAAAGGCGTCGCTCCATACCAAAAAAACTCTATTCCGTTGAGACTGGACACCCGCACGCCCACCCACGCGACCGATCCATGGCCGGTTCCTGCCACGGTTCCTGACCCCAAGAAAAGTGTCGAGCCAGAATCGCATAACCTATAACCTCGCGCGTAGCGAAACAAAGTCGCAAAAACGTTAC
>Ga0307489_10001905_pt1 | contig 13878 bp, 19 predicted proteins | sample SB12metaG_FD_202247 | JGI IMG/M metagenome (GOLD analysis project Ga0307489, IMG submission 202247) | Sea-ice brine microbial communities from Beaufort Sea near Barrow, Alaska, United States - SB 1.2 | ecosystem: Environmental > Aquatic > Marine > Coastal | place: USA: Alaska | collected... | reverse complement strand
CTCCTCTTCCTCCTCCTCCTCCTCCTCCTCCTCCTCCTCCTCCTCCTCCTACCCTCCTCCTCCTCCTCCCCTCCTCCTCCTCCTCCTCCTCCTCCTCCTCCCCTCCACCTCCTCCTCCTCCTCTTCCTTCTCCTCCCCATCCTCCCGGCTTCTGTATGAGCATCCACCCTGAAGGTGAATCACGCTCCAATATCAGTTCGAGTGCTTGTTCTCAAGGGCCCTGGTGCCCGGGCATAAAGCTGCAGCAGATGGCGTCACCCGGCGGGGTCTGCTGCCCGGGGCCCACAGCCGTCAAGGTAGGGCAGTGCAGGTTGAACCTATGAAACCCCTGTTGAAAGCGCCTGGAACTGTGCTCTTGAAACTATGGTATGGTGAACCGCTTTCATTTTTTGCTATTTATCCCAGACTGCGCCGCTACATGAAGGCCATGAAGCTAATGGGGTACAAGTACATCGGCTTCGAGGTCGGCCACGTGTCGAGGTGCGCCTACAACGCGCCGCAACATGCTGACAGCTACGGGGTGTAGCGCCACGTCACCAGGTGCCAATACAATGCGCCGCAGCACGCGGACAGCCACAGGGTGTAGTGGCAGGTGCGCCGCTGCTGCTACAACGCTCCGCCGCTCGTGAACGGCTACGGGGTGTAGGCCAGTGTGGGCCACGTCACCCGCTGCCGCTACAACGCGCCCCTGTACGCCGACAGCTACGGGGTATAGGTGAGAGGGGCACGTGCGCCGCTGCCGCTACAACGCGCCGCACCACGCCGATGAGAGAGACACATAGACAGAGCAACATCCCACTCCGCGTGTATTAGGAGGCCCACGGCTATCGCCCTGGCCCCCGATGACGCCCGCAGAGTCCTGATTGTTTGCTCATAGTATACTATTTTATTTGATAATATTGCTTGTATATCGCGACGAGTACCGCACATTCCTGGAAAATCAGAAGCGGGACGCGCGCGATGTCGGGAAGCGCGCACGCATAATGGCAAACGTCGCCCTTCAGTCCTCAAGTATCGTATATAAGTATTATCTAACCTTACAATACCCACCGGTCCAATCTGCTACGGGGTTTAGTTTTGTTATCTAAGCGATTACATTAGAACGGAAGTCTAGGTTTAGCACTGCTTTGATGCCTTTGAGGTGACAAGACGTCAACACGCATCCTCCTCGGCGGCGAAGCGACGCCAACCCCAGCATTTCTTATTTTTGCTGATGATGAGCTGCGGAAGGTGGACGACTACGCGTCATAGTAGGTCCGAAGGAAACTCGCATCACAGAACGCGCCCTTTGCCAGCGCTTCCAGATTTGACGAAAACGTGTTATTTTATAACAATGATAATAAAAACAACTAGTCGGTGTTGGCGGATGGACAACACAACCACGTCAACAATCCAAAAAATATAATTTGCGAGGGTGTAGCGGAGTCCGGTACATGTGATGAACCCGCCCCCCCTCGTCTACTGCGGGCTAATTCTGAGAACTCTTAGTACCTGACAAGCTTAGTATTTCGAGTACTTGAGGTATTTGCCGGTGAGGACGATCTTGACGCGGTCGCCCTTGTCGTTCGCCGTCGGCCAGGGCCTCACTCACATCCCGAACATTCATCAGAAAGAGATAGGAGAGAGAGACGATGAGGGGCACCGTCCACCAAGCCAGAGGGCACACCGGTACACTATGAGCATTCAGTCCGGCCCTGCCTCGCGCTTCAGATCCATGTCGAAGTCGATGGCCGACATGATGCCGTCGCCGAACTCCTCGTGGATCAGCGCCTTGTACGTGGAGCCGTAGATCATCACCCGAAAATAGGGCCGCGACACTCACTACCTGACTGGTTGCTCACACTGTACCACGCTAAAGGTAATCAGTCAGATGATGTCGGGCGGCATCAGGTGTCGAAGGAGGGCAGATGGGGCGACGAATGTGTACCCTGGCACTATGAGCAAACGTACAGAGTGGGATGATGGCGGGCCCCGGGCGGCGGGCCGTACCATCTCATAGAAGCGGTAGATGAGCGGGTCCGTGGGAACCGCCGTGGGCAGCGAACCCTTGTAGGGGGCGGTGGCCAGCAGCATGACGGCGTCCTCCGGGCAGGGGCTTACCCTCGTCCACTTCTCAGCTCAACCTGAGCCGTTTTTGACACAAAATACACCCTACGAGTAAACACCCCCTTATACTCCTTAACAGCCACTGACACCTCCTAATCACCCCCTAAACAACCCCTTCATGCACCCCTATCCCACAGAACGCGCTTAAGTTCAGCCGAAAGTCGGACGAGTGTAAGCCCCTGCCTCCGGAAGGTCCAGCATCTTGCCCACCTCCGCCGCCTCCGCTTCGTCCATCTGGTGCTGGCCCAGCAGAGCGCTGGTGGTCCACTCCTTGGACTTGCCCCACGCGTACTGTACCGTTGCACACATGCTCGCCACGTTATACAAACAATCGGCAACATCTTACGTCAAACAGAAAGGGATTTTATAGCCGTAAAGGCGATGTCTGGGCGAGCGATGCACTCGTCATCAGGCAACGTCTCAACCGGGAACGTCGGTGTGACGCCTAAAACAAAAGTGACGTCGATTGCAAAGATTGTGCTCACACGTGGCTGATAAAGAAGAGAATCGTCGAAGCGAATCGTGAAGCGCCCCACCACGGCGGTGGCGAGGGCGGCCCAGGTCACCTTCTTCTTGGCGCGGTTGAACACGATCAGCTCCGTCACGTTATCGCGCGTCATCGGGGCCACTGCACGCGCCAGGCACGGGAAGCAGGGTGGGGGAAGGAAACACCGTTCAGTCCAATGGCCGTCGATCGCGATTTGCAGTCCGCGAGTCTGGCACTTCGACGGTCAGTCTAAAACGCCAAATGCGTTGCCAAATGCAGGGCGCCCCGACGTGTGACGCCCGCGTGTGCACGGCGGAATCGGGAGGCGCGGCGCCGGGCGTGCCCATCGTCGCGCGAGCGCGGGCGGCGGCGCTCACAAGCGAGCTACGAGACGTCGTTCGCATACTGTACGTGCGAAAAGTGCGTTGTTTGTGTCGTGTGCCATCTTCATTTCTACGACACGATGCGATTCACGTCACTGAGAAAAGGGAGAGCGCTCACCGAACGCCATTGCGAGATCGAATTTGGTCGAGGGAGGACGGCGGGGGTGCGGCGAGGACGGACGGCGGAGGGCGTGCGGGAGGAGCGGCGAATAGTGAGGCACGGCGAGCGTCAAGAGAAAGAGGAAGCACTGTCGTTACACCTTGGATAGAGCTACGAGTTCGAGTACTCGTTCCGCTTGACGCTTCGCTGCGCAAGAGTCATTAGACCAAGAAACACCGCATCGGCGCCAAAAACCGCAGTTCCGAAAGGACATTTTTGGTCTCGAATTTCCGAAGCGTCGCGTTCCTATCGACTGGCGCATTGGCCAAAACTGGCATCTTCGATTGGCTCTTTGGCTGATGGGGCCAAAAACCACCAAAGCTGGAACCAACGCTTTTGCACATGTTGGCCTGTGTGCAGCGAGGTTCAGATGTTGCTTGCCACGTCATCCTACACATTTCAGACCCTCGCTCCTTGAGTTAAATGGCACCACATGACGTGGCGAGCTGAGCGGGCAAACGGGGCTAAGGTTGAGGCTGAGTTGCGATGGGAAGGTCGTCGCTTGTGTGGAATGGATGGTCATGAGGATTGGCAGGGGTGTGGACGCGTCTGTCCTGTCGAGGATACGGCGAGCAACCGAGCCTGTCCAGGTAAACCCGAGACGAATGAGGCAGTTGAGGTGAACAGACATACATGAATACAGTCACGATTAGGTGTGATAGAAAGCCAAGCACTGTGGAGGGCAACGCAGCGAGTGTGTGCCCGTGTGTACTTGTGCAGAAACACACAAACACTATTTATATGAGCAAAAGAGGCTCGCAATGCCGGGTGGCCAGGGGAGGTCGCGGCAAGTGTGTACGGGTGCACTGTGTGCAAACAGTCATGCGCTGGCGTCCCGTCACCACGCCGCCGCACGCGCGTCCGATACTCGCCGCCGCTCAAGTTCAGCCAGAAATGCGGCGAAGGTTGCAGGTCGTGGATTGTTCGAATCACGCTTCGGAAACCTGGCATGTTGTGGTGAATACCGGTGACTGTGAGCAACGAGTGTCCAGGCCAGGGAGGGGCACAGGACAGAATGGATGGCCGCATAATCCGAAGACGCGTGAGGTCGCCGCTGCGGGCGGGCACCTGGCTATGTTGCTTCGCGGCAGCACCAACACTTCCCGATGGAACAAGACGATTCGATTCGTGGCTGCTGCAGGTTCGCACCGTTCCGCTGCCCGGGGCTGTCGGCGATACTCAGCTTCGCGAGCGCCGCCTTCTCCGCGCCCGCGTCACCGTCGGTGAAGCTCACGACCGCGACCACTGGAGTGATTCCCTCACATACGACCTGCGCCTGCTCCTTCTCCGGCGGCGGCGGCGGCGCCGCCGGCGCCGGCGCCGGCAGTGGCTCGGGTGTCGAGGTACCGCATCCCTTGCCTGACCCCATGGCAGATGGTACCGTACTCTGAACGAGGCGGTCAGGAAGCGAGCGCCAAACGCAAATGCGCCGGCCAAAGGTGACTGAACGACGACGTAAGGAGTCAGGCGTGGCGCGGCGGGCGGACGCGAGGTGTTGTGACGCGCAATGGCGCTGGTTGCGTGCGTCGCGCGCGCGTGCCGCTTTGACTTTGAGCCTGCACATCGCTAAGCCAGAGCGCGTCAGCGCGGAGCGCGCGATCCAGCTGGTCGGTCAGTTTTATTCGGTTGTCCGCTTCAGTCCACCCGCAGATACTCGTATGATGGAGGGTTGAAGGGTGCCCAAGCGAAGAGCCACGAGGGGAGAGCGCCACACAAGTTTCTGCGCGCGCCACGACTCCTGCCGCCGCCGCCGCCGCCGCCAGCAACGCACGCGCCGCCGCCACCTTCCCGCACCCCTCCCTCGACGCTCGCCCCCCGAAGATCCGATGACGACCGCGGCGCAAGGCGATCCTTCCCCGCCGCCGCTGCTCGGCCCCGTGCTCGGGACCCTGCCCGCCCACCTCTTTCACACGGAGGTGCTGCGGCGGCTGGGCCCCAGGGCTCTCGCCTCGCTCGCGGGGGCGGGGCGCGGGTGCGCGGCGGCGGTGGCGGCGACCGCGCTCATGCAGTGGGCCAAACTCGCGAAGCTTGCACCCCTCGCGCAACTCGGGTACCGCCTCCCACCGCTGTGTTTGGAGTCGGCCTGTTCACACGCCGCTAGTGGGGGGAACCGGGAGGTGCTGGAGTGGCTGCACAACACCGGCTGTCCGTGGAGCGTTGTGACGACGTGTGCGGCCGCTCGTGGCGGGCACCGGGAGGTGTTGGAGTGGCTGCACAACAACGGCTGCCCGTGGGATGCAAAGACCTGTGCGTCCGCCGCTCGGTCCGGGCACCTGCGCGTGCTGCAGTGGATGCGGGAGCAACACTGCCCGTGGAACTCGTTGACGCCGGCATACGCCGCTGCAGGCGGGCTCCTGCGCGTGTTGCAGTGGGCGCGGGAGCACGGCTGCCCGTGGAACTCGCTCACTTGCATGTACGCCGCTTCGAACGGGCAGCTGGGGGTGTTGCAGTGGGTGCGGGCGAACGACGCAACCGGTGAGACTTGGGACAAGAACACCGCGCGCACCTACGCCACCGGTCCCAAGAAGCAGGAGGTGCTGGCGTGGCTGAATGGCCTCAATGCTCCGTGAAGAGCATCCTCCCTTGCATCCGATCCATGTGCATTCGAAGGTCGGCGTCGGTACCACACGCAGCGACGAACATGGAAACGATTACGCATTCCATCTACACCATCTTCTTGCCGACTCACAACGTTGTTAGTCTACATGAAAATATTTCCCCGGGCACCTGGCAGTCTACTAGAGGACGTCGGGTGGGATAGCTGGAGTGATTAGAAAGGTGCCGTGTTCTGTAATGCGCGTAGTCAGCACTCCGTTCATTGCGCCGATCCTCACGCCCCCGCGCCGCCCGCCCCTCTGCCGCCTTGCATCTTGCACCTTACTCATCTGCACACAAAAGATCACTTCCATACCAGCCTGCCAGCTCCGACCCCGACAAGTTTGAGGGGTCAGGGGTGCCCAGCAAAAGCCACGAGGGAAGCGCCCACACTAATATCCGCGCGCGCCCCGACTGCCGTCACCGCCGCCGCCGCTGCCAACGCACGCGCCACCGCCAACTCCCGTCGACCCCATCCGGCGGCCCCACACCCGTTGACGGCTGCGGGCTCCTTGGAAAGTCAGACCTGCCCAAGCTCCTTGGTAGGAACCGAACACTACGAGGCAGCGAGTAGTGTAAGACGAGGGTTGCCCAGCAAAAACCAGCGAGGGAAGAGCGCGCCGAACCAGTACCCGCGCGCCCCACGACTGCTGCTGCCGCTGCCGCCAACGCCCGCGCCGCCGCAACATCCTGTCATCCCGCGTCCTTCCGAAGATCCGATGACGACGACTACGGCGCAAGGCGACCCTCCCCCGTCGCCGCTGTTCGGCCCCGTGCTCGGGACTCTGCCCGACCTCGTCTTTCAGCAGGAGGTGCTGCGGCGGCTGGGCCCCACGGACCTCGCCTCGCTCGCGGGGGCGGGGCGCGGGTGCGCGGCGGCGGTGGCGGCGACCGCGTTCATGCAGTGGGCCAAACGCGCGAAGAGGACAGCCCCCGGGCATCTCGCTCGGTTCCAACTCCCACTGCTGTGTTTGAAGGAAGCTTGTTCACACGCCGCTCGTGTTGGGAACCGGGAGGTGTTGGAGTGGCTGCACGATACCGGCTGCCCATTCAGCGCAGAGACGTGTATGTTCGCCGCTCAGGGCGGGCACCTGGCGGGGTTGCAGTGGGCGCGTGAGCAGGGCTGCCCGTGGGATGCGACGACGTGTGCGGCTGCCGCTCTGGCCGGGCACCTGCGCGTTCTGCAGTGGGCGCGGGAGCACCACTGCCTGTGGGGCTGGTTGACGCCATCATTGGGCCGCTGAGGGCGGCCACCTGACAGTGTTGCAGTGGGCGCGGGAGCACGGCTGCCCGTGGGACTGGAGCACTTGCTTCAATGCCGCTGTGAACGGGCACCTGGAGGTGTTGCAGTGGGTGCGGGAGAACGACGCTACCGGCGAGGTTTGGGACGAGCATCGTGTGCGTACCCACGCCAGTGGGCCCAGGAAGCAGGAGGTGCTGACGTGGCTGGATGAGCTCAGTGCTCCGTGAAAAGTAGCTTCCAATGCATCCGAGCCATGTGCGTTCGATGGTCGGCGTCGGTACCACACGAAGCGATGAACATGGAACCGATGACACGCTCCATCACCACCGACTCATAACGCTGCCGGCTGTACACATGAGAATACTTTCCCGGGCTCCTGGCAGCCTGGAGGACGTCAGGTGTGATAGCTGGGGCACCGTCTTCTGTAATACGATAAGTGAGCACTCCGGTCATTGCGCCGATCCTCCTGCCCCCGCGCCGCCCGCCCCTGCCGCCTCGCATCTTGCATCTTACTTGATTACTCCTCCACACAAAAAAATACTTCTGTACCAGCATGCCAGCTTCCCGGCAGTGGAGGGGTGCCCAGCAAAAAGCCACGAGGGCAGAAGCGCTCACACAATTTCCGCGCGCCCCCCGACCGCCGCCGCCGCCGACGCCACCGCCGACGCACGCACCACCGCCAACTCCCGTCACCCCCCGCCTGCGCCCCCACACCTGTTGACGACTACAGGCGCCTTGGGAAATTAAACATGCCAGCGCCTTGCTTGGAAGGAACCGAAGACACCGAGTAAGAAGGGTGTTGCCCTGCCAAGACGAAGGGAGAGCACGCCGACACAAGTATCCGCGCGCCCCGCGACTGCCGCCGCCAACGCCGCCGCACGCGCCGTCGCGACATCCTGTCACTCCTGCCCCCGAAAATCCGCTGACAACGACCGCGGCGCAAGGCGACCCTTCCCCGCCGCCGCTGCTCGGCCCGCTGCTCGGCAGCCTGCCCGACCTCGTCTTTCAGCAGGAGGTGTTGAAGCGGCTGGGCCCGAGGGACCTCGCGTCGCTCGCAGGGGCGGGGCGCGGGTGCGCGGCGGCGGTGGCGGCGACCGCGCTCATGCAGTGGGCCAAACGCACGAAGAGGACAGCTTGTGGTCCCTTACCCCTCCCACCGCTGTGTTTGAAGGAGGCCTGTTCACACGCCGCTAGCGGCGGGCACCGGGAGGTGTTGGAGTGGCTGCACAACAACGGTTGCCCGTGGGATGCGAAGACGTGTGCGGTCGCCGCTGGGGGCGGGCACCTAGTTGTGTTGAGTTGGGCGCGGGGCACGGCTGCCCGTGGGATGCGGTGACGTATGCGTGCGCCGCTCGGTTCGGGCATCTAGATGTGTTGCAGTGGGCGCGCCGGGAGCACCACTGCCCGTGGAACTCGCTCACGCCGGCAAACGCCGCTTATGCGGTCACCTGGCGGTGTTGCAGTTGGCGCGCGAGCACGGCTGCCCGTGGGACTCGCGCACTTGCATGGGCGCCGCTAGCTTTTATTATTAGAGTAGGCCTTAATAATATAGAGCTAGTCAGTCCGAGTTTGGCATTTCGGAGATACAAGGCTACTAGAGCTCTATTAGGTCCGAGCAAGGGCCGGTAAAGTGACCTCAGAATTTACCACTTACGCATAAGTTTACAGTGACGCATAGTTCAAGTTGACTTCATCAAGGTTTAAGGTTATGCGTGGATAATGTTTTAAAATTACCTGAACGTATGCGTCACTGTAAACTTATGCGTAATTGGTAAATTCTGGGGTCACTTTACCGGCCCTTGTCCGGACCTATCTATTCTAAGGCTATTACATCATATTAATTGTCTGCTAGCTCTTAACGTTACGGTTGCCCGCCCGCAAGTCTTGCACCAACGACTCGATACCAGCCACGGACGTCGGCAGTCCTCTGCTCAGCACCTCAACTCAGGGCCTGACACTAGTCTCCTTTCCAGCCTATCTTGAGCATCTCAGAGTGCATACGAGGGATGAGTTGAGTGGTTACGGGTACACAACTGCTCAAGTTGAGCTGAGAAGGTGGACTAGTGTAAGGCCCCGCCTCGACTTCACCCGTGCCTGGCATCACTGCAACGTCGTCTTCATGTAGCGGCGCAAGTAGAAATTGAAAGCAAAACATAAAAGCATTTCATCAGATTTCAGTTTCAAGTGCTTAGTTCCAGCCGCTTTCAACGTGGGTTTGATAGGATCAACCTGCACCGCCTTATCTTCAATGCGCACTCCTATATGTAGTGGCGCGGGTTGCAGTCGAAAGCAAAGTTTGAGAGCGGTTTATCATGTTGTAGTTTCAAGGGTTGGAACCAAGCAGGGTCAACCTGGGGTGAACCTGGGGTGAACCTGGGGTGAACCTGGGGTGAACGTGGGGTGAACCTGCATCGCCCTACCAATGCCGCGCAGATGCTTTGGGACGTCTAGAGCATCCGTGGGTAGGTATAAACCGGGCTCGATAGTGAAAACACAGCCGGGCTGGAGGGGCGCAGGTTGAAGTTGAAAGCAACGTTTGAAAGCGGTTTAACAAGTTTTAGTTTCGAGCGCTGAAAGCAAGCGCGGGGTCAACCGCGAAAACCCGGGGTCAACCTGCACCGCCTTACCGGGCGCAATTGGGGTGGATGTGGGGACGGTGGGGGTGTCATGAGTGTCCATTCCCAGCCAATGCCCCACGGAGTAGGGCCTGGCAGAAATTGCTTGTAATATGACAAAGTGCCGAAAGCTATAAATTTTCGGGCCCCTGCCCAAAAAAATCAACTCAAGATTCTTGAGTTGAAAGACGCCATATCACGCCGGCAGATTGATGTGGCGTCTTTTAACTCAATAATCTTGAGTTGAATTTTTTGAGCAAGGGCCTGAAAATTTATAGCTTTCGGCACTTTGTCATAACAAATGATGGAATTTAACGAAATTTACTCATGAATCCAGGGTTTGAAATGCGTTGAAGGGCGTTTTGAGCATTTTCTGCCAGGCCCCGCCACGGAGTGTGGGTAGTAGCGCGTGTACTGCCGCTTTGCGCCGCGCACACCCAGGTTTAGGGCCTGGCAGAAAATGCATAAAATATCAAATGATGGAGTGTAACTCAATAATCGAGGGTGTAAATTGCGTTGAGGGACAATGGGAGCATTTTCTGCCAAGCTCTGCCCAGGTTCACGAGGCAGTTCGATAGGACCTCCACACTCAGCACGTGCAAGTCTGAGAGCGATACCCCGAGCTAGGGCCTAGGAGAAAATGCTCGAAACATCAAATGATGGGTTATAACTCAAGAATTGGTGGTTTGAAATGCGTTGAAGGACATTTTGAGCATTTTCTGCCAAGCCCTACCCCGAGCGCCACGGCCTTGAGGCAGGGGCTTACACTCGTTCACTTCTCAGCTCGATTTGAGCCGTGTCTGACACAAGAAAACACCCTACACACCCTAAACACCCCCTAGCATCCCCTTAATACGGGCTACGCAGCCCCTGCGCCCACCCCCTATCCCATAGAAAGCGCTCAAGTTGAGCCGTGAAGTGGACGAGTGTAAGCCCCTGCCTTGAGGCAACTCGCGTGAGCCTCCAGGACAGCCTCGTTGTAGCGGCGCAAGTTGAAATTGAAAGCAAAGTTTGAAAGCGGTTCGTCACATTCTAGTTTCAAGCGCTTAGTTCCTGGCAGTTTCAACGTGGGTCTGATAGGGTCAACCTGCACCGCCCTACCTCGTACACGTCAGCCTGGGCCGGCGTGAAACCCCCAGGCTGCAGGGGCGCAGGTTGCACTTGAAAGCAACCTTTGAAAGCAGCTCGTCATGTTTTAGTTTTTAAGCGTTGAAAGCAAGCGTGGCGCGTGGGGTCAACTGCGGAAACCTGGGGTCAACCTGCACCGCCCCACCGGGCCCGACTGGCCACGTGCGGGTGACGTCACTCGCATACCCCCGCCGCTCACACCCTGCATCCATCCTGTAACGGCGCAGGTTGCAGGTGGAAGCAACAGTTTGAAAGTAGACATCGTATTTCAGGTTCAGGTTTCGAAACCAAGCGGGGCCAGTCCGGGGTCAAAGCGGGGTCAACCTGCACCGCCCCACCATCAGAAGAAGCTCCCCGGGTGTAGTGGCGCAGGCTGCAGTTCAAAGCAACGTTTGAAAGCAGTTCATGATATTGTACTTTCAAGCGCTGAAGCCAAACGCGCTTTCAACACGAGTTTTGATACTGTCAACCTGCACCGCCCTACCCGGGCCGCAGCACACGGTCCATAGTGTAGTGCCGCCGGTTGCGAGTTGAAACACTGCTGAAACCAAGGTTTGAAAGCAGCTTATCATGTTCTAGTATCAAGGGTTGAATCCAAGCCGGGTCAACCTGGGGTCGCAGTGGGTTCAAAGCAAGGTGAAGCTGCAGCTCCCCACCATGGCGGCGTAGTGCACGACCAACGCACCCGGCCCGCTCCCCACCACAGAATAGGGCCTGGCAGAAAATGCTCAAAATAACAAATGATGGAATTTAACCCAAACATCGAGGGTTTAGAATGCGTTGATGTACATTTGGAGCATTTTCTGCCAAGCCCTACCACGGAAGGGTACGCAAGGTAGGGCCTGACACTATTCTCCTTTTCAGCTTAACTTGATCATCTCAGAGTGTATAAGAGGGTTGAGTCGAGTGGTTACAGGTACACGACTGCTCAAGTTGAGCTGAGAAAGTGGACTAGTGTAAGGCCTTGCCGCAAGGCGACTGGCGCCGAGCACCTTGCTGTAGCGACGCAAGTTGAATTTGAAAGCAGAAGTTGAAGGCAGTATATCACACTTTAGTTTCAAGCGCTTAGTTCCAGGCGGTTTCAAGTTGGGTTTGATAGGGTCAACCTGCCCTACCTTGCATCGGTGCTCGTGGTCCGCACACACCGCGTCGTAGTGGCGCAGGTTGCGAGTTGAAACTAAAGTTTGAAAGCAGCTTATCATGTTGTAGTTTCAAGAGCTGAAAGCAAGCGTGGGGTCAACTGCAGAAACCCGGGGTCAACCTGCACCGCCCCACCGCGTACTCTAGCGCTCCCGGGACAGACGCTTGCTGTAGCGGCGCAAGTTGAAATTGAAAGCAAAGTTTGAAAGCGGTTCGTCACAATTTAGTTTCAATCGCTTAGCTCCAGGCGCTTTCAACGTGGGTTTGATAGGGTCGACCTGCACCGCCTTACCTTGCATAGCGCGGTGGAAGCCTTGCTGTAGTGGCGCCGCTTGCGGTTGAAAGCAACTTCTCTCATATTTTAGTTTCAAGAGTTGAAAGCAAGTGCGGGATCAAGTGTTTAAACCTAGGGTCAGCCCGCACCGCCCCACCTTGGGTATCCGCGTCCACGCTCTCGCGCAGGGCTTGCATCTCCGCGGTGAAGCGGCGCAGGTTGCAGTTCAAAGCAAAGTTTGAAAGCATGTTATGATATTTTGGAATATTTCAGGTTCAAGCGTTGAAGGCTGAAACCAAGCGGGGTCAGTCCGGGGTGCCGGCAAGGTCGACCTGCACCACCCCACCGCGGGTGACTTTTGCCAGCGCAGCGTGTGAATGAGAGGGCGGAGGGCTCGTGGGGGGGCGCAACGTAGTGGCGCGGGTTGAAGTTGGGGAAGCAAAGTTTGAAAGCAGCTTACCATATTCCACATTCAAGCGTTGAAGTCAAACGCAGGGTCAACTGCACAACTGCGAAAACTCAAGTTCAACCTGCACCGCCCCACCACAGCCGTGTAGCTGCCCGGTCGCCGTGAGCGCGGCCGTGGCCGATGCCAGGCCTAGGGCGCCTCCGTCTCTGCCCACGTCAGCGAACACTGCCGAAGCACGTCTGACGGCGGCGGCGACGACGTCACCCATGCTGGACAGCCCGTGCGTGGCATCCGCGCCGAAGAACCGCACGGCGGCGTCTGTTCCTATGCGTGGGCCGTTCCACACCGCGTCCTGTGCGCTTATGGGCGGAACGAACAACGTGTAGACGTCGTCTCCGTCAGGGCACCGCTCCAGCATCATGACCACGCCGGGTTGCAGCACTCCGGTGAGGTACGCGAAGTCTGCATCTTGGCGGTATCCAGGATAGGGGATGATGGTGTTGGGCAAATACACGGGGGGAGCGGCGGCGAGGACGGCCACGGAGTTCGCGGGGAGTTGTTCGACGAGCGCGCGGCGGCGGCGGCGGTACTCGTCGGCGGAGAACCCGGGGGTGAGCTCGCCTGGCTTCATCAGGTGTGGGTGCGTGTCTGGCGTCGGCTGCCCGGCCGCAGAGGACATCATGGTTCGGCACCTACCCATGCCCGTCGTCACAAGGACGATCGTGCGATATGACAGCCTCGTAGCTGAGTACATAGGTACCGTGTTCTGTAATTACGACCAGAGAACACTCCGTCCGTCGCGCCCCGCCGCCCCGCGCGCCGCCCGAACTCGCGTTGCATCTCGCGGCTTTATACTCCTCTGCAGCTGCCCACGGAACGTGTTTGTGTCGGAATTGGCTTCTGTACCAGTCAGTCAGCTCCCGACTGCAGGCAGTCCGTACCGCCATGTCCATAGGACCGACGGAGGGGGAACACTTATAAGGGGTAAAAGATCTACCTATCAAAATCGACTTTCAACCCAAAACCTGAAACCTATCAACCTATCAAAATGTTCCCATCAAAAAAATCGCATCCAAATCAACCTATCAATGTAGCATATCAAATTGAACCTATTGAAATTCCCTATCAAGATCAACCTATCAAATATGGCATTGTTGGCTATGATTACCGGTACGAGTACACACAGGCAAACAGTCATGATAATTTCATTTCTTAAACCCCAAAGCCGGGAAAAAAATAGCCAGTCATTTGCCCGGGCTCGAAGTCGCGAGTTGGCGGCAGAGATCGCACAGTCAATCTTGACTTCTTGCAGAATCTTGCCACAATCTTTCACAAATT
>Ga0307489_10001903_pt1 | contig 13893 bp, 21 predicted proteins | sample SB12metaG_FD_202247 | JGI IMG/M metagenome (GOLD analysis project Ga0307489, IMG submission 202247) | Sea-ice brine microbial communities from Beaufort Sea near Barrow, Alaska, United States - SB 1.2 | ecosystem: Environmental > Aquatic > Marine > Coastal | place: USA: Alaska | collected... | reverse complement strand
GGTTGCCCGGGATATCGTCGGCGAGATCGCCGCGACGGCTGACGGCGTCTCACTTCGCCTGCGTGTCAACCCCGCGCCCCGCCGCGTCGCGAGCTTGCGAGTCCAGTGCCGCGCGGGTTCAAACCCTAATTCAGGACAGGCAGTTCCTAAAACAGGCCTGAAAGCCGGAAAATGCAGTGTATCTTCGTATCAATTTACAAATGATTGTGCTACGCGGGGCGCCGGGGCGCGCGCGCACCACGGTTTAGCCATATCCCACCCATGTCCGGGGGACTCCCGCCTTCGCGACGCTGCTAGGCGCCCGGCGTGCCGCAGTTTCGGCAACCCCGTACTGCGCGGCTTTCATACGGTCAGCGGACAGGAGAAACGCGGATAAAGTAAACTTCTACATCGACGCTTTCGACGATATCCCTCAATCCGATAACTGAAATTGTCACGAAAGGCGTCGTGACTTGGGTGATTGGTTATCCGATCCGGCTACATGCCTATAGATCGTGGATCGCAGCGCTGATCAGGGATTTTGACTGCAATAATTTGTACCGGCATACGCTGATTGTACAACCAGATTTTGGCCGAATTGCCCGTGTCCATCGGATAACGTAACAATTAAATACAGACGAATCACTGCGTACGCTGATTTTCATTTCGGCCCACGTTGACCGCCATTTGCGGTACCCTGAAACACTGCGAAGGTAGAAACGTAGAGACCAGGATTCTAGACACAGCGTGCCATTTTGGTCCTTCCAACAGACTTAAAAAACGAGTCAAAAAGTGAGAAAGACGAAAAGAATCGCCATTCACTTTTTTCTCACCTCGGGGCTTTTCTGGGTAAATGAGCACTGCCGTCGACTCAGCGCGAGGGCTCCGCCGGGTACGGCGGCTGCGCGTGGATATATGGCCGCGGGCGACGGCGGACCGCGCTCGATGGTAACCTAACACATCGAAGTTACCAAATCGACGCGAAAATCTCCTTCATTTGGAGCGTCGCCGCATTTCCCCCGCGCTTGAACATCGCTTCTTGAAACGCAGAACTTGGCTTTCAATCAGCGGCTGTCCAGCCGATCAACGACGGCCACACCGGCTTCAAAGACGCGTTTGCTGACTACGCTGTACCAAACGAACCTGGCGCGCGATGGCGGCGGCGGCACAGACAGCCGCGGCAGCGGATGCGGCTCCCAGTCTCGACTTATACAGCGTCGAAGGGAGGTGTCGCCACTTGGAAGCGCGCGATACACGTCGTCGCGCCGCTGCCAGGCGGCGTTTACGGCGTCATCTCACGCGGAGCGTTCTGAAGGCTTCTGCCTGTTCAGGTCCAAGAGCGCGGAAACACGATAATATATTTGGTCGTCTGACAATTGGACAAAACGACAGGAAAGGGCTTTAGGAAAAGAGGGTGGTTTTGTGGTTCTTCCAATGTTCTTGCTTTGTTTTGGTTTCTTGATTTTGGTGATCGGCCATTTTCGGATACTCCTATTTGGCAATGGAATTCCCTCCCTGTGGGGGAGGGTTGTTCGGCAGCCAATGAACAGTAGTTTGAAAGGGGTTGTGTGGTTCTATTGCTTGGGTTCAGTTCCACACTTTCACACCGTTCGGTGTAGGATTAGTTCGATTACCCACTTCCGGCGAGTCGTGTGTAGTGTCACGCGCGGGCCTATGATCCGAGTACGATAGCGCTGTTTGGCGCGTGGTCCGAAGAGTCAGTAACGGATGCGATGTGAAGTTTGAACATTGCAAACGTCTTTGAATATCTAATTTAGAACCTTCATACAGTGGTGAACAATGTGCGTCGTGTCTCCCCACTACACGACGATATGGCCGCCAGTGCGGAAACCAGGTGACTCGTCATACACGCGGAAGCGTTCTCTCTCTCTCTTTTTCTTGTTGTCATCTGGCGCCGGTGCAAATCGGCGATCGCGCGCGACAGGTCGTACTTGGCTTCCTCGTCCATGCGAATCAGCATGTGCAAGCCGCTGACGTCGCGCTCGTGCGCGTCCTCGGCCGACTGCATCATGTCGTAGAACTCCTGTTTGTCCACTTCGAGGCGAGCGATGGCGGCGAGTTGGTCAGCGCGACGGTCCTCGCGGACCTTTTCGGTCTCGGCATGGGCGCGGCAGCACTCGCGGCGTTTGGTGTTCAGCTGTGTCTCCCGGTGCCGTGCTTGGGACGCGGCGAAGAGTGCGTGGTCGCGAAGGGCACGATCACGTTCCGACACTTCCGATGCGGTCGACTGGCGGGTGATCCGCGGCGTCGGCGCAGGAGCGCGTTTGTTTGTCATGCTCACGCGGGCGTGTCGAGGCCGGACGTTACGCTGAACAGGGGAAATTGAGAGGTCACGGTAAGCCGAAGGAACTCGAGTGGTCGCCGTGGATGGCTAGGACGACAGGACGGGGTGCCGGGTCGGGCCGCGCACAAGGACGAAAGGAGTGGAAACCACGACGACAGCTTGCGCGAGACGAGGGTGCGTGGCTGTCTAGGGCGACGCGTCTACAGGCGTTACGGTGGTTTCGGAGCGAAAGGAGCCCAGCACGTGGACCAGAGCAAGTCGGGAAGTGGACGGCGCACCGGAGGGTACGCGCGGGGTACGAGCGCGGTGCCGAAGGTGTCAAAAGGTTGACGTAGGCGAGCGGAGAGCGTCGAGAGCGTTGTTCGAGTTCGGTGGACAGCGAGGGCGCTCGACAAGTGACAGCGCACGATAGCATGTCGCGGACAAGCCTATGCGTCTTGCCGCCTCGAGACGTTCACTCGTCGTCTTGCCTTGCCACCTCGAGACATACACTCTTTGGCTTTCAACGGAGCAAATACGTCTGCGCTGTGCCGCCTCGGGACATACACTCTTCGATTTTCGATGGGACACGGACGTTATGACAGCGGCGTCTTGCTCGAGGGCACGGAAGGCGAGGGGGGCGCGTGTCGAGCAAGGGCGAGCGCGAGCGAGAGGGCGGCGACGAGGGCGACGTCGGCGACGGCAACAAACCGCGTTGGGGGCGCAAGATGAAAGCGAGGGCGACGCATCTTGATGAGCGCGGACACGGCGCGCGTTCACGACGAGGTTCAGCGCGTCGGTGCCTCGGTGCCCGCGTTCTCTCGTCCGCAGAGCCTCGGAAAAAGTGAAGCACGTCCGATAGAATACGAGGGACAAAATGTATGACTGCACTCCGTTGTGTACCGGTACACGAGGAGGTCCGTTGAAAACCGGAGGACATTTTCCGGTCTTCGACCGATTTTTCAAAAAAGGAAATAGGGACCTCTCGATGTTTATTTTTTGATTTCTTGAGTTAATGTTGACATAACTCAAGCCCCATAAGGAAAAAAAGTCTCCGTAGGGCGAAATCCTGATTCTCGCAATGCCCCCTCTCCTGTTTAGGACCGCAGACTGCTTGTGAGTAGTGTACCGGTGCACTTCCGTTTTATAACGTTTGACGAGTCTTCATGTAGAACAGCAGCTTGAGGCTACCGAAAACGACCCATCACCCATCCGGATTACAGTAAAGTCCGTATTTCAAGCCGAAATGGCATGCTGTGGACTACTTTGACGAATCGTCAAAGTTGAACTTTTTCAGAATAGAGCTAGCGGATACGAAAACGAAACCAATCCAAATCGAAAGGGGAAAATAATGTTTCATTTGATAGAGTTCCATCCCTGCAGGGGAGGGTCGTTCGGCAGCCATTGGAATATCAATTGTAATGGGCTTCGATGCTTCGTCAGCGGTGAACTTGCGGTTTCAATTTGCGTGAAAACATGGCTCTGAAGTATCGTACGTATCGAGTGCTTGCCCGCCATACCTGTGCTCGGAAGCTTGGAAGGCGAAGGGGCCGCGTGCTGAGCGGGGGTGAGCGCGAGCGAGTGGGCGGCAGGGAGGGCGACGTCGGCGACGGCGAGGTCGCGCGTTGAGGGAGCGCGTTGAGGGCGTAGGGCGGGGCACCTGATTAGCGCGGGTGCGGCGCGTGTTCTTGACGGCGAGCGCGCGAGCGCGACTTTGCCTCGTTGCCCGCTTTTTACTCTCCGCGCGGCAGCGAGGGCGGTGACGGCGGCGACGACGGCACGCGTTGAGGGCGGGGGCAATGGCGGCCGCGCGCGTTGAAGAGCGGGGCCTCCGCGGACGGGTGCAGTGGCGGCATGGGCGCGGGTGCTGGCGCGACCGCGGCAGCGGCGGCGCCGCGGGAAGCCCGTCGTGCGCGTCATCTCCATGGCGATCGGGGACGCAGTCGTGTGTTCGCAGGCAGTATGTGCCAAACCGCCAGCTCACGATGAACAGAGCAGTTTGATGCGAGCCGCAACTAGCCTCGTATTCGGTGGACCGACGCAAGCATAGCGCCGGAACTGTGTCCGACACGAACGTGGCCGGTCCAATACACGATAGAGACGGAATCGATAACTAGACTCCGTGGTGCACTGGTACACGGGCAGGTCCTGCAAGAATTGGAGGGCATTTTTCGGTTTTCGATCGACATTTCGAAAAAGGATATAGGGATCTCTCGACGCTTCACATAGTTCTGCCGGAGTGGACGAATTCCCCATACAGAACGGCAGCTTTCACTACCAATCAATTACCTGGTTTGCGACTTTCTACCAATCAATTACCTTATGCCGCCGGTGGCGTGCGGCATTGTACCCGGATAACGCGAGCCGGTCCGAACGCGCGGTGTGGAGGGCGGTCGCGACGTTCTGAAATGGGTATGCGTGTGCGGGATACGACCGTGTGTATTCGCTGGGACGATCCCGGTGGCGAGGCGTCTCCGCGTGGGCCGTGCTGAGGGACGATGTCTCGCCGCGATGGCGCACGCGGCGTCCAACCCGTCTTCCCACCAGAAAAGGAGGCCTGACTTATCCCGCGCACGCAAAAAAATGAGTTTCAGTCGAAATTTAGTGAAATTCCACTAAATAGTGAAATTTCACTAAATCTGACCAAGCACTTGCCTGGTTTCCAGAATACCGGTCTGTGGCAGAATCTAGGAATTTCCATGTAACTTTTGGCCTAAGGCCGACCGGACTTGATCTTTCGATACTGGTAACCCTGCGCATCGATTTTGGGCGTTATCGCCCCGGTCAGGTCGGCCTTTTTTACCCAACCTGCCGACCTGACTCCGCCCGCGCCCGCATCGATTTTTGGCGTTTTCGGCGATTTTGGGCGATTTTGGGCGACAACGTGACCATGCAACCGATGCGTAGATACCACACAGTTGACAGACGGCATCACAGGCAATCCATCCGCGATGGATCGGGCCTGGTGGCGATCGTGAACTCCCCAGGAATATTCGAGCGGCCACGAGTGGAGGAGATTGAGCGTATTTTGGGCTTCCAAGCGGGTGATACAAACGCCCCTGGCCTGCAACCCGAGTGGGGTCGAACGACGTTGAGGTGGAACGTCCTCGGCGACTGCGTCGATGTGCGGGCGATTGCTCACATCCTAAACGTGCTCCCCTGGTCCCCGGAGTCTATGGTGGAGAGAGGAGGCGACTAAGTTAGAGACGGAGCAAATAAGACATAGTTTACGTAGGATAGCTTAAGGCAGTTATACGAGGTGGCTAGTCAAGCCTTGGTAGTCTTTATAAGTTCCCCAGCCAGTCAGAAGTTATTCGTATTTATATTTTTAAATCACTGTTCTGTAGTCTGGGTGGTTTGGCTGATCAGCCTAGACTGCTTTTGAATACACACACACCCTCACACACACTTTCGGCCCCGCGCATCGATTTTGAGCGTTTTCACCCAAGTCAGGTCGGCCATTTCGACCCGACCGACCGACCTGACGCGCCCCGCGCCCGCATGGCAGGGCGAGTGGTCAGGTTACCAGACCAGTATCGAAATATCAAGTCCGGTCGGCCTAAAGTGTCGAGAGATCTGGCACAGAATACGCAGGGTAAAGTGTGAGTAGGTCGTGTGTGCCATTCTCGTAGGCCCCCCTCTATTGTTTTCGATCACTGAGTGTGTGCGGGTGGTGTACCGGTACACCTCGATTCGCGAACGTGTTTTCTGACGTGCGTATAGAGCGGCAGCTTCCAGGCTACCGTATAACCCCCCTGCCTGACGTGAGTCCCGTAGAGTATGACAAAGTGCCGAAAGCTATAAATTTTCGGGCCCTTGCTCAAAAACATCAACCCAATATTCAAGAGTCAAAAGACGCCATATCACGCCGGATAATGATAATGATATGGTGACTTTTGACTCCAGATTCTTGAGTCGAATTTTTTGAGCAAGGGCCGAAAATTTATAGCTTCCGGCACTTTGTCAGAGAGCTCTATTATGACAAAGTGACGGAAAGTCTGCGACGAAAACGAAACGAAAACGAAACGAAAACGATATCGACCAATCACAGGCGAGAGCGAAAACGGAATCTCGCCAGCTGTCTCATTCTTTCGCCTGTGATTGGTCGATTTCGTTTTCGTTTCGTTTTCGTTTCGTTTTCGTTTCGTTTTCGTCGCAGACTTTGCGTCACTTTGTCATAATTCAAATTAATAAAAGTGAAATATTGCCGCTTTTTTTTATTTTGTCGTTTTTTGAGAAACTCAAATCATCAGAGCGTGCTTTTCCGGAACTCTGAACACAGTCCACGGCCGAGGGTGGCGGCGGCCACCATGCGTCCGCATCGGGGACCCTCATGCGCCCCCCAACACCGCTGGGCGCTCCCCCTCCCGTTCCCGTTCCTCGCCCTGCTGCTGGCATTCGCAGCACTCCCCTTCGCGGCGGTCGCGCAAACCGCCCTTCCGACCGTCGGCACCCTCGCCCAGCTCGCCGAGATAGGGCCGGGCGGATAATGCTCGCCACGTCATGCAGCGCGTCGTCAACCTTCGTTTCTTTAGCGCAGTGCCATCCTCCACGACATCAGGCTAAAGGTATGGTTTGCATCGTAGGGAGAATTCCTGCTGCCTCCTAAAAGTGGTAAAAGACGAGTAAACGTCAACCTCCTTGCAAACGAAAAAGAAAGGCATCCTATGACGTGGCGAGCAAATCTGCGACGGCCCTACGGCGAGAAGCGCGTGCTGGCGCTGGAGCGGTTCCACAAGCCCGACGACCAGTGCCTGTTTAAGCTGCTGAAGCCGCCGTTTGTCAACGGCGTGCCCGACCGCTTCCTCCTCCTACCGCCTGGCAGGGCCGGCACGCCACTTCCCACTGCACTCTCAACGTCTTTCCTTTTGAATACACTCACACTGCTCACAAGAGGAAGACCGATAGCATAGCGGATGAGAGACAGGGCGTCTGGAAAGCGCGCTGTGTAGGACACCAGTGAGGACGACGTGGCTAGCTTTCTTCATTTCTCACTCACCAGTACAGCCGACTTCAGCTGGCAGGGATGGATGGCGGCTTGAGCGGTCTCCTCAGGGAAGAAAACTCAGGCACCACACGCCAGCTGTGGTATTGACGGCTAGCAGTCGAGGTGTGAGGTGGAGAGGGAACGTGGTGTGCTGGCGGGCATTTGAGAAAGAAGGGTCGCGACCGAGGTGCGCCGGCCCTGGCGTTTGGCCGCACGTTCGGCGAGCTGCCGGTGACGCTGTTCAACCTGACGGACGACGACTACACGTCGAACGGCGTCGCCGTGCCCACGCCGGGAGCGGTGCCCAAGGCAGGGCCTCGCATTCGTATCTTTGCAGCTCAGCATCAGCTGTTGTGTCTGTGAAGCCACTGGAAGTTATCCCTCGAAGGTGCTTAAGTGAAGCTGAAAATGGGACGATGGTTCAGGCCTTGCCCAGCGGGCCCCGACGAGCTCGTCATCGACTTCCAGATGGTGCAGACCCCCATCGGCAGCAATATCTCCACCCAGGACATGTACATGTTCGAAAACTTTTACGGCCAGCAGCCCGTCGGCGGGTCCAATCACAGCTCCCTGTCGACATTCAAACCAAACCACTTGCATTTATGCCAACTCAACCTCAGATCAGGAGAGTGAGTTTGAGCGTTTGGGGAAGGGAAGGAGTGAGGACCCTGCCCGTCGGGAAGACAAACCTGCGGGTGCTGCCCTCAACCAACTTCGCGCTCATCGTCAACAATGAAACCACGCAGTTCAAGGCCGTGAACCGCACGGGGGATACGCACGCGAACGACCTGGTGTTGACGCTCTTCATGGCGCTCAACGTCACCGCCGTCTTCACGCCGGACGTGCCGGGCACCTACCAGGTCCTCGTCACCATCGTCGACTCGTGCAATTCCACCGCTCAGGTGGGGCCTGGCAGATATATCCCGCCACGTCATGGGAGTCCGTTTGAATCAGTAATTGAGGGTTCAAATATGCGTGTCGGTGACGTGGCGGGCAAGGGCAATACGTGCTTGTCCCTGCGCTCGGGCGGTTTCTAACGTCACGATATTCTGCGGGCACCGGCCGGGGCTTCAGCTGACCAACACCACATACGGCGCGCAGGTTTGGGACCAGAAGGCGGCGATGACCGAGGTGAGCGAGATCAAATCGCTGGGGTGGTGGCAGGGATGTGAAATCGTTCCCTTACCCTGACTGTGTGCTACATAGTGTATCAGTGTACCAGTGTGCCGGTGCACCTGGCCCTACATTTCCCCCCTATCAGCTGGCACTTGAGCCGCTATGTCCATGACCCCACGTCGTTTGTCCCTCGAAGTTGCTGGAAGTTACGCTGGAAGCTACGGTGGATGTTACGCTAGAAGGTGCTGCCAGTAAAGCTGGGGAGCGAACCATTGGGAGGCCCTGGGCTGTGGCCGACCCACGTACTGGACGCAACCCCTACGTTCCTGATTGAAGCCAACCAGCAGGACCTCTGCGCCTATAGGGCCGCGGAGGCGCTAAAGATGAATCCGACCTTGACAAGCACGGCGGCGGCAACGTCCATTAAGCCGGCGGGCGGCGCGCCGACGCTAACGGCTGCGCCGCCGCCGCCTTCGTTCAACACGCTGGTTTCCTCGGGCGACTGGGTGCAGTGGGACACGACGCCGCGCTGGGACGTGCCCTTCCGCAAGCAGGTAGGCCAAGATACAAACGCTCGCTCCGCCCTGTCATCGTCATCCACCTTTATTTAATGCATTCTGACATTCATCGAGCCTGAAGGCGCTCACATAGTGAGCAGTAATCTACCCCCTCTGCCATAACAACCGGATAGACCCTGAGGTGTGTCAGGCTTAAGACCGTAGCTAGGGGCACTCGTCATCCACCACAATGTAAATCCTGACCTCGTTTATGACTTCAATGACGTAATGACAGTGAGTGTTTCCCTGTAGTGCCTGGCTCTATACGGAGGATGGACTGCTGTATGACTGGACACTGGAGGGGGCGCCCCAGGGGAGCAACGCGTGGCGTCGGCTCTTCAACGGCGCCAACGCCACGGAGAAGGCGGAGCGGTTCAGCCCCGAGGGTTACCCGTTCCTGCACGCCGTGGCGGCGGAGAGCGAGCCCACGCCCTACGTGGACAACCCGCACTACTTCGTCGCCGGGCAGGGGGGTGATCAGGGGACAGCACTCGACCGCTGTTGGATTGACCAACCGAGTAACGAGCTTTCGCTCTGGTGGAGGAAGTTGAACAATTGTATCACAAAGGACAGTAGAGCAACAAGAGACAAAGAGACCTAAGTCACGAGCAAAGGGTGATGTCAGGGAATACAGCTATTCGCTCTGGTGGTAGGTCACGCTCCAATCTCGATTTGAGCTCTTTTTGTCATCGACCCTCCTGCCTGATTCCAGCCCGACGTAGTGGGCACCTACAGTTTCACCCTGCGGACCACCAACGTGTGTCACAGCGTCAGCGTCAAGTTCAGCGCGGACTTTGTGTGCAACGCGGTGCCCCAGCCCGCGCTGCGCGCCAACCCGCGGCCGGTGGGCCTGTGCCTCGCGCGCCAAGACATCGTGTCCACCACGGTAGGGCCTCCCAGATATTACGGAGCCCGCCACGTCATCGACACGCATTGTAACCCTCGTTACCTGAGTTGAATGGCATTTATGACGTGGCGAGCAATATCTGAAGGCGCTAGTCCACGGTGGACGAGGACGGCGACGACGTGCACGTACGGTGGATGCCGGCGCCCATGTCCACCGCCGCCGCTGTCTCCGCCATGCGCAACTTTCCAGATGGCAGTGCCTAGCAGATATATCCTGCCACGTCATCGACACGCACTTGAATCCTCGTTTCTTGATTTAAGCGACCTCCTACGTCATGGCGAGCAATGTCTGCCAGGCCCTACCAGATGGCACCGCGCTTGGAGCGATGAACGCGAGTTATGGGTTGCTGCTGAGTGACCACTCGGGCGACACGACGAGTTTCATGCCGGACGTCCCAGGGGAGTACAAGCTCCGCATGACGGTGACGGACGGGTGCTTGATCACCGCCAAGGATCTCCCGGTGACCGTTGACTGGTCCGCGGACTGTTACGCGATTAGCGCTTCGGCGTCCTTGGGACTGACTTATGGGCCGCTACTGGTGGCGGTGGTGATGCTGACCGCGGCGGGGATAATCGCACGAAGGACGCCGTTGCACCCGCTCAACCCGCTCACGGTGCGCCATCCACTTCACGCAACATCCCATCAATCTCCTCTCCCCTTGAACCCAACATCCTTCACTTGAACCTGACATCCTCCTACTTGACCCCGCCTCATACACGTAGGTGCGCGCCGACGCGGTGCGCCTGCAGCGCTGGGAGGCGTTCAAACTCCGCGTGAGATTCAGCCGGCTCCGCGACAGCTGGGTCATGAAGCACCACCGTGACGAGTTTGGGCGCGCGCTCGACGGCGGCACCGCTGTGGAGTTTGGTAATATCGGTGGCAAGCAGGGTAGCAAGGGTGCGGCAGCGGCGGCGGCACAGCGCGCGTTCGAGGCGGCCATCCTGACGGCGGCTATGGAGGAAGGCGCGGAGCTGCTCCCATGGAGCGTGCACATCTGGCGCATGGGCCAGGCGGGTGCCGTGGCCGCCGAGGGACTCACCCTGGCCTCGTTGGCCTTCGCTCACAACGCCTGGTGGGGGGCGAACATCGCCGTGGCCGGCCGCGCGCTGGGCTTCATCTTCAAAGTACCGGCGGCGTACGCCGTGACGCAGCTGTCCGCCGCACTGCTGGTCTTCGCACTCCTCATGGCGCAGCTGGCCAGGCCCATCCCGGGCCGCCCGCCGCCGCTCTGTCAGCGCCTGCTTCGACTGGTGTGCTACGCAGCCGCGGGTCTCTGGCGCCACACGTCGGTCCACTCCACTCAGGAGGTTGCTATAAGGAAGGCTGCGGTGAAGTACGTGAGCCGCGGCGGAGGGGACGAAGGAGAGATGTTGGCAGACCCTTCGAGTCCGCAGCGCGGTGGGGCGGCGCAGGGGGCGGCGTATTCGCCAGTGTCCGGCGCCGTGTCACCAGCACGCAACACGGCGGGCACCAGGGGGGGTACAACGGGTACGCCGGCGCCTGCGATGCGGCCGGCGCCGGCGTGGGCGGTGTCGCCCGGGCGCACGTGGAGCGACAGCCCGGCCGCCCCAGGGGTAGGGCCGGCCTGATATGGCATGCCACATCATCCACACGCATTGTGAACCCTCGTTTATTCAGTAAAGGGCATCCTATGACGTGGCAGGCATTATACGGCAGGCCTTAGCCGGCGGATATGGCACAGCGCGCCGCCGCCGCCGCCGCCGGGGCGCAGCGCGCGGCGCACCGGTGGCGGCGGCGCCTGCGCGCCTCCCTCGGGTGCGCGGCGCCGGTGGCTTACTCCCTCACGCGCGCCGCTGCCGCCGCCGCCGCTGCCGCACATGCGCTGGGCGCCACCAATGTTTTCCTTCTATACCTCGTGGCCGAGCCACTGTTTATCCCCATCGTAGCCTCGGGGGCAGGGCTATCCGGTCGTTCCCTTCCCAGCTCAACCTAAGCCGTTTTGTCTGTGAAGGTATCCCTCGAAGTACAAGTAGCACAAGGACAGCACAGAGAAGCACAGAGAAGGTGCTGGCGATTAAGCTGAAAAGGGTACGATTGGAAGGCCCTGCTCGGGGGCGTCCATGCTGACGTGCAACCACCTCGACGCCTTCCGCCCGTTCCCGCACCTGGCGCGCGACGACACGCTGCGGTGCTACGGCCCCGACCACATGCCATTCATGGCGCTGGGCGTCTTCCTCACAATTGCCGCGCCCGCCGTGGCCACATGGTTCCTCATATACGTGGCGCCGCGGCAGGACCTGGCCGTGCACGAGCTGCCGCACTTCGCCGTGGCGCGTACCGCCGCCAGGTGGTTCGCGGCGATCTTCAGCATCGCGCAGGGCGAGGCGGAGATGACCCGGGTTACGCCGCGTGGCTCGTACGGTGTGCCCAACGGCGTGCACGCCACGCCCATCACGGCGCACTACAACAACGACCTCGCGCACTTCTTCCTGCTCGTAGGGCCTGCCAACAAATCACCCAAAATGTCCTTCGACGCATTTGCCCTCGGGTTGTTCAGTTGACTGCCGACGCCGCCCACCTGATGTTTTGAACCCATTTTCTGCCGGGCTCTTGAGCTGGGTAGCGCTTGGCTGAGTTTGCTCAACACGTCCTTCAAAAGACTCGCCAACCCGCATCTCGTTGACTTAAATGCCCCTCGTGTGATGTTGTGAACCCGCTTTTTGCCAGGGCCCAAGACGGTGGTGTGCACGTGCGTGTCGCTGTACTCGGGCAACTTCATGTGGCAGCCCGTGCGGGGCAAGGCGGCCACTCTCAATGCGGCGCGGGGGGTGGGGCCGCACCAGATATCGCGGAGCCGCGTCATAGAATACCGTTTGACTCAAGACACGACTGTTCAAGTTTGTGTCGGGCAGTGGGCATGGCAGATATTGCTCGCCACATCATAGGAACTCCATTTGTTGAATGAAACGTGGGTTCAAATGCGTGGCGATGACTTGGCGGGAAACATCTGGTGGGCTCTAGCAGGCGGCGGCGTACGCGTGTGCGACGTGGACCGCGTTGGTGGGCTGGAAGCTGACGTGCGTGTCGGCGCCTCCTGCCATCGGCACGGCCGTGGGCGGTCTCACGCGACGCGGCGACCTCGCCACGCTCCTCATTGGCCTTCCGTTCTGCTTCATACTGGGCTGGCGCCACACCGTGATGCGGGGGGTGCTATTTCACTTGCCCGATGAATCACCGCACAAGATGCGGCGCCACCACGACCCACGGGTGCGAGCCATGGGCGTGTTATGCGGCAACTCCAGCGACGGCCTGGTGGGGGCCTACGGGCACTGGGAGGGGCTGGACCAGCAGCGCGAGGACGTCGAGTTCGACCAGGAGTTCGGAGCCGGCGGCTGCGGCGCCGGCGACGGTAGGTCCTGGCAGATGTTGCCTGCCACGTCATCGACACGCATTTTGGACCCTCGTTTCTTATGTTCGATCGCATACTATGACCTGGTGAGCATTATCTGGCAGGCCCTAGGCGGCGGCGGAGGCGGCGCGGCGGGGGGCAAGGCGATGGAAGCGGACCACACGCCAGGCGCCGGGCTCGGGGCGCTGACGGAGGGCGGGCAGGATGACGTGGCAGAAGACTCGCTCACGTGGCAGATTGTGTTGCAGACGCACTTCGCCGGGTTCGGAGTAGGCCTGAATGTGCGCATGCACGCGTGCGAGGCCATCCACGCGCTGTCAAAGTCGGACCGCGGGATGATGTGCATTCAGAGGGCGTGCCTGGTGCCGCTGCTGAAGCGGCTGCTGCTGGACCCGGAGCAGTCGTCGGTGCGGCGCGCGGCGGCGGGCACGGTGGCGGCGCTGTGCGCCTCCAAGCGCGGCGTGGCGCTGCTGTGCGCCGAGGACCACCAGTGTTTCCTGGCCGCGCGCCGCCAGCGCCACCGCGAGTGGTTCCAGGTCGGGTCGCCGCCCGGCAAACGTTGCCCACCACGTCATTTACATGCATTTTGAACTCTCGTTTCTGAAGTTCAACGGCATCCCATGACGCGGCGAGCAGTATGTGCCAGGCCTCCGTATGGCATGACATGACGTGGCGAGCAGTGTCTGTCAGGCC
>Ga0307489_10001902_pt1 | contig 13902 bp, 23 predicted proteins | sample SB12metaG_FD_202247 | JGI IMG/M metagenome (GOLD analysis project Ga0307489, IMG submission 202247) | Sea-ice brine microbial communities from Beaufort Sea near Barrow, Alaska, United States - SB 1.2 | ecosystem: Environmental > Aquatic > Marine > Coastal | place: USA: Alaska | collected... | reverse complement strand
CCGCAACTAAATGATCAAGAGCAAACCACTATATGCCGAAAGGAGATAGGGACTCGAGTTAGCTTCTGCATGCAACAAGTCAAGTATGAAAAATTAAGGTGACGATGCGCCATTCACACAACGTTGATTAATAAGATGCTAAAAGTATAATAAAATGGTTGTTGTTTTATATCGACGTTAAAGTACACACGGCGCTGACGCCTTCGGCTCGCGGGGCGCTGCCGTTGTGACCGTTGGCCGCCCTGAGATGTAGAAGGGCAGATCCACAACTCGCCAGTGCCCGCCGCCGCCGATGTTCCTCGGCGCTGGTGCTCTACCGTCGAACGGTCGGTCGCAAGCAAGTCCGGCCGGCCCCTTGCTGTGAAGCGCCAACACGCGCCCCTCCCACGCGCCCCACAACCACCGCACACCAGCCAAGCCCATGATACGTGTTGAATATTCCAGTTCATACTACGAGCGCCAAGTTGCGTCCTGTGCTCTCCAACTCTACGGCAATCTGGCATCCTCCTGGCCGTTGGGCACTAGTTCTAGACACGGGCTTTATTTCCTGCAACTACCGGTTGAACTCCAGCCCGTCCCCCGTGCCGTCGTAGTCCGTCACTTTCTGCTGCGCCTCCTCCTCCGCCACCAGAGCCGACGCCTCCATTGAGGCATCGATATCGGCCTCAGTCCGGTCCGCCCCCACTTCAGTCACGTCCGCCTCCCCCTCTAGCTAGAGCCTGATGAAAAGTGCTCGCCACGTCATCGAACTAAATTCTCAACTCTTGTTCCTTGAGGTAAATGGCATTGCATCCTATGACGTGGCCATCGATAGTGCTCGCCATGTCATCACACGCAATTTGAACCCTCGTTTATTGAGTTGAACGGCATGCTATGACGTGGCGAGCACTATCTATCAGTCGCTACCTCCTGAGACTCGTACACCTCCCCCTCGGCGTCCTCGTAGCCCCCATCAAAGTCGCCGTCGAAGCTGGGCGCGGGCGGCGAGTGTAGCGCCAGGTCGGGTAGGAGGGTCATCAATAACCAGCACTGCACTGATGTCGGAGCAAGACGTGCCGTCAGGGTGTATGCTCGTACAGACGCGCGAACTGTGTTCGCCCATTTTACGTTGGTCGAGTGCTAGTTCTCAATCAACCCCCTGCCGGGCTCCTTGTCCGACCGGATGGTGTCCTCCCCGTCCGCCCCCCCCGCGCCCGCACCGCCCCCTCCCTTCTCGTCCGAGATGCCGGCCGACTCGCTCATCTGGAACCCCGGCGTGAGCAACCCGTGGAGCAGGGGGCTTACACTCGTCCACTTTCCAGCTTGAAGTGAGCGCCTTCTGTGGGCTACTTTGGGTGGTTTCAGGGTTTCAGTGACATACACAGCTCAGGTTGAGCTGAAAAGTGGACGAGTGGAAGGACGCTTCTCGGCTTGAAATGAGCACTATTTTCTGGGATACTTTGGGTGTGTCGGGTGGGTTCGGTGAGAAATACAGCTCAGTTTGAGCAGAGAAGTGTGACGAGTGGAAGCCCCTGCCGTCGAGGTTCAGCGTCTTCTGGCACGCCGGAAACTTTGGGTTGGTGCCAAGCGTGTTGCGGCAGAAGTAGCGGATCTTGCACGGCCAGCACTCCTCGCAGCAATCGCCTCCTTCCGCCACGTCACCGTGCACCAGAGCCTCACACCCCTTCTCTTCTCAGCTCGACTTGAAGGGCACATTGAAGGTGTCATATTGGATGCTTGCAGCGACAAACCGGCTCGAGCGACAGTGTAGCGTGCGGGGAATCTCTCACAGATCAAGAGCCTTACCATGTAGCATACCCTCTCTCAGGTCTTCAAAGGGATGACTAAATGTATCAAGTTCAGCGAAACAGAGGAGGATTTTGAGGGCCCTAAACCCTAAACCCTAAACCCTAAACCCTAAACCATAAACCTGGCCCTGCCGTCGAGGTCCGCACCATCGTATACCTCGCGGTCCTCGCAGGAGGGTCATTGAGAACAAGCACTCGACCAAGGTCAGAGCATGACTCACATTTAGGGTCAATGCTCGTACAGAGGCGCGGACAGGGTTCGTTGATTATCGTCGGTGGAGTGCTCGTTCTCAATAATACCCCTGCCTCGGGACTCTGCGCGAACCAGTGGTTGACCACCACGTTGCGCTCACCCTCGGACTGAATCACGTGGAACCAGAACGCGGGGATGTACAGGATATCCCCGGCCTGCACCTCCACGCGCAGCCACCGCACCTGCTTGAACCCTGGATGTTTCTTCTCGTCCGGGTGCCAGAATATAGCGGCGCAAGTTGAAATTGAAATCAATTCATGAAAACACTTCATCATATTTGAGCTTAACAAGCACAAACCAAGCGCGTTAAACCCAGTGTCAGCTTAAGGTCAACCTGCATCGGCCTACCAGAAGTCCACGTCAGACACCGCGACGTTGTGGTAGGCGCGGCGCGCGTAAGATCCCTTGCGCACATCCAACGCTTTGAAGTAACCCGGGTCGGCGAGGTACACGGTCTTGGAGCCGTCGAACTGCATCAGCAGCGCATCCTCGGCATCGCAGTGGATCGGGCCCTTGATGCACGGGCGCAACTTGACGTCGAAGGCAAAGCTTGACCACGGTTTGTCATATTTCAGTTTCAATCGCTGAACACCCAGGCCAAAGGCTTACACTCAGAGGTAGAATGGCACCAAAATCCATTCTTTACTCACCAGTATGAGGGGCGAGTGTAAGCCCTGATCCAGGCGCAATCAACACAGGTAGCAACTTGCACAACCACCGCCCCACTTTGTGGCTTCCGCTGGTCATGGACAGCTGTACGTCCTGCCGCTGCCCGTGCTCCACCACCTGGCAGTAGGGCCTGGTACATGTTGCTCGCCCGTTTATGAGATGCCGATCAACTCCAAAACGAGGGCTCAAAATGCGTGTTCATGGCGTGGCGGGCAATATCTGCCAGACTGGCAGTGGGGCCTAGCAGATATTGCTTGCCGCGTCATGAGTTGCCTTTCGACTGAAGAGACGAGGGTTCAAAGTGCGTTTGGTGACGTGGTGGTCAATATCTGCCAGACCATTACTGGCAGAACACCCGTGAGATGCCATTCAACTCAAGAAACGAGGGTTCAAAATGGCTGTTGATGACGTGGCAGGCAATATCTGCTAGCCCTCCTACCTGACAGAAGACCTCGGGCAGCACCACCTGCGACGCCATCCGCTTGGTCATGCGCTGCGTCAGGTGCATCTTCCCCGCGCTACCCACGTAGTTGGACAGGAACCATTCCAGATCCTTTGATCAGGGACTGATGGACCGTGCTCTCCACGTCACCGGATACAATTTAACTCAAGAAGGGTCCAAGGCTCGCTGGATGACGGGGCGAGCAATATCCGTCTCGCAGATATTGCTCGCCAACGTCATACTTGCCATGTAGCTCAAGAAGCGATGGTTCACAATGCGTTTAACAACGTGGCGAGCACTATGCATCAGTTCATACCTTGGACTTGCTGCCGGCCACGCCCTCCTCTTTGACGTTGACCTCCCACTTCCCGAACTGCCACTTCATGTGCTCGTCTGAGTCCCACATCATAGGGAATGATGGACAGTGCTCGCCACGCCATCGAACGCACTTTTGAACGCTCGTTTCTTGAGTTGAATGGCATCGTATGACGTGGCGAGATCTATCCATCAATCCCTCACTAAACGTCAGTCCCCGGACTGATGGATAGTGCTCGCCACGTCATCAAACGCACTTTTGAACCCTCGGTTCTCGAGTTGAATGACATCCTGTGACGTGGCGAGCACTGTCCATCAGTCCCTACCACATCCCCATCGCGTCAGTCCCCGCCAGCGCGTCGCGGATGACCACGGGGCGGCTGGTTCGGATAAACCTGGACTCGAAGTCCTATGTAGAGGGCCGAGATGATATTGCCCACCACGTCATCGACACGCATTTAAAACCCACTGCTCCTTGAGTTAAACGGCATCACATGACGTGGCGAGCAACATCTGCCCTGAACCCTCCGTTCCATAAGCTCAACGGCATATATCGTATGACGTGGCGAGCAATAACTTCCCTAATCCTCGGGTCCTTGAGTTAACGGCATCATATGATGTGGTGAGCAATATCTGGCAGGCTCCACCTCAGCGCTGAGCTCGGTCCACTCGTCGGAGGTGAGCGCGTCGATGGTGAGCACCGGGCCGCCGCGCCGCGCGTGGCAGTCCGCCGCCATCTCCGCCTTGCTGCAGGGTCACCTAGAACAAGCACTCGCACTTGCACTCTCAACGAGCACGACTTACAGTGAGGGTGAGTGCTCGTGTCTATCAACTGATGCAAGAAGGAGGAGGAGGACGACGAGGGAACTGAACGTCACGAGGGCCGTTGAGAACAAGCACTCAAACAATATCGGAGCAAGACTTACCGTGAGGGTGAGTGGCTGACTGCTCATCTCTGTAGTAAAGACGCGCGGATGAGGAGGAGGAGAACGAACATCGGTTGAGTGTTTGTTCTCGTGTACACTTGGGTTGGCCTACATGTTTGCACTTGGGTCGGGCTACAGGTTCACTGACCCCCCTGCCTCGGGCACCGTGATGACCCGCGGCTTACCCGCGAAGCCGTCGGACGCACTCAACCAGTCGTCGCTGCGCCGCGCGCCGGCCTTGGCCATGTGACCCGGGATGTATAAGAGAGCTGATGACCACACTAAAACGGCGAAGAGGAGGATGAATTCCTTGGCTCCGCAGCCGCAGTTGAGCGCCTTGGCCGGCGCTCCGGCCACAGTTTGGAAGAGGGGCGAACGGGAGCGCGCCATGGTGGAGGCCATGTCGTCTGCGCCTGCGTCGTGTACGTAGAGTGCGCCTGCGTCGTGTGCACCGCGTGAGGTTTGAGAGTGCACGGCTCCGCCTGTCCTCAACCCTAAACTCTCGACCTGACTTCCCGAAACCCTAAACCCCGAACCTGTCGCACAATCCACCAACCAACTACTTACGGACAGCGCAGGTGCCGCCTCAAACTCCCCCGCGCGTACACAAGCTCACGGTGTTAGCGGCTGTGTCCCGCGCGGTGCACCGACCGTCGTCCGCCGCCGTCCAGCGGCTGGGCGCGGGCTCGGAACGGGAAGCGTCCGCGTCCGCGTCTCGGGCAAGATCTTCGCTTCGCTTCGTTGCGTGGCAACATGGTGTCGCAATGCTACTGCCGCGTGGGTACCGTAACGCGTGCGGCGGACCTAGGTCCCGCGGGCGACACGGTCGGGGAGCTCAAGGCGCGGATCCTGGGCGCGCTCAGTGACCTGCCGGGCGCGCAGAACCTGGTACGCCATGCGCACTCCTGAATTATGGCACACTCTCTTGGAAATTTGCTTTCTCCCGGAATCTCCCTCTCCGGCACCCGAGCTCGCGAACTTGATTCCCCCCGCGCGTCCGTCCGTGCGTCTCGCGTTTTGCCTCGCGGGCATCACATCAACGCCTTTAGTCCCCGCCAACGGAGGGTCCACACCTGCTCGAGCGTGGTTGGCCAGAAAGAAATTCGCCAACCCTAACATTTTCCCAGCCCGTCTAATTGCTGACTCGACTCCGCGCGGTTACCACCCCCTTCCATACACAACAGCGACTGGTGCATGAGGGGCGATGGCTGCACGACGAGGGGGAGACGGTAGCCACCGCGGGAGTTCGCGCGGGAGCCACTGTAGCGTTGGCGTCCTCGGGGCAGGGCCTTTCACTCGTCCACTCCTTGAACATCTTTTTATCTCTGAATCCACCCAACATACCCCACATAAGTGCTTACGTTGAGCTAAAAGGTGGACGAGTGTAAGCCCCTGGGACTGGGCTGCTGCGCGGTGGCGGAGGCGACGGCGGCGCGACAGGAGCGGAGTCACGCAGCTGCTACCTGGAGATGTACATCGACGGAGGCGGGACGAAAGGCTCGCGCAAGATGGAGCGCCTCGGCGGGTTCATGAAATACAAGACGCAGTCCACCGTGCGTGACTTCGATGACGCGGAGGTGGACCAGGCAGGGGAGCAATCCATCGACCTTGAACATCCTCCTCCTCCACCTCCTCCACCTCCTCCTCCTCCTCCTCCGCCTCCTCCTCCTCCTCCTCCTCCTCCTCCTCCGTGCGTCGTCTGTAAGTATGAGCATTCACCCTGAATGTAAGTCAAGCTCTGACCTCTGTCCGAGCGCTTGTTCTCAGTGACCCTGCTGGCAGGCGCGGTGGTTCAACTGCACGCTGACCGAGGAGCCACTGGAGGAGGCCGACGGTGCGATCGTGATTGACCGGCACGGCAGCCTGTTCAACAAGGAGGCGGTCCTGAAGGCGCTGCGCGACAAGGCGGTGGACGGCGTGCCGCTGCCGCAGCGCTTGGCAGGGGCTTACACTCGTCCACTTCCACCTCAACCTGAGTCATTGTTGGTTACTGGACGTTTCAGGGGCGGGGGTTTCATGGCGGGGGTTTCATAATAGTATCAGTCTAAATCGGGGTACTGCTTGGAGTTATGGCTAGTTCGTGGAGTATGGCTAGTTCTTGATATTTGCCAGCTGTGCGATGGAACGGTGATTATGAAGGCTGTGTGTGTTCACTGAAGCACTCAAGCCACCCAGCTTATTCCTCGCACGGTGCGTACGTTGAGTCGACAAGTGGACGAGTGGATGCCCCTGCCGTCTGGAGCACATCACGGGCATGAAGGCCATCACCACGATGAAGCTGCACCGCAACGCTGGCAAGAACCGTAGCGTCAAGGACGCGTCGGGCAATGTCAATGGCGCGAGCTTCCGCCTCGCCGCGGAGGCCAAGTTCTCGTGTCCAATCACCGGCACTGACTTCAATGGTCGCGCCAAGTTTGTGGTGCTCGTGCCCTCCGGCGTCGTCGTGTCCGAGCGTGCGTTGCGCGAGGCCAAGTCCACGGTTGAGGAGCTTCTGTTGGAGGAGGCGGGCGGGCTGGAGGGCCAGACCCGATTGCAAGTCAACCCCAAGGCAGGGGGGTTATTGTGAACAAGCACTCGACCCGACGTCGAATATCCTCCTCCTCCTCCGCGTGTCTGGGGTGTTATTTAGAAGAAGCATTCGACCGACGTTGAATCTCCTCCTCCTCCTCCTTCTCCTCCTCCGCCTCTGTGTGTCTGGGGGGTCATTGAGAACAGACACGCCACCGACGATGAACCTCCTCCTCCTCCTCCTCTTCCTCCTCCTCCTCCTCCTCCTCCTCCTCCTCGTGTACGTATGAGCATTCACGCTGAAGTTTAGTCTTGCCCCGATGTTGGTCGATTGCTTGTCCTCAATGACCCTTCTGCCAGGGGGATGAGCTCGAGGCGCTGAAAGAGGCGCTTGATGAGGAGACAGCGAAGAAGGCTGCCAAAAAAACGAAAAAGGAGAAAAAGAAGGTAGACGCAGCGGGCGGGTCGCCTGATGAGAACGACGTGGACGCTGTCGCAGGCAAGGGGGTAATTGAGCACAAGTACTCGACCCACATTGAACATCCTCCTCCTCATGCGCGCGTCTGGGCAATTAATGCGAACAAGTACTCGACCGACGTTGAATATTTTCCTCCTCCTCCTCCTCCTCCTCCTGCTCCTCCTCCGCCTCCTCCTCCTCCTCCTCCTCCGCGCGTCTGTACGATTGTTCACACCCAAGGTAAGTCATGCTCTGATCTCGGTCGAATGCTTGTTATCAACGACCCTGCTGCCAGGGGCCAAGGCGAAGGCAGCCAAGTCGGCGGCGGAGGCGGGGATGAAGGGGGTGGAGTTGGTGCGGGGCACCGGGATCATGTCGTCGATGCAGAAGCGCGACTGGAACGGGTGCGACGACCTGGGCAACGAGCAGCTCAGAAGCCAGGCGAAGCGGCAGGGGGGTCATTGAGAACAGGCACTCGACTGACGTTGAATTTCCTTCCTCCCTCCTCCCTCCTCCCTCCACCACGCGTCTCTATGAGCATTCAATCTGAGGTAAGTCATGCTCTGGTAGGAGCATTCAATCTGAGGTAAGTCATGCTCTGATGTTGGTCTAGTGCTTGTTCTCAATGACCCTACTTAAGGGTGGAAGGCGATGGACCACGCGCCGGCGGGGACGGACGCGGCGGTGTACGCCAGCCTGTTCACTGGCAGGGTTTATACCTGTCCACTTCTCACCTCAACCTCAGCCGTTTTTGTCACCGAAATCATGCAATCAACAAACATGTACCGGCAAAAGTGCTTACGTTGAGCCGACAGGTGGACGAGCGTTAGACTCGTCCACTTACACTCGTCCGCTTCTCAGCTCAACCTGAGCCATTCAGTAACCGAAACCCTGCAAATTGCCAACCTATGCCGCAGAGGGTGCTGACGTTCAGCTGTCAGGTGGACAAGTGTAAGCCCCAGGAGCATGCTTACACTCGTCCACTTCTCAGCTCATCTTGAACCGTTTTTGTCACCGAAATCCTGCAATCAACCAACACATCCGACAGAAAGTGCTTACGGTAAGCTGAAAAGTTGACGCGTGTAAGCCCCTGTGCATCGGCACCAATGCGCACCTGCGCAAAGACGAGACCTTCTCATCCCGCAACGCGCGGCGGGGCTGGTGAGCGGCCATCCGCCGACCGCCGGTGGGATGGGGGGGATAAATTGAGGAAGTGGGTGTCGTTTCCGCGTGTATACGCAGGCACCAGGCTTTCACCCTGCCCCTCGTGCCGCTGGGATGAGATTCATCCGCTGGGCCGGATGGATTGACCCGTGAGTTTGTAGGAGTGGGCTATCAAACCCTGCGTTCATAAGATTGTAAAACTGCTTATCATTGCACTCCCCTCTCCACCATATGGAATTGTGAACCGGTGCCTCCTTGCGCGGGCGCGATTGTGGAGCGCGAGGGAATGAGGGAAGTGGGTTTACAGAAAGAAGCCAAACCCCGTCACACTTCGCAAGGCACCCTCACCTCAAAGCCATCAGCGAGTGGGTATGTACCAGCAACCCCTGTTCGCGCCTGTCTCCTGTGCACGCCTGTTTCCTGTTTGCAGTCATGGCCGCAGTCGGGGGTCATCGAAGGTCATCGCCGCAATCGCCGCGTCGGGGGGTAAGACTCTACCACCAAAGAGCCCCATGAGCCCGTTTTGAAGGGGGTGCCGTCTGCCGTGGGTCGCACTGTTTTTTCTCGAACGTCCCAAAAACAATGACTCATCCTCCTGGGCACCCCCACCCCTGCCCGCGTCGCTTGTTGCTTGGCGGCGCGGGGGAGCGGGTGCACTTCACTCTTGTTCGCGCCGCCTCGCTCCTGCAACCTCCGCCGCCACCGCCGTCGCCCCCGCCACCGCCCCCGCTGCCTCCGCCGCCGCCTTATATCAGAACCCATGGCGATGACCGCCGATGATCAGGGGGCGCCGCTGCTCGATCTACTTGGGAAGCTGCCCGACCTCTTTGACGCGGAGGTGCTGCGGCGGCTGGACCCCGCTGATCGCGCCTTCTTCGCGCAGGTGTCGCGCGGCTGCCGGGCGGTGATGATGGACTCCATCCTTCCCTGCGCGGGGACGACGGTGGGGATGCGGCAGCTGAACCCCGCGGACCGCGTCCGGCTCGCTGGGGCGGTGCGCGCGTTTGCTTTTCGATCATGGGTTACTCCGACCACGCCGCATCCCTCGGGTATGTGGCGTCAACAGCCGTGCCTCGTGCGGGCGGAGTCGTTCGTCTAGAGTTGAAGGAGTTTTGCACGTCCGCCACGCGGCTGGCGTGGGCCAAGGCGAGCGGGTGCCGGTGGGACCACAGGACGTGCACGGTCGCCACTCAGTGTGGGCACTTGGAGGCGCTGATGTGGGCGCGGGCGCATGGGTGCCCGTGGGAGGTGTCGCGCATGAGTGTCTACGCAGCTGAGGGCGGGCACCTGGAGGTGTTGCAGTGGTTGCGGGAGGTCGACTGCCCTTGGAATGCGGCGACGTGTGCCGCCGCCGCTCGAGGCGGGCACCTCAAGGTGCTGAAGTGGGCGCGGGAGCGTAACTGCCCGTGGGATTCGAGGACGTGTCGCGAAGCCGCTCTGGGCGGGCATCTGGAAGTGTTGCAGTGGGCGCGGGAGCGTAACAGCCCATGGGAAACGGGCACGTGCCGCGCCGCTGCCCAGGGAGGGCATCTAGAGGTGTTGCGGTGGGCGCGGGAACACGGGTGCCAATGGGACAAGATCCACGTTCGTGCAGCCGCCGCTCATGCCGGGCACCAGGAGATGTTGCAGTGGCTGGACGAACAGGGCGAATGACAACGGTGGCATGCATCACAAGCAAACATATTTCCGTCATATACAAACGACAACGAGCGAAACACAGCAGATGACTAACGAACAAAAGCAGTTTTCTCATGATCAGTTTCTCTTGTACATACATGCGGAATGATGTAAGCAAAGAAAACATACTGAACATACACGTCCATCCACTCGAGCGCCCCGCCCGTCCCACCACCGCCGCCGCCGCCACCGCCAGCCAGTGCGCCGCAGCCCCCCGAGCAACCTTCGCCTCCGCGCCGTGTATGTCTGCCAGCGCACCTGCATCGGGTGTGTTACACCAGCGCATTCGCCACCGCCACCCATCCGCCGCCGCCGCTCCCCCCCGCCCCCCCGCCATCCCGCCCAGAATCTGCCACTCATCCTGCTTGACAAACGCGCCGCGGCTTGCGTTGGTGATCAGACACACATGCAACCTTACCGCCACAAATTGCACGCATCGCTGCAGTATTGCCACTGCACACACATGCCTGGTAGTTGGAAAGCAGGAATCACGGGGTCCAAATTGGTATTTGATAGCGCCGCGCGCCAGCCTTGCTGTTTTTCCTCGATTCCTCGGGCAACTACAAACCCCTCCTGCCGTCTTGACGACGCTGCACCAACACGCGCGTCGACGCCGCGACGCAGTCCATGTCTGCGCCGGGCGGCCGCCGCCCGCCCCCCGCGCGCACCGGGTCCCCCCCGCCGCCGCCCGCCACCAAGCGACAGAAGAAACCGGCGGCCGTCCCCCCCACGGAGGAGTCGGAGGCGGCGGCAGCGTCGCAGGGGGCTGGTACCGCGGGGAGCAACGCCAACCCCACTCTCACCTCAACCCCCACAGACGCTATCCCCGCCCCCGCTCCTGCCGCCCGCAAGGCGGCGTTCGCGTTGCCGACCGCCGGGGGCGTCTTCGGCAGGCGCGGCGGCGGCGGCGGCGGCGGCGGTGGCGGCGGCGGAGGAGGAGGAGGCGGCGGCGACGGCGGGCTCGGCGCGTCCCTCGGGTTACAGGCAGGACCTTCCACCACTCGTTCCCTTTTCAGCTCAACTTGAGCTGTTTTGATCGTGAAACCACTGGCAGTTATCCCTCGAAGGTGCTTTAGTTGAGATGCACAGGGAACGATTGGATGGCCCTTGTTACAGGCCGCCGCCGCCCCGCGCGTCCCCGGGCGACAGTCCGCATCTTCGTCCGCGAGGTGAGACCCCGCGCCGCGCCACCCTCCCTTCGTCTCACCTCTATATTTTCTCGTGGTGAGAATATACGTCACATCATACCTTCCCTTGCTCGAACTTGGATCTGAGGTGGCCATGTACGCGGAGAGCGGTGCGGGGGGGGCGGAGCGGCCTTGAGCGCTGCGGGCGCCGCGCAAGTGAGCCTTCGCACGGGTACACTGATCGCAAGTAGTCAAACGACACTGTGTTGCACAAGATCTCACGTTTCACGTTTCAACTTTCAAACGTTTCACCTCACCGCCTCTTAGCTTTTGCTTTTGCCGCCCCCCCCGCGCTTTCGTCTTCGTGTGCTCCTCTGCCTCAGCGGTCCGTCGTGCGGTGTCGCAGGGAGGGCAACGAGCTGAACCTTGACGACGAGTTCGACCTCGACGACGACGAGGAGGACGGCCCCGGCGGCGGTGGCAGGGTCTTCACACACCAAGTACCGTTTCGACCCTTTAAGCGGAGGGCACTGGAGTGGTTGTCGCGGACGGAACAGGGTGGAGTTGGGAGGGAGGTCACGTCGTCGGGCGCATTTTGCATACTCGTGTCTCGAGTAACGAGTAACGTGGCGCCTATGACGCGGCATCCACTGATACGGGTGCCTCCTTAATATACACGCGGAAGCTTACGTCTCTATCTCTAACGTGGCGAGCAATATCTGCCAGGCCCTAAGCAACGGCAACCCCAAGCTGGCCGCCCTGCGCTCTCCGCCCGGCCCGGACCCCGCACCCACGCACTCGCCGTCGCCCTCGCCCCAAGCCGCGTCGCCCCAAACGCAGCAGCCACCCCAATCGCAGCCGCCCCCATCGCAGCCGCCCCAATCGCAGCCGCCCCAATCGCAGCCGCCCCAATCGCAGCCGCCCCAATCGCAGCCGCCCCAATCGCAGCCGCCCCAATCGCAGCCGCCGCCGACGCAATCCAGCTCGCAGGAGAGGGACTCGGCGCTGCTCAAGACCGTTCCACCCAGCGTGCTTGCGCACTTTGCGGCATGGACCCCTATAAAGGGCACAATCACCCCCTTCATGGGCACCTGACCCCCCCATAATGGGCGCCTGATCCCCCTATAACGGGCACCGGACCCCCCTACATCAGGCACCTGACACCCCTGTAATGAGCACCTGACCCCCCCAAAATGGGCACTTGACCCCCTGGCGTGCTCGCGCACTTTGCTGCATGGACCCTGGGACCAGAAAGTCATCCTCCATCCTCACGGTTTCCCTCTTGTCTGTTTCATCAACGGTGTTGTGACTAACGCAGACCCTTGTTTCGTACCGTATGAGACATGACGTGGCACCAGCCAGCGCCCAGGATATACCGTACGATATACCAATATATCCAATCATAAGACCCCTGTAACACCTTTTAACAAACAACCACCCCTCAGACATGACGTGGCGAGCTTTAGCGTCTTTACTTGACCTTAGCGGGGGTCGCAGGAGTTGCAGAAGCGTGAACGCTCGAGGCGGGGCTTGCATGGCTTCCCTTTTCAGCTCAGCCCCGAGTCTATAAACGTTTGTTCATACTACCTGAATAGAACGAGAGACGCTTCTGCGCGTGTATGAGGAAGCACCGGGCTTTCGTCTTGGCCCCCGTGTATGCTTCATACTACCTGATTAATATAGTGTACCAGTGTACCCCTGCACACTCGCCGTATCCTCCTCCCTGGCCTGGACACTCATTCCATCTTGAGCTCAGCTTGATGAGCCACGAGGGCCAGAGCGAAAGCCTGATGCCTCCTCTTTATACCGGGTATGTTCGTCTCGCTACCTCTCTCTCAGCTCGGCATAATAAGCCGCTTTGCCCCCAAAACCACACAACGATGACTGCGTGTATGAGTCAACACCCTGGTGCGAGGACACCCCCATTGGCAGGGCGCATGAGCACGCGGCGCACCCCCTCGCCCCCTGTCACCCGGCCCGCTGCAGCCGACGCCGCTTCAAATTCCACCGCCGCCGCACAGCCATCCGCCGTCGCCGCCGTCGCTACTGCCGCAAGACCCGCCGCTGCCGCAAATCCAGCCGTCGCCGCCGCTGCCGCCGAAAAATCCGCCGCCACTGCCGCTGCTGATGCGGCCTCAAAGACCGTCGCCGCCACCGCTGCCACCACCACAACTGCAAAACCCGCCGCCACCGCCACCCACCTCGCCTCCACGCCGCTGGACCTCCCGACCGCCCCTGCGCCGCCCGCCGTTCAGCACCACACAGTGCGGCCGTCTCGCGGCAACACGCGGGAGTACGGGCTTATGCAGACGGACGAGGAGGACGAAGCCGCCACCGCCGCCGCTGCCACCACCGCAAAGTCCGCCGCCGCCGCCTCCGTTGCCGCCGCCGCTACCGCCACCGCTGACGCCAACGCCGCCGCCATCCCCGCTGATGCCGCCGCCGCCCCCTCCGCCACTGCTGTCGCCCCCGCCGACCCTGCTGCCTCCGCCGCCGCCGCTGCCGCCGCCACCGCCGCCGTCACCATCCCCGCCGACGACCCCGCTGCCACGGCCACCGCCGACACACGCCTCGTCG
>Ga0307489_10001901_pt1 | contig 13906 bp, 16 predicted proteins | sample SB12metaG_FD_202247 | JGI IMG/M metagenome (GOLD analysis project Ga0307489, IMG submission 202247) | Sea-ice brine microbial communities from Beaufort Sea near Barrow, Alaska, United States - SB 1.2 | ecosystem: Environmental > Aquatic > Marine > Coastal | place: USA: Alaska | collected... | reverse complement strand
CGTATACGGAGGCACCAGGCGAGGGGGTCAGCGGGCACGGGCGCACCATTGCACATAGAGCGCGTGCAACACACGGCGTGCAAGTCACCAGAGATGACGGCTCTTCTGTTTCCACCGACTGACCGACGGTGGAGGAGTGTACGCGTGTGGGAACTGTGGAAGGGCATTTCTTTTCGTCATTGACGACACAAGGCTTAGGGTTTCACAGGGCCATGGTTTAGGGTTAGGGTTCAGGGACCAATGGTCCACTGGTCTTTGCTCGAGTCCGAGCAGTATAAACACGCGCGCTGTTCCCCTCGACAGACTCCCCGACGTGTGCGTGGCCCTCCGCGCGCCCGCCATCTCTGATTGACGTGAAGAGCTGGGTAACACCCGCCGCGCCGCCGGTGTCCGCCTTCCTCCGAGGAAGTGCCGCTCATTCATTCAAGAAGATCTCAGAAATGCCGTCCCGTCAAGAGCGACGCCAAGCGGAGCGAGATGCCGCCAAGCGCGCGCCGCGGGCGGGTGCCGCGGGAGCCGCGGGAGCCGCGGGAGCCGCGGGAGCTGCCGCCGCTCTCGCGAACTTAAACGTGAACGCCGGCGGGGATTGGACCACGCAAACGGCAGACCCCTACGTAGGGCTCGTCCATTAGATGTTGGCGGATATTGCCTCGCCATCCTACGATGTCATTCAATTCAAGAGTGACGCGGCAAGCGATAGCTACCGGCCCGACCCCTCGGCGCTGTCCAATGCGCTCGGAGCCGAGATTTTGATACAGAGGGCTGGCGCGGGCGACAGGGAGGCGCAGTGGAGTCTGGGCTATCAGCTAGTAAATGCAGCGGATGTGGCTGTGGGGGGGGCGAGTCTGGGCGCGACCGGCAGATCGCCACAGGCGGATGTAGGGTTTGCACTTTGCCCGGACAGTTTCCCGGTCTCTCACCATACTTCGACGCGTCGATGTGGCCACTTAATGACCAAATCTCTGGTTTGCGGGCGCAGACCCAGGGAGAAGGAGGGCACGGCGTTTCTGGAGCAAGCAACAGGGCAAGGGCACGCGCATGCTATGTGTGCAATGGGAACCATTCACCACGCGCGGAACGAACACGAGCAAGCCGTGGAATGGTTCACCAAGGGCGCCGAGGCCGGCTTGCCGCGAGCGATGTACCACGTGGGGTATTATCTCGACATGGGGGAGGGCGTGGCGGCGCCGGACAGTCCGGCGGCGGCGGAATGGCACAGGCGCGCGGCTGAGGCCGGTTTCGGGGAAGCTGCAAGTGCCCTCTCCCACATGTACACTCTCGGCCGCGGTAGGGCCTGGCATATTATGCCTGCCACATTATCTTCCACACTTAAGACCCTCGCTTCTCGAGCTAGATGGCAACTCGTGACGCTTCCTCGAGCATTATCTGCCAGGCCCTGGTGCGCGGCGTCACGCGGAGCAAGCGGAGGGCGATGCAATGGAGGCTCAAAGCCGCCGAGAACGGTGACGCCGAATTGTGCCGTGCACTCGCCACCCGCATGTACTTAGACCTTCCGTACGCGCGCGAGGTTGGGCATGTGGGGCAGGCCGCAGGGGTCTCCACGTCAGCTGGGGTCATGGAGGGGCATGACGTTCCCCCGGATGTCCTGGCCGGCGTGGTGCATTGGTTGCGGAAGGGGGAACATAATGCAGTCGAACACCTTGACCTGTTTCGCAGAGAAGCGCTGGAGGGGGTTCCGTATTGCGTCAACGACGGGTGCCAGTTGTGGGCCTTCTGAAGGAGTTCAAAGTTTGCCCGCAGTGCAAGACCGCCCGGTACTGCTGCGACGCGTGTCAGAAACAGGACTGGACAACGGGCGGCCACAAGGCAACGTGCGGCAAAGCTGTATACAAGTAATGTCTTCGCTAACGCATGAGCATGCTCAGAGGGGTGTAGGACGTGCTGACATGTAAAGAGAGCACTGGCATAACTGAGAGTATGAATCGACCTCGTTGACGTCCCGTTCAATCCCGTGTTTGAAGCTCACCTTGTGAGCGCCCAGGGCTCGACGAATGTGTTTGTGTTTCCGGTACAGCAGGGCATGAAGCCTGCCTTGATTCCGTAGTTCTCATGTTAATAACCCAACAGCGCGAGCGCGAGTGCGCGTGTAAAGTCCGTCTTTGTTGCAAGTCCGATCAAACACAACGAAAAAGAATTCTGACAAAGTTCTACTAGTGCGCGTAGGTTCATAGCCTATGGCTAAATGGTGACTCGTTATTTTTTCTCAACTAATCACGTTGATCGAGCCCCAAGGCGCTCAGCTCAAATGGTGATTCGATGCGTTTTACTTGCGTTTATCGAGCCCCAAGACACTCACGTGGTGTGCATCAATCACTCCCCTCCGCCGTTTCAACTTACAACTCACGTGGTGAGCATTAATCCCCTCCGTCGTTTCAACTTCATCGTAAAGTTGTCAGGTACCGTTGGGCGGAGGGACCTGAGGAACAGCGAAGCCTGACGCCATGATGTAACGGCGCAAGTTGAATTTGAAAGCAAACTTTGAAGACGTTACATGAAATCCCAGTTTCAAGCGCTTAGTTCCAGGCGATTTCAACGTGGGTTTGATAGGGTCAACCTGCACCGCCTTACCATGAGATTGGCCAGGAGGTCCGACACTGTGGAGTTGACGCCCGCGCCGCCGCCCGCCGGAGACCCCTGCGGTTGCTACAGGTAAGGTTTCAAGCATATGATGCATGCAACTTCAACCATAGAATATCAATTGAATCAATGAAGTAGGGTCGAGAAAGTGGTGGATGAGGGGGGGAAACAAACACAGGGGCGAGGGGGCCAGGGCGAAAGCCTGGTGCCTCATTACACAGACGGCAGCGTGCATCTCATGACGGGGGCCAAGGCGAAAGCCCGGTGCCTCCTCATACACGCGGAAGCGTCTCTCATGACGGGGGCCTGGGCGAAAGCCTGGTGCCTCCATACACACGCGGAAGCGTCTCTCTCTCTGTCTGGATGACGGGGGCCACATTGCATGCTCCCCTTACCTGCTGTTGTTGTTGCTGCTGTTGCTGCTGCTGCTGCTGATTGAGTTGCTGCGGCGTGAAGCGGATGTGCGTGACGCCGGGGGGGGGCGCCACCTGCTGCATCGGGTACTGACCATACCGCAGGGTCTCACCATCTTCCCCCCTGTTCGCCTCAAGTTCGCGCACGCCTCAGTGGTCAGCACACTGTTGGGGCAGTACGGCGGGTCACGGACACAATTAAATCCGATCTACGCTTTGGAAAAGGAGGGTCTGACGGCCCTCATATGATTGGTCGAGAGCGTACCGGTATCCTGTCGCCCCATCATATGAGGGCCTTCAGGCCCTCCATTTCCGAAAGCGGAGACTGGGTTTAAGAGGGGTGATACGATCCTTAACCAGTACCCTACCATAGTGCCCTTGCTGCTGCTGATGGCACGGTGTGCAAGCCGGCGCCGGCGGGCATCTGGTGTTGCAGTGGGCGCGTGCGCACGGCTGCCCGTGGGATGACTGGACGTGTCACTAGCGTTCGCGGGACTCGTACGTGTGTCGGTAACCGCGGCGGCGCGGGCTTTGAGAGAGAAGGGGAGCAGCGCGTCCGGTCCCCAATTTGTCCCCAACTGTCTTCAAGAAACACCGCGTGTCGGTCGTCCCTGAACTCATTTTTCATCTCGGTGTGCATCTATCCAGGCATACAATAGTCTTAGCATCGGTACAGCGGCGACGGTGTCGGGCGCCGGCCGCTGGTGTCGGGGCTCGAGGGTGGGGTGGTGCATGTTGACCCCGTGTCTAGCTGCGCTTGGTTTCAGCTGTTGAAGCTAAACTAACATTATTTCATTATTGGTGCACTGCTTCCAGTTTTTGCTTTCAAATTCAGTTTCACTTTCACAGCTTCGGGCCTCAAAGGGTCCCATCTCGCTCATGCCGTAGAAATGCCATTCGATGTCCAAGGTCCGACCGTCCTTTTATCCGCTGTCCGCCGAAACACTCGTTCCTCCAAAGCATTGTCACGCGCCCCCCCGCGCGGCGCCGCGACGACAGACGCGCTTCTTGACGGATATCGCTGACTCCTGCGCGGTCCCCTGCGTATCGGCACGCCCGTCGACCACTGAAGCGAAAGGTTGGTGGGTGAAGATTGCCCAACGCCCCGTCAGATTTAGGTCATGCCTTCCCGACAGGAACGGCGCAAAGCGGAGCGAGATGCCGCGAAGCGCGCGCCAGGTCAGGCGGGAGCCGCGGGAGCCGGGGGATCTGCCGCCGCTCGCGCGAACGTGAACGTGAACCCGGTCGGTGACTCGAAGACCCAAGCAGAGGACCCCATGGCGCTTTTTCGAGCGCTCGGAGACGAGATCTCAGTGAAACAGAGGGCTTCAGCAGGCGACAGGGAGGCGCAGTGGAGTCTGGGCTGTCAGCTAGTGAGTGAAGCGGACAGGGCTGCGGGGGCGACGAATCTGGGCGCGGGCGGCAGATCGCCAAGGGCGGATGTAGGGTTCGCACTTTGCAACGCAAACTTCCCTGGTCTCTCACCAGACTGCGACGCATCCGTGCGGCCACCGAATGACCTAATATGTAATATTTGCGAGTGCCGATCCTGGGCGGAGGAGGGCATGGCACTTCTGGAGCAAGCAGCAGGGCAAGGGCACGCATACGCTATGTGTGCAATAGAAATCATTCACCACGCGTGGAACGAACACGATCAAGCCGTGGAATGGTTCACCAAGGGCGCCGAGGCCGGCTTGCCGCGAGCGATGTATCACATCGGGTATTGTCTCGACATGGGGGAGGGCGTGGCGGCGCCGGACAGTCAGGCGGCGGCGGAATGGCACATGCGCGCGGCTGAGGGCGGGTTCGGGGAAGCTGCAAGTGCCCTCTCCCACATGTACACTCTCGGCCGCGGTAGGGCCTGGCATATGATGCCTGCCACATTATCTTCCACACTTAAGACCCTCGCTTCTCGAGCTAGATAGCAACTCGTGACGCTTCCTCGAGCATTATCTGCCAGGCCCTGGTGCGCGGCGTCACGCGGAGCAAGCGGAGGGCGATGCAATGGAGGCTCAAAGCCGCCGAGAACGGTGACGCCGAATTGTGCCGTGTACTCGCCGCCCGCATGTACTTAGACCTTCCGTACGCGCGCGAGGTTGGGCATGTGGGGGAGGCCGCAGGGGTCTCCACGTCGGCTGGGGTCATGGAGGGGCATGACGTTCCCCCGGATGTCCTGGCCGGCGTGGTGCATTGGTTGCGGAAGGGGGGACATAATGCAGTCGAACACCTTGACCTGTTTCGCATAGAAGCGCTGGAGGGGGTTCCGTATTGCGTCAACGACGGGTGCCAGGTTGTGGGCCTTCTGAAGGAGTTCAAAGTTTGCCCGCAGTGCAAGACCGCCCGGTACTGCAGCGACGCGTGTCAGAAACAGGACTGGATAACGGGCGGCCACAAGGCAACGTGCGGCAAAGCTGTATACAAGTAATGTCTTCGCTGACGCATGAGCATGCTCAGCGGGGTGTAGGACGTGCTGACATGTAAAGAGAGCACTGGCATAACTGAGAGTATGACTCGACCGCGTTGACGTCCCGTTCAATCCCGTGTTTAAAGGTCACCTTGTGAGCGCCCAGGGCTCGACGAATGTGTTTGTGCTTCGGGTACAGCAGGGCATGAAGCCTGCTTTGATTCCGTATTTCTCATGTTAACAAGCCAACAGCGCGAGTGCGCGTGCAAAGTCCGTCTTGGTTGTTGCAAGTCCGATCAAACACAACGAAATCGAATTCAGACGAAGCTCTAGTGCGCGTAGATGCATAGCCTATGGCTAAACGGTGACTCGATATCCTTTCTCAACTAGTCACGTTTATCGAGCCCCAAGACACTCACGTGGTGAGCATTAATCACTCCCCTCTGCCGTTTCAACTTCTCCCCTTCGCCGTTCCAACTTCTCTCCTGCGCTGCATCAACTTCATTGTAAAGCTGTCAAGGACCGTTGGGCGGAGGAACCTGAGGAACGGCGAAGCCTGACCCCAGGGGCTAATACTCGTCCACTTTCTTAGCTCAACCTAAGCAATTTTGGTCAGTGAGCCGTTTTGTGTCCATTTTGCGGCGAGTTGTAACCCATCGATTCTGTTACACGCAGCTGAAACCAGTCAGCGGTTTCCACGGAAAGTGCTTACGTTGAGCTGAGAAGTGGACGAGTGTAAGCCCCTGCCTGACGCCATGAGATTCGCCAGGAGGTCCGACACCGTCGAGAAGGGGCTTACACTCGTCCACTTTTCGGCTCAACGTAAACACTTTCTGTGGGACAGGGGGTGCATTTAGGGGTTGTTGAGGGGGTGTTTAGGAGTTGTTAGGGGGTATAGGGTGTACTTAGGGTGTAATTTGTGTCAGAACCGGCTCAAGTTCAGCTGAAAAGTGTACGAGAGTAAGCCCCTGCCGTGGAGTTGACGCCCGCGCCGCCGCCCGCCGGGGACCCCTGCGGCTGCTGCAGGTAAGGTCTCAAGTATATGAAGCATGCAACTTCAATCATAGAATACCAATTGGATCGATAAAGTAGGGTCGAATAAGTGGTGGATGACGGGGGTAAAGGAAACACAGGGGCGAGGGGGCCAGGACGAAAGCCTGGTGCCTCATTACACACGCGGAAGCGTCTCTCTCATGACGGGGGCCAGGGCGAAAGCTTGGTGCCTCATTACAAACGCGGAAGCGTGTCTCTCATGACGGGGGCCATGGCGGAAGCCTGGTGCCTCCAAATACACGCGGAAGCGTCTCTCTCTCTTTCTCTGGATGACGGGGGAAGCGTTATATCCGCCCCTACCTGCTGTTGCTGCTGCTGCTGTTGCTGCTGCTGCTGATTGAGCTGCTGCGGCGTGAAGCCGATGCGTGTGACGCCGGGGGGCGGCTGCTGTTGCTGCATCGGGTACTGTTGATGGTACTGAGGCTCGTATTGCCCCTGCCCTTGCCCCTGCCCTTGCCCATGCCCTTGACCGTGACCCTGAGGGTCGTACTGCCCCTGTCCCTGGCGCTGCTGTTGCTGGAGGTACTGCTGGTACTGCTGCTCCTGCAGATAGTGCCTCCAGATGATGCTCGCCGCGTCATGTGATGCCTTTTGATGCAATAGACGAGGGTCTATCTGTTAGAGAATGATGTGGCAGGTGATATCTGAAGGCGCTACCTGCTGCTGCTGTTGCTGCTGCAGCTGTTGCTGGTACTGGTCGTACTGCTGCTGCTGGGACATTGGCGCGCTGTGCTGCTGCAGCTGCTGCAGCTGCTGCTGCGTGTACTGAGGCTCGTACTGCGGTGCATACTCCTCGTGGGGGGAGTACTGCTGCCCCCGCTGCTGCTGCTGTTGCCACTGCTGCGGCTGCCCGTGCTGTTGTTGATCATGCGGTAGCTGCTCGTGGTGCTGCGGCTGCTGTTGCCAGGGATCCTCGCCCTGCTGGCCCTGGTACCGCTGCTGCTGCTGCCCTCCTCCTCCTCGCTGCGACCGCGGCGGCGAACGCTGCTGCTGACGCTGCTGTTGCTGCGGCTGCGGCGACCGTTGCTGCTGTTGCTGCTGTTGCTGCTGCAACAGATGGCCGTGATCCTGCTGCTGCTGGTAGCGTGCCTGTTGAGACTGGGGGCCCCTCTGTCCCTGCCCCCCCCGCTCCTGCCCCCGGGGCCCCTGCCCCTGCCCCAGCTGCCGCCCCGCCCCCGGCCCCTGCCCTGGCCCCTGACCTTGCGCCAGCCTCCCCCCGCCGCCACCTCCACCGCCACCATCGCCACCACCACCACCACCCCTTCCCCTACTACCCCTCCTGTCACCCCTGCCGCCCCCACCCCCACCCCTCTCACCCCTGTCTCCCCCACCCCCACCCCTATCACCCCTGTCTCCTCCCCTCATGCCCACCCCCCCGCCGCCGCCGCCCCCGCCCCCACCCCTATCACCCCGGTCACCCCCCCTGATACCCCCTCCGCCCCCACCCCCGCCCCCGCCTGCACCCAGGGGCTTACACTCGTCCACCCTTCGGTTCAACTTAAGCGCCTTCTGTGTGACAGGGGGTGAAGTTAGGGGTTGTTTCGGGGGTGTTTAGGGGGTGGCAGGGGGTGTTAGGGGTGTTTAAAGTGTGCTTTTGCGTCAGGAACGGCTCAAGTTGAGCTGAATAGTGGACGAGTGTAAGCTCCTGCCTGCACCCCCCAGCTTCTCCCGCTCCGATACCAGCTTAAGATCCACGCGGTCCGACCCAAACTGAGGGGCTTACACTCGTCCACTTCTCAGCTCAACTTGAGCCGTGTTTGATACAATAAAACACCCTACACACCCTAAACACCCCCTAGCACCCCCCTATCACGGGCTACACAACCCCTGCACACACACCCTATCCCACAAAAAGCGCTCAAGTTGAGCTGAGAAGTGAACGAGTGTAAGCCCCTGCCCAAACAGCGACCTCTTCTTCGTCTCCGCGTGCTTCCGCGCCGCCGCCGCCGTCGCGTGGTCCTTAAACTTGATGGTGATGGCCCGGCTTTTCCGCAGAATGCCGACCGCGTCCTTTTCCAGCGGGCCGAAGCGCGCGCCGAAGGAGGACTTGATCTGCCCCTCGGTTGGGAGGACGACGTCGGCCGGGATGGTGGCCTTGAGCACGAACAGGCCCGTGCCCAGGGGCTTACACTCGTCCACTTTCCGGCTCAGAGTAAGCGCAATCTGTGGGATAAGGGTGCATTTAGGGGTTGTTTAGGGCGCGTTTAGGAGGTGTCTGGGGGTATTAAGGAGTATCAGGGGGTGTTCAGGGTGTATTTTGTGTCAGGAACGGCTCAGGTTGAGCTGATAAGAGGACGAGTGTAAGCCCCTGCCCGTGCCGGGGCCGAGAACGGGGGCGGCGGAGCCGTGCGAAGCTTGATGGGCCTGCAGCGCGTGGAGGGCGGAGGCGGAGGCCTGCGAGGCGGCCGACGGAGCTCGCGACCCCCGCCCCTCCCCGCCCCCCCCCCCCTCCTCTTCTTCCTCGTCGTCCTCGTCGTTGGCCAGCTGCCTCGCCAGTTTCTCCGCTTTCCGCAAAGCAAACTCCTCCCGCTCGGCGGCCTCGCCCACGCCGCCTTGCCCAATGGGCTCCTGCGGCGGCGGCAGCTGCTGCTGCTGCTCACGCTCGCGCCGCACCCGCTTCTTCTCCTTGCGCCGCCGCCTCTCCCCAGGGGCTTACACTCCTTCACTTCAGAGCTCAACTTGAGGACCTTTGGGACGCATCGCTCACGTTAGAGCTCAACTTGAGCACCTTCGGGCCACATCCACGGGGTACGTTAGGTTGTATGGGGGACACAGTCGACCAAAGTTGAGCGGTAAGGGGCAAGGTAAGCTCAAGTTGAGCGGGAATGGGAACGAGTGTAAACCCCCGCCTCTCCCCTTCCTCGTCCTCCTCCTCCTCGTCGAAGTCCTCCTCCGCGAGGCGCTTGATCCCCCGCCGCCCGGCGCCCCCCCCCTCTCGGGCGGTTATCAGTGGCCCGGCCCCACCTCCCTTCTTCGACGACTTTCCCGACTTGCCCAGCGGCGGCGGCTTCAACTTGGTGTAGCGGCGCAAGTTGAGATTGAAAGCCAAACTCGAAACCAGATCACATCACGTTTCGGTATCAAGCGCTTAGTTCCAGGCGGTTTCAACGTGGGGTTGATAGGGTCAACCTGCACCGCCCTACCTTGGGCATCTCATACTCCACCCCGGCCTCCGCGCAGGGGCTTACACTCGTTCACGTTAGAGCTCAACTTGAGCAAATCTAGGACGCCTTTATGAGTCAAGTTGAGTTATACGGTGGAAGGAGGTGCTTAAGTTGAGCTGAAATGGGAACGAGATAAGCCCCTGCCTCGGCGTCCATCTTCTTTTGGCGCCGCTGGCACGTGGTGTTCTCGAACCCCACCAGCAGCCGCTCGTAGTGGCCCCGCAGCAGGGGCTTACACTCGTCCACTTTTCGGCTCAATGTAAGCGGTTTCTGTCACAACATACACCCTAACCACCCCCTGATACCCTCTAAACACCCCCTGAACACCCCTAAAACATCCTCAAAATGCACGTCTATCCCACAGCATGCGCTTACGTTGAGCTGAAAAGCGGACGAGTGTGAGCCCCTGCCCCGCAGCAGACCCCCGTGTGCCCTCGTGGCCTTTGTCTGCGCAGCAGCCGCCGCCGCCGCCACCGCCGCCGCCTCCTCCGCCGCCGCCGCCGCCGCCGCAGCCGCCGGTCCCTCCTCGGCACCTTCCTCAACGTCCTCCTTGACACTTGCTTCTGCACCCTCCTTCACATCCTCCTTGGCATCCTCTTTGACATCTTCCATGACAATTTCCTTCATATCCTCCTGCATACCTTCCTTGACAATTCCATCGGCACTCTCCTCAGCACTCTCCTTGACACTCTCCTTGACACTCTCCTCAGCGGTGACACCCACCTCGACATCTGCCTTGCCACCCTCCTCGGCCTCAGCCTTGGCACCTGTCGCAGCGGCGACCTCGGTCTCCATCTTGGCATCCCCGTCGGCCTCCATCGCGGCACCTCCTTTGGGCCCCGCGTCCACGGGTCCGCCTGCAGTGGCCGCCTCGTTGGCGGGGTACAGTGACTTCATGACGTCCGACCACAGCCTGCTGTGTCCGACCGCGGCGTACCCCCCCCGCCGGCACACAGGGGCTTACACTCGTCCACTTTTCAGCTCAACCTGAGCCGCTTCTGAGACAAAATACACCCCAGACACCCCCTGATACCCCCAACACACCCTACACACCCCCTAGACAACCCCTAGATGTACCCCCTTATTACGCAGGAAGCGCTTAAGTTGAGCCGAAAAGTGGACGAGTGTAAGCCCCTGCCGGCACACCGCCACGAACAGCTCGAACAGATCCAGCGGCGCGCCGCGGAACACCGGCACCTTCATGTAGCGCCGCAAAGTTGGAGCTGAAAGCAAGGTTTGAGAGCGGTTCATCATAATTTAGCTTCAAGCGCTTCGAGCGGGGTCAACGGGGTCAACCTGGGATCAATCTAGTGCCTATTCTGTGGGCTTGTAACCTCCATTAAGCTGGAGTGTGGTGATCTGGCCAAAAGTTAAATGACTTTTGGTGAAAATCACCAAACGCCTAGTTACTACGGGTAGTACGAGATACTATATATAGTACGCCTTACAGACTAGGCACCTAGGTTCAACCTGCTCCGCCTCACCTTGAGCGTAGTGGCGGTCTTCTTGTAGTGGCGGTTGAGCGCGTTGTCAAAGTCCTCCCTCGTGCCCTCGCCGCCTTCGAACAGGTCCGCCAGCGCCTGAGCCGCCCATATCCAGGGCCGCGCCAAAGTATGTTCTGCAGCTCAGGGCGATTTTCGGCGACAAGCAGGGAGGCGGCGGCAGCTGTGGTGTACTGGTGCACTACGAGCAAGCGGCGGCGGCGGCAGTGGTGCAGTGGTGCATTCCGAGCAAGCAGGGTTTCAGGGTTCAGGGTTCAGGGTGTAGGATCTTAAGGTAGTCAGCGGCGTGAGCGCGGGCGGATGGGCCCTGCCCCCATGGTGTACCCGTGCACGTTGCGCGCACTGGGGTCCACCGGTGTCCGCCGCGGCGCCTTCCGCTCCGTCTTGGCTTTCGGCTCCTTCTTGGGCGCCTTCTCTTTCTTGGGTGGTTTCTCTTTGGTCTCTTTCACCACCTTGCCCTAGTGCCTATGATAAAATGAGGATCTCCTCAATTGAGGATATAAATGAGGATATTCCGACTCTGCGCGTGAATTGTCCATAGTGGCGGGTACACGGAAATTGAGGATATTTCTCGTTGTTCTAGGACCAGCAGGCACTAGTATTTCAGCTCAACTGCAAACCGTTTGTCCCCAGAAAACGCTTGAGCTATACAGTCATCCCACGTATAACCTCAAAGATGCAAGTAACACCTGGGAACATAGTAAAGGTAAGGCGCTGTTGGTCGGTGAAAACTCCTCTTGAGTAGTACAGTCATCCCACTTAACGCCTCAAAGACACTCATGTGCTGAGCCGAAAGTGAGGCCCCGCCTTGCTGGCCCGCCCGCCCCGCCCGCCCCGGCCCCGGCCCTTGCCGCGAACCCCCGGCCCCGCCCCCGCCCCCGACCGACCGCCCTTCGGCGGAGTCCGACCGACATCGCGCTTGGCCTGGACGGACATGCGGCGGACGCGCGCGAAGGTGTCCATGGTGTAGCGGCGCAAGTTGAATTCGAAAGCAAATTTGAAGCAAAATTGTAAAGCGATTTATCATATTTTAGTTTCAAGCGCTTAGCTCCAGGCGCTTTCAACGTGGGTTGGATAGGGTCAACCTGCACCGCCCTACCATGGCGGCGGCCACCGCGCGGCTGCGCGCCTCCGCCATCGCGTCGCCGGGGGGGGCGCCGCCCGCCAGGGGCTTACACTCGTTCACGTTAGAGCTCAACTTGAGCACATTCGGGACACAATCATGGGTCAAGTTGGTTTACGTTGGGCACAAAGGCAGCTCAAGTTGAGCTGACAGTGAACGAGTGTAAGCCCCTGCCGCCAGCCCCGCCCCCGCTCCGGCCCCCGCCGCCGCCGCCGCGCTGCAAGTCAGCGTTGGCCACCGCCGCGGCTGCTGCTCCGGCGGCGGCGGCGGCGGCGGCGGCGTGCTTGGCGCTGAGCTTGATGGAGCCCGGGTGTAGCGGCGCCAGTTGAAATTGAAAGCAAGGTTTGAAAGCAGTCTGTCATGTTTCATTTTCAAGCGCTTAGTTCCAGGCGCTTTCAACCGGGGTTTGATAGGGAGAACACGCACCGCCTTACCCGGGAAGGTGGCGAAGCGAACGGCCATGAATGCGGCGCAAGCGGCAGCGCCGCGCCGCCCCGCGCTAGCCCCGCGCTACAGCCGGACAGCTATTGCTCACCACGTCATAGGACGCTAATTGACACAAAAAAGAGTGTTCACGATGCGTGTTGTTGAGACGTGTCGGGCATGACGTGCCAGTGCCTAGTCTGTGGGTAAGTAATCTTTAGATCAGCTGGAGTTTGGTGATCTGACCAACAGTCAAATGACTTATGGTCAAAATCACCAGACGCCTACTGACTACAGGTAGTACGAGATACTACAGGTAGTACGCTTTACACACCAGGCACTCGGCCCCACCACTTGGTTGGGGCGGCGGGCCAGCGCGCGCAGCGCCGCCATGATGCAGGCGGGGTCCGCGGCCGCGCCGGCGGCGGCCCACTCCGGGGCCAGCGCCGGCGCCGCCACGGATAAGTCCATCAGTTGGTCCGTGGAAGTGTGTGCACCATCGCCGCCGCCGCCGTCGCCGCCGCCGCCGTCTGCATCCTCCTCCTCCTCTCCCTCCTCCTCCACCACCTCCTCCTCTCCCTCCTCCTCTTCCTCCTCCTCCTCCTCTTCCTCCTCCCCCCCCTCCTCCGCCTCCCCCACCTCCTCCTCCCCCTCCCCTGCCTCCTCCTCCTCACCCTCGTCTTCCTCGTCTTCCTCCTCGTCTTCTGAGTCGTCCGAATAAGAGTCATATCGGTCGTCCTCGTCCTCAAACCCCGAGGCGAGAGCCAGATAAGAAATGCTCGCCACTTCACAGGATGGCATTCAACTAAAGTACGAGGGTTTGCGTGCGGTGGATGAAGCGGTGGACGACATGGCGAGGGGGGGGCTGGCCCTGCCTACACCTGTCGAACTAGGCTGCTTCTGGTGAGGGGGGGGTGGGCTACCCTAGATCTAGCTAGTTTAAGGTTAGTGCGTGGTGGTATTGACTCAAGAACGTCGATTTCGCACTGAAACTGAACGGAGGGGGGGTTAGAGTTCCCTAGTTGAAGCCATTTTAAGGGTTAGCGCCTAATGGGGTAATGTACCCGGGACAGATATAGCCCTGCCTGTGGCCACCACCGCGGCGGTCTCAGCGCCGTCCCGCCCGCTCCACTGCCGCAGCCGGTGCGACATGAGTAACGCGCGGCAAGGCGCGGCGGCGCGCACAGCCGCGGCTTTGCCGACGGGGGCAGTGGGCGACGCGGCAC
>Ga0307489_10001900_pt1 | contig 13911 bp, 22 predicted proteins | sample SB12metaG_FD_202247 | JGI IMG/M metagenome (GOLD analysis project Ga0307489, IMG submission 202247) | Sea-ice brine microbial communities from Beaufort Sea near Barrow, Alaska, United States - SB 1.2 | ecosystem: Environmental > Aquatic > Marine > Coastal | place: USA: Alaska | collected... | reverse complement strand
GCCCCCGCCGCCAATCCCTCGCCCTCTGTCCCACCGCCGCCGTCGCTGCCGGGAAACGTTGCGTCTTCATCGTCCAGGTCATAAGAAAAGTCCATCGTCTCCGACACAGTACCCGCCGCCGCCGACGTGAGCTTCAGCATATTCCCACGCGCCAAATCCACTGTCACCACCGCGTCCTCCATGTAGTGCCGCAATTTGAAATGCGAAGCAAATCTTGAAAGCAGTTTTTTGCAATTTAATTTCAAGCCAGGCGCGGTCAACACGGGTTACAGTGGGTTACTTGCGCCACCCCACCTCGATGTAGAACATTTGGTCCGCGACCTCGCCCTTGTCGCACACGATCTGGCCCTGTTGGAAGTGCATGGTCTCCCACACGCCTCGGAACAGCGCCTCCTCCTGCGCCGTCACGCACACCTGCCGCACCATGTCGTCGAATGACTTGTTGGCACCGCGGGACGCCGCCCGCCAGGGCCCTGCACAAAACGCTCAGTGCATCTTATGCAGTTCTGGGCACTGTCCAAATAGGGCATCTCAAACCTCTCTCAGGTGAAAGACCCTGAACGCGCAAGATGAGGCCTGAGTCATAGACCGCCGAGGAATCAAATCATAGAGAGCGATTTCGGCAGTTCTACAACGAAACTCAACCAACTAAAAAATCCCAGTCTAAAATTGAGATACACTATGTGAACAGTCCCCAGAACTGCATGGTCAGACGGGTGACAAGGGCCCGGCAGAAAGCGCATACATGATCAGGGGGGTGGCATTGCCGCTCAAAGAAGGAGGGTTGGCGAATGCGTGGAAGGACGCTAAGAGCAGATTATGCCGCGCCCTACCGACAACGGCGCCGGCAGCTTCGCCCGTTTCAGCATGCGGAACTCCGCGAAGTAGGGCTCCGGCACAGCTTCCGGAAACTTGAGCATCTCCGCGGCAACGGAAACTCTGGAAATTTGGGCGGCTTCTCGGTGCACTCTGGATTATTTTGGCGGGTGTTCGCCGGATTTGGGCGGAGTCAAGCGGATTCGGGGACATTCGGGTGGATCTGTGCGGATGTGGGCGGATTATGCGGAATTTACAGCGAATTTGGGGGCTTCACCGCGGAGATGCAGCAAAGAACTTTGGGGGGGTGCCTTCGGCAAAATTGGCTCGCCCCTGCCGCAAACTTCAGCGCGCTGTCCAGGTCGGTCGGTCACCAGGGTCACTCACAAAGCTGTTCCTCGTGTCTTAGGATGTATCCGTATCTATATGTGTATCTGCATAGAGGTTTTCCTATATACCCCGTACACACTCCCTGCCCAACCCCTATATACCACATAAACGTCACCTACACACCTCCTGAACACCCTCTGGACATCTCATAAAAATCCCTTAAACATCGCTTAGCAACCGTTTATGTCAGTATGTGACCCCACCACTTGCAACACGCGTCCGGACTCGTCGGAGGCGATGAGCTCCCCGGAGCCAACGCCCGCCTGCGCCAGCCTGCGCGTACGGCCCGCCGAAACTTGCAACACATGACCTTGAAAGCGGCTGCACCACACCAGGTTCAGAAAGTTTCTTCATGGACGCTTCAGTTGCGCTCCATTTGGAGGTCTAAACGTAGGTTCTAGATTGTGTGTGTCGTGATACGTAGGTTTTATCATCAGACGTATTGCAATACAAGACGGAATTATGAATTACCTCGTTTCTTGAGTTGAACGCCACCCGCGTGAATTTCGAGCGTTTTCGGACGGTGGCCGGGCTGAGGCCTTACCTGCGTGCCAGCGGCGGCGCCCGCGCTGTCTCGTCCGCGCGGCTCACGAACGCGAACGTCGGCAGGTCCTCGCCGTACAGCGTGATGGTCACCCCCCCACAGGGCCGCACACTGCTCCACTTATTGGCTCAACGTCAGCACCTTGCATGAGAACGCTGGGTGGTTTTAGGGTTTCGAGTGATGGAATGGGCTGTGGTTGAGGTGAGAGGTGGACGAGTGGAAGCCCCTGCCACGCGCCGCAGCTCGGGTCGGTCGACGTCCGACAGCACCAGCTCAATGCCGCCGCGCGTGGCGAACCTGCGGATCTTCGCGAAAACCGAGATCGCGCTCCCGTCCACTCTCTAGGGCCTCGCGGATATTGGTCAGGTGACCATATCACTGCCACTTTGTTTGGTCAGGTGACCAGGGCCTGGCGGATGTTTCCTGCCATGTCATCCAACGCACTTTGAACCCTTGTCTCTCGAGCTAGACGGCGCCCTACGACGCTCACTCGCAACATCCGGCAGAAGAAAGACGCGTATGCGTGCATATGGAGGTAACAGGCTTTCGCCCTGGCCCCCGTGTAATGCCCGCGCGCAGCAACATCCGGCGGGCCCTGCCACGCCCACCACGTTTTGGAAGTCCAGCAATATGTCCGTCAGCGGCTGGCCCTCCCGCTTGCCCTCCTCGTGCCGCGCCGCGCAGGAGGGCCGTTCAGAACAGGCACTTCAATCGCTATCGAGCATGACTCGCACCTTCAGCGTGAATATGCTCGTACATGTGGCGGAAAAGGTGGAGGAGATTAATTTCTTTAGATCACAACCTAAGAAATGGTGAGCCACAGAATAACTCACTTCAGACATGAGAGTTCCCCAACACACTTACTCAGTCGACTGTCTCACGCTGCCCTCACACCTGCCGACCATTTCGGGGTGTAGTCTGGAGGAGGAGCCTCAACGTCGGTCGAGTGCTTATTCTCAATACCCCCCCTGCCTTGATCTCCTCGAGGAGCTTGTAAGCAGTAGCAAAGAAGAGGTAGCCCTGCAGCTTTGCGCCGTACACCGACCGCCAGGGGCTTCTCGTCCACTTCTCTGCTCATCCTGAGCCGTGTTTGGAGCCTAAGCTGCCCACATATCCCGCAAGAAGTCGTACGTTGAGCTGAAAAGTGGACGAATGTAAGCCCCTGCCGACCGCCCGCTCTTCACGATGACCTCCATCCAGGGCCTTCACCGTAGTGCTTTCCCCGCTCAATCTCAGTGTCGGGGTGACTAGTCCCTTGTCTCCACGAAACCGGGGGTCCATTTACTCAGGAATCGCTGCCCGGTCAGATATCCGGCGAGGCGGTCCTCGGAATTGTTGCGTTGGACCGTTCTGATTGGCTTGGTAGTAGACTTCGATGACACAACCTTGATGCCAAACCCGACACTGAGTTTAAACGTACGCCGTTTGTGCCCGAGACCACTGGAGTGATCCCACTGGCATACCTCGAAGACGCTCAATTGCCAAAGGGAAACAATACTCAGGTGCGGCTTGGTCACGGAAACCACTTGAGTTATCCTATCCCACTGGCATAGAGCTCCACCTCAAAGACGCTCGAGTGCCAAATGGAAGAAGTAATTCTATGCAGTTTGGCCCTCGTACACAAGTTGGATTGGGAGGTGATGAAAATGAACACCTCGATACCCGACTGTCAGAGTCGATCGTCTTTTAACCCAGGCTGGGATACCCAATAGCTGGAATTGTAAAAGCCGCCATTTATGGTGGGACCCCAATCGAACTAGTGTACGAGGGCAAGCCTGCGTAGCAGGGACATAGGTGAGCACCTGCCCTCATCTCAGCTCGCGAGCGGTTGACCGAGGAGCGGATGCCGCCCGCCCCTCCGATCCTCAGCCGGTTGCGGATGATCGGAACCTGGCCGTAGTGCCGCAACCTGACATTGAAAGCAAAACTTGAGGGCAGTCGCCCCGTGACAGTGAGACGCTTCCGCGTGTATAAGGAGGCACCAGGCTTGCCTCCCGTCCCCCGTGAGAGAGACATGCGCGTGTACAAGGATGCACCAGGCTTTCGCCATGGCCCTGTGAGGGAGAGATGCTTCCGTGCGTATAAGGAGGCACCAGGCTTGCCTCCCGGCCCCCGTGAGAGTGAGAGAAAGGGAGACGCGCCCGGGTTCCAACGGGTGTGGAGGTGCGCCGCCTGCCGCCCCGCCTTGCTGTAGTCCGACACGAAGACCGCCGCCGCACCCAGGATGCCCGCCACCACTCCCGCCAGGTACCCCTGCGACGCCACCGCGGCGTAGCGCCGCAACTTGGAATTCAAAGCAAAGTTTGAAGGCGGTTCATCATTTTATAGTTGCAAGCGCCTGCTTCCAGGCGCTGTTGACATAGGTTTCATGAGTTCAACCTTGAGTTCAAGGTGCACCGCCGTACCGTGGCCGTGATGAGCGCCACCACAGCGTACTCCGACCGCGGCAGGTTGCCCAGGCCCTCAATGTAGCGCCGCAAGTTGAGATTGAAAGCACACGTCGAAAGCAGTTCATGATATACTGCTTCCAAGCGCTGATTGCAGACACCATAGGCGCTTTCAGTACCAGGTTTGAGACTGAGAACCTGCACCGCTCGTACCTCGACCAGCCACTCGTAGAGGAAGGAGAGGCCGATGAACAGCAGCAGCCCCCCGATGAGTGAGGACGGCACGTAGGCCAGCGGCGCCGGTCCCACCACCAGCGCCGCCAAGTAGGGCCTCTCACTCGTTCCCTTTTCACCTCATCCTTTCATATGAGTACAAAGTATTACAAAATAGCTGAGAATAGTGCCCCTCAATAAAACCTTAAACCCATACAGCTTGAGAGTCTGTCCGCTTGAATGGCGGAGGGAGTTGGCTAATGCTCACCATGTGAAGCGCCATGGGGCTCGATGAACGTTAGCGACAAATACAAACGGTACACTTGCAAACAGTCTGGGGAACGGGCGGGCGGGCCCCGCCCCTAGGTACGTGGCGCCGCACACCAGACCCGGGAGCCGCGAGTTGGACCCCGTGGAGTAGGGTCCTTCAGAGCAATCACTCAAACCGAGATCAGAGCATGATGAATGAAGAGAGGATGCCGCGTGCATAAGGAGGCACCAGGCTTTCGCCCTGGCCCCAGTGAGATCAGAGCATGACTACCTCCAGAGTGAATGCTCATACGGACGCGCAGAGGCGAGGAGGAGATTCAACGTCGGTGGAGTGCTTGTTCTCAACGCCCGTCCTGCCATGGAGTGCGCGATCTGCGTGGATGACAGGGAGTGGTACACCACCAAGCCGCCGCCCAGTCCCCCGATCACGTTGGAGATGCCCACGGCTTTCAACTCCTCGTTCGCGTCGCCCTCCGCTCCGGTGGAGATCTCCACCGCGCTGGTGATGAGCAACAACCCCAGAGTGCTGAGACCAAACACAGTGGCGCCCCTCGGGCCCTGGTCAATCACCACGTCCCATCGCACCTTGGAGAGGGTCTCGGGAGAAAGCAGCAGCGGGGAGTAGCTCGCCTGGCTCGCGTCGAATGGACCCAGCAGCAGGGCCTGGCCACTCCTTCCCTGACTGCATGCTCGTAGTGCACTCGTACACGCTCGCCGCATCCTCCTCCCTGGCCTGGCCACTCGTCCTGGTACACTGGTACACTATCAGCAAGCAGTAAGGGATGGAGTAGGCAGGCCCTGCCAAGCAGAAAGCCAGCGTCCAGGGCATCCTGGGGGCTCATCCCCAGCGGCCCTAACTGCAGCGCGCCCAAGTGTACCGCCGCAACTTCTAATTGAAATTGACAGCAGAATTTGAAAGCAGCTCATCATATTTCAGTTTCAAGCGCTTTGTTCGGCGCGCTTTCAACATGGGTTTGATGGGTTGAAGCTGCAGCGCCTCACCGAAGTACAGCAGCAAGCCGCCCAGCAGGAACGCCGGCACCACCCACCATGTAGCGGCGCACGTTGACATTGAAACTAAAGATTGAAAGGGGTTCCTCGTGTTTTGGCTTCGAGCGCTGAAACCAAACGTGGTCAACCCGGGGTCAACCCGGGGCCAACCTGCAGCGCCCTACCACCACCCCTCCTTGACCTTGCGCGCCGCCAGCGCCAGCGCCACCCCGAGCGCCACACCCGGCAGGCACACTGTGAGGAGCTGCGGCGAGTGCAGCGCCAGCGGCAGCGACTCCACCGCGGGCGACAGGCCCGTCAGCACCGCTGCGTAGTGCCACAACTTCAAGTTCAAAGCAAAGTTTGAAAGCGGTCCATCATTGATGAGTTTGAAGCGCTGAAGCCAAGCGCGAGAAATCAACCGGGGGTCAACCCAGGGTCAACCCAGGGTCACTATGGGGATGGGATGCAGGGCGAATGCCTGGTGCCTCCTCATACACGCGGAAGCGTCTCTCTCGCAGGGTCAACATGGGGTGAATCTGCAGCGTGGTACCTTGAAGCTGCCCGCCGTGAGCACCCAGCCCGTGCCGGCCAGGAAGCCACCGGTGACGGGCGACGGCAGCAGGCGCACGATGTTCCCCAGGCGTGCCCCCCCCACACCCAGGGTCGCACCACGCGTGGGGCGCCCTCGACACCTCAACCTCACTGCCTGCTCATGTGTACCAGTGTACCCGTGTATCCGCGCACACTCGCCGCATCCTCCACCCTGGCCTGGCCACTCGTTCCCTGTATCACATCAAATTGAGTGCCACTTTGTCCCGGAAGCACTAATTATCCCTCGACAGCGCTTACGTTGACCTGGAAAGGCGACATAGGCCAAGCCAGGAAGCAGGATGCGGCGAGTGTGTACATGTACACCAGTACACTGAGCGAACAATGAGGAAACATGTGGCCAGGCCAGGGAGGAGGATGCGGCGAGTGTGTGGTCTGTGTACCGGTACACCAGTACAGTATGAGCGAGCAGTGAGGGAACGAGTGGCGACGGCCCTGCCCAGCGCCATCATGAGCGCCCCCGACGCGGTACTGGTCAGCACAATGGCCGCCTCCAACGTGTAGTGGCGCGAGTTGGATTTGACAGCAAAGTTGGAAAGCGGTTCATCAGATACGAGTATCGGACAGAACCCGTTCACAGAAACTATTTATTTCCGTAAATACTCCGTTTACGAGGGGCTTTTGGGCGAAAATACCCGTTTACGAGAGTGCGCCGCAGGCGCGCGATTTTGGGCTATTTTGGGCTATTTTGGGCTTTCCGGGGCTGTTTTTGCATAAATACGCCGTTACGAGGGTTTTTTAGCCCCTGAACATTCTTTTACAGTCACTATTTCCTGTAAACGGGTTCTGTCCGATACTCGTATAAGCTTCACACGCTGAAACCAGGCACGGTCGACCCGGGTTCAACCTAGGGTCAGCCTGCACGGCCCTGCCAGCGTGGGAAGCTTGGCATCCTCGTCGATGTCTGGGGTTGCGTAGATGGCAGTCGCCGTGACATAGCGGCGCAAGTTGCAATTGACAGCAAAACTTGAAAGCACTTCATCATGTTTCAGTTTCAAGCGCTTCGTTCCAGGCGCATTCAACGTGGGTTTGAATAGGTCAGGATGCACTGCCGTACCATGATGGCGAAGATGGCTGACGGCCCGTCCTGGACTTCTGCGATGACGGGCAGTGAGCTCCGCAGCGCGATGGTGCCCGCGCCCACCAGGCCCCACACACAGGGTCTTTCACTCCTTCCCTTCGCACCTCAACTTGAGCATCTTTGACGTGTTGGGTAGGAATAACTGCTGTGATTATGAGAGACACGACGGCGTCAATGTTCGGAGCTGAGAAGGGAACGAGTGGCCAGGCCAGGCAGGAGGACGCGGCGAGTGTGTGCGGGAACAGTATGGGACGGAGGAGTACGGCAGGCGTGTGACGGCACACGCAGAGGGAACAGTGATGCCCCTGCCGAGACCATGATGAGGCCGGTCCCCGCGGCCAGCGCCCCCTCGGGGGCGTCGGGGCCGGAGAACACCAGCGTGGCGAAGCTAATCGCAAACACCAAGCCTCCGAACGCGACAGTCGCTCCGATTCCGATCTGCTGCGCGAAGGATGCGAAGTTGGTCGGCCACAGCGGCACCGGCGGCCGGTCGCCCTCGCCGAACGACACCGCCGGCCCCCCACCCACCGAGACCAGCGGAGCCGCCTCGGGATCTTCGCCGACGGCGCGCGTACGAGTCGCGCCGCGCGGCAGTAGTCGCGTGCCCACCGCGCCCACCGCCGCTCTCAAGCTGATGTTAGGTAGGTTGCAGCGACAGTTATTCTCCACAACACGCACACCTGCTGAGACCGGGGCGCGGCGAACGGGAGGCGCGCGGCTCCATCCGCGCGCAGCCGTCGCCGAGGTCGCCGCCGGTCGCGGGTCTTGCGTCCCGGCGCACCCACGCACGGGGAGCCCCGTGAGCGCAGCCATCGTCGTGCCAGAAGAATGATCGGCAAATATCCATTGTTTTCAACCGAGAGGGATGTTCGCGAGAATCGATTGAAACTCTGCCACAATTCGATGAAAATCGCATGTGCCAACCCCGTCTCTAGTTGACTAGTCTACGGCCGGAAAAGGCCCCAACGCACGCGCCACCCGACGGGAGATGCACGGAGATGCCCGGTCCATGCAAGGAGATGCCCGGTCCAGGACCAAACGCCAGCGCCAAACGCCACCGCAGCTGCACGCGCGCGACTGCTGACGATCCATGCCGTCACTACTCACGTGGCGGCCGCGGACGCGGTCTCCACGGTCGCCGCGGCCGCCGCGTCAGGCGCCCCGGCAGCTGTGGCGGCGTCCACCTCAACGATCTAATGCAGCGTTGGAGCCTCGCAGCGCGGGTCGCGCGCGCGCTCATGCTTCACAGAGAGTCAGTAGTCGTAGACGGCGGGTTGTAAGGGACCCAGCGCGCGCGCGCTGGCATATGTCTCTCGCAGTCACTCGCGTGCTTCGTCGTGAGTTCCTGTCGCCATCTCCCATCCTACTGACGGGTTCTGCGGCACGTTTTACCAAAGAGGGGGATATTCGCGCGTTCTGGCTTCCTGCTTAAAGGTCAGGTAGGGTCGGAAAACTCCGAAGTGTTTTGGGCATTTTGGGCAATTCCGGAATTCCATGATGTCCCCAGAATTTTAGGCACTTTCTCGGGAATTTTATTGGGCAGTTTCCAGGGAATTCGGGCGTTTAAACTCAGTGTCGGGTCTGGTTTCGAAGATATGGCATCGAATCCCGTTCGACCAATCAGAACTGTCCATTTAGAAAATCCCACCGACCGAGTCGCCGACTGTCCGACCGGGTCGCGATCCATGAGTAAATAGACCCTCGATTTCGAGGAGATAAGCGTTCCCTGGAACGCCGACACTGAGTTAAAGGCGATCTTGGCCGATTGTTGACGATTCTGGGCTGTGGTGGGGGCGGTTTCGGTGGTATCAGGGTGAGCGGCTTGGGCGAAATCTTTGGCAAATTTCGGAATATTCCGCGGAATTATAGGCAGAAGTCGGGAATATGTCATAAAAGTTCAGGGCAATTCCATCTGAATTTTCCGTTCCTCTCTACTTCCGGAGACGCTCCGCCCCGCGCCGCGCGCTTCGCGTGACACGTGTCCCATGAAGCAGACCTCTCGATCGGGGAGTCAATAGACCTTCGATTCGCCATATGCCAGGCGCGCTGCGCGCTTCGTGTACTACGTGTCCCCCAAAGCAAATTATTTCGGCCAATCAGGAGGTTGGAAAAATGTCTGCCGTGAACTTCAGTCAAAAACAGTGCATCGCGCTTCCTTACATTTATTACAAAACTGGGAAAAAAACATCCAGTCGTTCGCCAGGGCGAAAGTCTCGAGTTGGCGGCAGAGATCGCATAGACCCTCGATTTCGAGGACATAAGGGTGACTAGTCACCCCTACACTAAGTTCAAACAGAGACGTTTATTTCCGTCAATACTCCGTTCGAGGCATTTTCCATCGAAACACTCGTTTAACGAGAATGCGCCGCAGGCGCAACTTCGGGCCATTTTGGGCGATTTTGCTCTATTTGGGGCTGTTTTGAGCTTTGCCCATAAATGCGGGGAATTTCACCCTTCAATTTTGTTTAAGAGCCACTATTTCCTGTTAAACTCAGTGTTGAATCTGGTATCGAAGGCCTGGTATCGAATACCGTTCGCCAAGTAGAACCGTCCATTTCGACAATTCCGCGACCGACTCGCTGAACGTCCGACCGGGTCGCGATCCTCGAGAAAACAGACCCTCGATTCTGAGGATATCAGCGTAACGCGTTACGCCGACCCTGAGTCTAAACCCCAAAGCCAGGTAACCCGGGTTACCGCGCGCTGATTGTTCGAGACACATCGACAGGTCTTATCCGAGGGATATGCGATGGTTATGCTGGCTCCCAAGAGCATGTCTGTTTCGGGGGGGCATCAAAGGTGTTTTTGTGTACCGGTACAGCATGCGTATGCGGTTGTAGCGTCGCGCCTCGCATTTCACGAAGTCACGGAGCGTTTTGATTGGCTCATCGGAAGCCAGCAGGGCGATTAGCCAACAGGTCTCCTGAATCGGCGGTGTGAATACACCGTGCAAAACAGATAAATACCTACTCCTCGCGCGCCCGCGGAAGTAAATTTACGGGTTTCTTACACCCGCCAAAGATGTGCAAGATTCTGCCAAATGTGCAAGATATTGGCAAGATTCTGTCTTGACTTGACTGTGCGATCTCTGCCGCCAACTCGCGACTTTCGCCCAGGCAAATAACAATGGCTATTTCTTTCCCGGCCTCAGGGTTGAACGGGTTCTGTCCGATATTCGTATATCTTATCGGTCCCACAGCCTATTCTGCTTTACTTCATTACTGCTAGACTACGAGTACTATCTCCTCTAGCTTTAATGCATGCGCCGAGCCAGCCGCGGCGGGGTTGATGGGTGGCGATTCATCCTGCAGCGGTTTCACCGTCGGCGAAGCTCGATCGGCGGTTTTGCCCTCGGCGAAGCTCAGTTTGGCGATTCAGCGTTGCGCGGACCGAGTTTCGCGGAGTTACCCTAAGACTGTTTGCCCTTACAAATGTGGACTCACCAATCTCGGTTTGCCACAGGAAGCTCCGCCGATCGGGGCTTTGCCGATGGCAACTCCGCCGATCGGGCGCGCCAGGTCAAACCGCCAGGTTGATTGGCCAAGCCAGTTTGGCGGATTTACCTCCTGACAGAGCTAATTACTTTAGCTCCGCGCATTCTTAAACTCAGTGTCGGGTCTGGTATCGATGATATGGTACCGAATCCCGTTTGACCAAGCAGAACTGTCCAACTCGAGAATCTCACCGACCGATTCGCCGACAGTCCGACCGGGTCGTGATCCTGGAGTAAATAGACCCGCGATTTCGAGTAGATAAGCGTGACCGGTCACGCCGACACTGAGTTTAAAAGCAAGAGGACTACCAGTATCGCTATCTGCGGGGAAACAGCCTGCGTCTAAAAAGAGAGTGGGGAAGTCAGTCAACTCTGGACACTCAGAAAGCTCCCCCCGAATTCGATGGGGAACGTTTGAAATGGACCGCACAAAGCGCGTCACGGGTGACCGACAGTGCGTTCGGTGCCGCCGCCATCTCCTGGTCAATGGCCGCCTTCCGCTGGTATCGTGTTCCGACATGCGTAGATGCATGACGGGAAGAAACGCTCTGCGCGCGCGGCGGTGGCAGCCCCAACCGCGGGGTCGGCCATCGCGACCGCGTCGGAGCCAACCTCGGCATCGGGGGCAGGGAACCCACAGGTGCACGTACGCCTCCCTATGCGCCGAGATCAAGCGCATGGCGGCCGCGGCGGCCGCCTCCGCCGCCGCGGCATAGGAGTCCGCCGACGGGGACGGGGCGGGACGACTGTTCCGCTGCGCCTGTGTCGCCCTGGCCAGCTATCCCTGGCTGGGGGAGCGCCAGTGCACGCGCTTGATTTTTCTCGCCCGGGCAACCTTTTTAGGCGCCTTATCGGCCGGTCGGAACAACTAAAGTAGCCGGTCGCAAGGCTTATTATTAGCCTCCACCCGTCTTCGATTAATGGGGGCAGAGGGTTCATATCCCGTCAAATGAGGTGTAGACCCCGGAATCGCGCGTTCCGACCCCACTTCTTTATAGACGCGGGCTAATTTTCCCGTAGATCAGAAGATGTCGGACAGAACCCGTTAACAGCAAGCGTGTGGATCAAATGATGCTTAACCCGCTCCTATCTGTGATTGCAATTTGTGAGCAGATTGTGATTGATAGCAAAGAAACAACGAAATCGATTGTTGCAGTCTTGATTGTCGCCCGCCCCAAACACCGCTCAAATTTGCCCAAAAACGACGTTAAAATCGTCCAAAGCACCCAAAATTGTCCAAATTTGACCAAAAGTGGCCCAAAATGGCCTCGCGGAGCATGAACGCCAGGAATCGATAGTAATGCTCACTCACTGATTGATGTTTATACTTGAATGTCTGACATTGATTGATTTTGGTACTGAAAAACAACAATGATTATCGATTCTCGTTGATTAATTGAAATTTGATACACACCCTTGGTCAACAGGGATGAATAGTTGCCGTTGACGAAAATGGAACGGTTAAATACCCCTTGTCAACGGGCGTATTCTGTAATTTCAACCAGGTGTGGTGGTTGAAATATTATAATAAGTTTCTCACGAAAACTTACAGAGCAGAAATCGGTTACTTTGCGGGATTTAGCGAAGCGAAAAAGTTGGCGGTGTCCGCCAAGACCTCATGTTGCGCGCGTGATCTCGCCCCTTTAGTTCTACAGGGGCCCAGGTCACCCTCGCGGCGGCCGCCTCTGCGGTCCCTCGGTGCCCCGCCGCGTACCCGCGGCGTCAACAGCCGTCGAACCCCTCGCCGTGGGCAGCCGTGGCTCGCGTCGCGACTCAGGGGGGCCCAGCGCTTTCGCTCTCGGGACGTTTATATCACCCTCGGGACGTTTATATCACCCGATACCCAATTGCGCTGCCGCGGCCGGAGGCAGCAGAGGATGAGCCAGCCGCGCGCCCAACCCAGACATGCGCCTGCCGAGGGCTTGCGCAACCTTCCCAGCGGCACGGGGCGTCATCCCCGGTCCCGCACACGCGTCGGTCGCGATCGTCGGGCGGCGAATCCGCACGGAAAATATGCTTTTTGTGGCTCGTTCCGACTTTTTCGCTTCCCTTGATACTTTTCGCTATTTCTGTGAGAATTCTGTAAGAAATTACAATCTGACCGGAACCGCGAGTCGACAATGATTGGCCCGTCCAAGATCAACAATGGCGGTATTCCAGAAAGACACTTTCACACTGTTTGCCCATGCAAACCGCGAATACGGCTCAATTTTGGCGCAAGAGCGCGCAAAACTCCAAACTTGATCATTTATTTTTTGGCACACTGCCGAAAGCTGCTGCCCCCGGCACCGGAGTTTTCCGCACTAAAGCAGCGCGGGCGCGCGTAAAACTAAGATTCGTATGGCGACATGGTGAGGAATCTGATAGGCTGATTTGGTCATTTTGCAAATGATTCTGGGGTTTTGAAAGGCTGATCTAAAAACTAATCACGATTCGAACCCATTGACAGTAAATTCATTAATGACTCGCGGTTCCGGTCATCTGCAAAATCGACCACATCCGGGATGGGGGGTGGCGGTGGGGAGAAATAGCCACTGGGATCTGAGCAGGAGACCGACCGACAAAAGGTGTCGATTTGACTCGAGAATCGATCGTCCAAAACGGTTTCAGAGAGAGTAGGAAAGCGAGCTGGAAAGCGAGTTGGAGACCGACAGAGGAAGATCCTTTCCCCTTCAGAAAACGTTTTATAGACGGTTGATGCTTGAGTCAGATCGACACGCGCCCTTTCCAACTCGCTTTTCTATTCAGATCCCAGTGGCTATTTCTCCCCACCGACCATCCCCGATTGAAATCGAGAAACTTAATAATATGAAAAAAACTCGCTTGTAAATAGCCCAAAATCGACCAGCAGCAGAATCGCCCAAAATCGCCCAAGTTTGCGCGTGCGGGGCACTGCTTTGTCCGTGGGTATTTTTTGGGCCTTTTCAATACACGGCCAATAGGTTCGCGCGACGGTCGCTGCGAGGTTGGTTACATTGGAGGAAGTTACTAAGACGGGGATTTAATACGACAGAAAGTCCACGATGACCCCGTTTGACTCCCTCGTTACGGAGATACGGAATTGCGCAATAACGGGGTGGTGTGTCTTTTCGGGCCCGGGATTTTGACCAAAAAA
>Ga0307489_10001898_pt1 | contig 13921 bp, 11 predicted proteins | sample SB12metaG_FD_202247 | JGI IMG/M metagenome (GOLD analysis project Ga0307489, IMG submission 202247) | Sea-ice brine microbial communities from Beaufort Sea near Barrow, Alaska, United States - SB 1.2 | ecosystem: Environmental > Aquatic > Marine > Coastal | place: USA: Alaska | collected... | reverse complement strand
CGAAGACGATGACCTGTGGGCGCAAGACGCGTACCGCGACTACCCGTCGCAAGCACACGATGGCCTGTTGCGCTCGTGGATAGGCGCTATCAAGCAGGCGAGCGTGTCTCAGGTGCAGGAAATGACCACACGGTATGGTCTAGACCCCTTCGAGCGTCCATCTGGTCTAGACCCATTCGAGCGTCCATCTGGCGCCACGCCAACGCCACGGGGTTGCGCTATGATGGAGGCGGTGCGCACTCAGAACACTGACGTGATCGGTGTTCTGTTCAAGATCCCTAATGTGAGGCTCGGTGGTGACCAGATGTTTCAGGTGTTGCGAACCGGTATGCAGGAGCATAAGCTGATCTCGTTGGCGTGGATCATTATGGTGAGACCGGGCTGCGCCGTTCTCAAGGAGAGCAGGCAGGGAATGGACACTCTGCTATCGTACGCAGGGGAGAATGCCCTCTGGGCATCAGAATGGTTGCTGGGACTGGCACTGCGCGAGCCCGGGTATCTCAAACAACACTGGGAACATATCGGTGAGGTTTTGGATAAGGCAGAGAAGTTTGCAGAAGAAAAAGGGAGATCCTGTATGAAGCGTATCGCGTTGGTGCACCCAGGCGACGCGCGCGTGCAGGTGCCAGAGTCAGAAGACGCGCGGTTTGCGGAGAATGGTATGTGGCAGATGTTCATGCCTTCACCTGAAGCCTAGAATCGTCGAAACGCTACGAAGATGAAGTGTGGCAGGTGGTTTTTCTGACAGACTAATCATCGCTGCTGCTGCTGCTGCTGCTGCTGCTGCTGTCGCCGTCGCTGTAGCGTTCTCCCACGGCCTGTTCCGCCACCAGTATCTGCTCGATGTCTCCACAGTACCGGATTCTCGCGTTCTGCAGCGGTGTGTTGCCCTCGCGCCGCCCGAGACCAGGGCTGTCCCGCGCAAACGGCGACGCGCCGTGGGCGAGCAGGAGCTGCACCACGGTCACGTCCCTCAGCAGCACGGCCGCGTTGAGGGGCGTGGTGCACAACTCCCCGAACGGTGCCTGTGCGTCCGCGCCCAGGCCGAGCAAGCGCTCGACCCACGCTGCGTTGAGCTGAACCACCGCCAGCGCAAGCACCGTCCTTTTGTCGATGTCCACGACCTCCAAGCAGCGCGCTGTGCGCGGCGCCGCGCACAGCGCCTCCACGATCTGCCCGTACTGCGATACGATGGCTATGTGCAGCAGAGTCTGGCTCGTGGCGCTGTGGATGCTGGTGACGTCAGCCCCCGCGGCAATCAACGCGTGCACTGCAGGCACCCAGCCCATGCGCACCGCGATCACGAGCAGCGTGTCGCCGTGCTCGTCGCGCTGGTCGACACCCCCGCCGCGGACCGTGCGCCCGTCCAGCAGCGCAGCAAGACACTGCGGGAGCTCAAACTCGCCGGCGCGGGTCCTTGTCAGCAGCGTCATGACCGCAGAATACGCAGGCGGCTCCCAGGGCACAGGGCGTGGTGGCAGCCTGTGCACCTTGGTTTTTCCGAAATCCCGCAGGGGCACGGCCCTGCCCTTCGGGAGCTTGGCTTTCCCGAGCTCCCGCATGGCATCGTCTCGGCCCCCAGTGGTCGTGGTGGTGGTGGCGCCCAGCTGCAGCATGGTAGTGGGAGTGGTGGTGGTGAATACAGTCTGTACGAGCTCGCTTAAAATAACCTTTAATAAGACACCCGCTCACCCGCTCGCTCGCCCGCGCGCTCGCTCACCGACAAAACCGTTTTGTTCGGCAAATCCCGTCTACCCACCCGTTCCCCGTGGATGTATAGCTCAAGATCTTTGTTTGTTTCCGGATCTATCCCCTCACTCTCGAATTGGTCGGACATGACCTGGAGGTGGTGGAAGACGGCGTCCGCTGTTTCTGGGGCAGGGAAATCACCGGATTTGTTGTACAGCCATGTTGCCATTATATGGATGCTGGGGAATGTTACTGCGTAGGGTGGTCGGATGGATAGCAAATTCTTGATGGACTGTGCGATATGATCAAAGTCGCTGATATTTTTCGTTCCGACACACCATTCTGTCTGAACGGCCTCGACACGACTGTTCAAAAAGTCAGCGTCTGTTGGGTGTAGGTTTTCCAACATAATCACTTTCATCTCTTCTAAATTCCTCTGCTCAATCTTGAGGTCTTCTTTCATCCTGAGCCCCAGCCCCTCTTTCCTGAGATGCAGAGGCACATAGCGGCGATAGTGGTCGGACGGAGATGCGCCGTATCCGTGGATCTCGCTATCGCTATCTTTCCTGAGATGCAGAGGCACATAGCGGCGATAGTGGTCGGACGGAGATGCGCCGTATCCGTGGATCTCGCTATCGCTATCTTTCCTGAGATGCAGAGGCACATAGCGGCGATAGCGGTCGGCCGGAGATGCGCCGTATCCGTGGATCTCGCTATAGCGGTCGGCCGGAGATGCGCCGTATCCGTGGATATAGCGGTCGGACGGAGATGCGCCGTATCTGTGGATCTCGCTATCGCTATCGCTATCGCTATCGCTCTCGCTGTATAAATCGGTAGGGTTAAAATCTGGGATTATTTCTAGAATCTTCTTTACCATACGGGAAACCCCCCTTTCCCGCAAATGAATAGCGCGTTCGTAGTGTTCCCTAAGCACCTCTCGATAATGATGTAAGTTGGTCTGGATCTGCTCCGAAACACCGGTAGGCTGATTCATCTTGTGCATGCATGACGCCTCCTGTGCTTCAATGACATCCATCGCCTCATCTATGATGTCCTGCTCCGAAACACCGGCATGCGGCTTCATCTCGTCCAGGTAGTACATCTACTGTTGCCTGCGGTGGCCTTTAATACCTGACAATAACGGGAATAATTCTTTAATACACATACTCACGCACCCACCCACACTTGAAACATGCTTACGCCCGCCCACAGAGAGGCGAGCCGTGGCCTGGCGTCATCTGCAGCACCCGGGCCAACGCCAGCTTTTGCAGCTGCGCCTCATCGGGCCGCGGGCGCGGACCCGCGCCCGCGTGTGTCTGTGCCCCGCACGCTAGCGCGCTGTGGTGCGCCACACACTGCCTCTGCGCCACAAAGCACTCAAAGAACGCGACTAGCTCGCGGTTCCCTCTGGCCTGCACCAGGGCATGTAGCGACCGCGGGGTACCGCTCGTGCGATCCTCGGTTGTCAACCCTATGCCCCCCGCGTCTATCAGCGCCGCGATGATATCTGCGGCGCGTGTATGCACGCAGCAGTGCAGTACCGTGATCTCGGCCAACGTGTACCCACACCCACAGGCGTCAAGGGGGCTTGCGCCGTGCTGCAGCAACATGCACACTCCGTGTACCCACCCCAGCGCACAGGCTGTCGCCAGCGCGCTCATGCCCACGCAGTCCTCCCGCAGCCCTATCAACGCATTGCGACTATTGCCGGAACGGCTGATAATCGCATCAAGCATAGCGTGCAAGATCACGGTGTCCTGGGTCTTTGCAGCAGCCACGAGCAGCGGCTCACCGTACCTTGTGCTCACGTGGTTGGGGTTCGCACAGTGCATGAGCAACTGCACCACGACGTGGCCCCACCCGCGGCGAATTGCGAGTCCCAGCGGCGTGTCGCCCGCGTCGCCCTCAAAATCTATGAAGCCGCAGACGTGCGCGTTCCGGTCGGCCAGAAGCTCGACCAGCATGGCGGTGCACGCACGTTCGTCCACATGCGCCGCAACCGCCGCAGTGATCGGCGAGTCGAAGCTTCCGTTGTGTACGGTGTGTTCGAGGTAGCACACGCGTCGCGCGGGTCCCCCGCGCGGCCTTGCGTTGTCGAGCGCACGAACCAGGCCGTGCATGTCCGCAGTCGCGATCGCGTAGAATAACTCGTCATCCGTGTGATAATACTGCCTCGCCGCAGTCCCACCACCACCAGCACCACAATTATGCATCACAGTGATAGTAGCCGCTGCGCACCGCACAGGTCTTTAATACTTTGCAACGGCGGCACCCACTTCAAGATTGTGCATATGATCGACACCGCCCACCGCCATCCTAGCACCAGCAGGCGAGGCGCGATTCGCGTGAATGTTTAGGTTTATTGATTTGGCAAATACATGTCCCCGCCCATCAACACGCCGGCCGGGTCTCGCGAGCTCTCCTCCGCGTCTTGCGCGCCACGGGTGTCGCTGAACCCGCCACCACCGCCGGCTCCAGCGCCAACACGACCGCCACCCCCACCGCCACCGCCACCGCCACCGCGGTCACCACCACCACCACCGCGGTCACCACCACCACCACCGCGGTCACCGCGGTGCTGGCGGGCTGGGCGTGGCTGGGCACGGACGCGCTCCACCGCAGAGCTCCGCTTGAACTGTGGGGCGCGTCCCGTGGCGGGGTGGAAGCGTGACTCGCGCGTCTCGCGCCCTGCACCAGAGGAGGCAAGCGCAGACCGCAAGCGCGCGTCGGACCTGTTCATCTCGTCGAGCAGCTGCGAGTTTGAGCGCGCCAGCACACGGTTCTTCTGCTCGAGGTCCCGAACGAGGCTATGCAGGGCATCGTACTCCGACATGCTGGCGTGCGTCTCAGGGACACGCGGTGCCCATGTCTGGCCGTACTCGCATGCAAACATGCTGGTTTAGTGCCCCAACACTCTGCCCACCACCCCATTTTTATAACATTGCGGGTGACTTGAGCATGTTTTATTTTTTCACCCCCACAACTTTTGAAACCACCACTTCATCTCGTCATCAATCTGTTTTTCCAAATCGTTTCTCAAATTGCGCAAGGTCGGTGAATTGAGGTCGATAGCAGTGCGATCCTTTCGAAACTGCTCGGTAGGTCCTATCACAGTCCAGAGACTTTTACCCCCCGGACCCTGGACTTGAATCTCAAACATCAAGATTGGTGGTGCAAACCCTGGAAGCCTATATCCAGAACCTCTGAGAGCCTGCATATCACATTCTCTGAACAACCTGTCTTTATGCTGTCCTTTGATTGCAACATGTTCATGCTTATTAAGCAATGTACACAGCGTGTGTGTATCACTAATCTCTTCAGTTTTATGGATTAATCTCAAATTACTAGCCATGCCAACAAATGGTGTAGAGTATTTGATTAAGTGACGTGTATCGTCACGTGTTTAAATACCCCATGACACAAGTCTGTGAACACCGTAGGCACGTTGCGGGTTACTTGAGCATGTTTTATTTGTTTGGGTCGGTGAGCCTGTAAACACCGTAGGCACAGCCGTACAGAGTGCAGGAAAGTGCCGCTATCAGTAGTACAGCTACGGGCTCTGAGAGGGGAGCAGGTGGGGTATGGTGGTCGTCTGTGTCTACACGATGGACTGGTTGATACATGGATGCTTTGACAGATGCCCAAACGAAGTTGACCACTATAATACGGGCTGTGGATAGTTGAGGCAAATGACAGGATGACGCGCGGGGATTCGTCTGTATTCACACCGTTACAGCAGCACGCCCCCCCCCCCCGCACTACGACTCCGCCTACTCCAGCTGTGCCGCGAGGGTCTTGTAGCTTCTGGCGTGCACCGCGAGGTTGAGATTACAGCGCGCCACGATGCTGGCGATGCTGTCGTACAAGGCCGGCGAGAGGAAGCGTGCGGCGTACGGCAGCTGCAGCGCGGTTGAGAACGCGGCCAGGGTCGCTTCTGGGGACGCGAACGCGTCTGGGGCCCGGAACGCGTCGCGCGCCACCGACGCCCACTTCGCAGCGATGGTGCGGGCGACACGCGATGCGGGATAGCTGACGTGACACGTCTCGCGCACAGCCTCGCTTACGATGCTGGTGTACTCCCCGGTCGCGTCTCGTACCCGTGCCCCGATGCTGGCCTGTAGCCCGTGCACGACTGCTGCGTCACCGCGCCGCGTCTCGGGCGCTCCGAGCTCCGCGAAGGCGTCGCAGCACGTGACGTCGTGCAGCACGCTTGCGATGCTGTCGCGCGACCCCCCCAGCTCTGTGAGACGCTGGCCGAGGATAACCAGCGTCGCAGCTTGCGCCACTTGCCCATGAAACGCCGCCCGCGCCCTCTGGATGTACGCAATGTCCAGCACGAGCAGCTCGGGGTAGTGCTCCTCCTGGACCTCCGCGGAGCCCGGGTCCATTATGAGCGCGACGTACGTGTGCCACACGAGTTCACGGGTGTCCGCCGGGGACGTCTCCTGCACGCCGACTCGGTGCACGGCCTTCTGCAGCCACGCCAACGTGTTGTGCGCGCACAGTCCGCGCTGCTCAAACCAGCGCCTTTCTTCCAGGATGTTCTCCCGCCGCGACTGCATGCGTATGCACGTGACCGCAGCGTTCGAGAGCAGCACGTCCAGCGAGTTCATCTCGGCCTGCAGCGCCACGAGCAAGACAATGAACTCGCCGAAGATCGCGGAGGTGGTCCTGCCCGTGGTCTTGCAGGCGGCTGTAAACTCTTCGATGCGGTTGTTGAAGTGCGCGAACGTCTTGTGGTCGAGCGCGTGGCAGCGCCGATCTTCGCGCCGGTCTTCCGCGGCTGGCGCTGCCCTGTGACGCCGCTCGTGCAGCTGCTCCAGCGCGGACACGTGCATCTTGTTCGCGCTGCGCCGCGCCATGCGGTCGTACAGCTTGGTCTTCGACACCATCACGAGCTGCGCGTCGTGGCATGACACCGCTGTGGAGGCGGCGCGCGCGGCCCGGCGCGCTTGCCGCTTGCGATCGCGGTAGATGACCGCGCGCGCGCTCTCGCTCCCGACACAGTAGCGCATGAAATCGAGGACCGTCTGCAGCAGGCTGCTCGCGTCACCCCATTGGAGCGTGCCGGCATCGATCGAGCGCTTCCACGCCACGTCGTCGAGCTTGTCCTCCAAGAGCCCCCTGCACTGGTACACCTCCATGTCCATCAAGTGCTCGCGGACCTGCACGATTGTGATGAGAAGGTGGCGGTAGCTCGGCCCCGCCGCCGTGGCGGCCCCAGCTTCCAGCTGCAGGCGCAGGTTCGCCTCGCGGCCCTGGTCGTACACGAGGCTCGCCTCGGCGAGGCAGGGGTCGTCGCGCCCCAGATGGGCGCGTGTGAGCTGGAACGCAGGGTCCACAACGCTCTCGTGGTGCACCTCGCCCATATCGTACTTGTCGCTCGTACGCGTGCTCGCGAGCACGCGGCTGATGGCCGGGACGGCGGCTGGATCGGTGGTGGTGGTGCACGCGCTGGCGTGGGCGGGGAGGCGCGGACGGAGCCGCGGGTGCTGGCGCTGGCGGTCTTGCCGCGCGCGCTGCTCGTGGTCCTGTTGCGCGTGCTGTTGCTGCCGCCCCTCGAGCCAGCCCTGCTGCCGCCCCGCGTAGCTGCTTGTCGCGTACTCGCGGTCCATATCCTGCAGCATGGAACTCCCGCCGAACGTCGAGGTCCGGGAGAGGAACTTCGTGCTCACATCGTAGCTGCTGCGCAGCATGTTCTCTGCCCCCTGGAGCAGGAACGGCTTGCGCACGCCACACCCCTCGTTCGTGGCCGCCCCCTCGCGCAGCACCGCCTCGACGTCGTACAGGTTGAAGAGCACGACCCGCACGCGCTTCCGGAACGCTACGCAGTTCTCCGTGTGCCACACCGTCATCGCCACGTTGAAGCGGGTCACACGCGTCTCGAGCTGCTGCTGCTCGCACGCGGTGGCCCGCACCTGCGTCCGCAAGATGCGCCCGCGCGCTGCGTCGAACGTCTCGCAGAGCGCTGCCGCGGACGCGCGCAGCTCGGCGGCCGTCGAGTCGGATATCGCGGCCGTCGAGTACGTGGCGTTGTTGGCGCAGACGTCGAAGCAGCGCAGCAGCCGCAGCGCTGCGTTCTGTGTGGTCCCGAACGAGCGGTGGTCGCAGAGCCCGCTGAAGCCGACAAATCGCTGCATCGCGCGGATCGTCCGGCGGGCGGTCATCACGGGTGTAAACCCGTGGTGCCCGAGCCGCTGCGCGAACGCCACGGACGCTCCCGAAACGGCCGGCGGCAGCGTCGCTGACGCCACCGCCCGCAGCGTCTCGCTCCGTCGCGCGGCTCGCGTCATGAAGCGCACAACCACGTTGCCCGCGTCCTGCGCCGAGCACGGCCTCGTCACGCGTTTGCGCGCACCGCCACCGCCACCGCCAACGCCACCGCCGCCGCTCCTCTGCGCCCTCACGAGGTCCACCACCACCTCCTCGGCAATGTCGTCGCCGTCGCCAAACACCCCACAGCAGGGCGTGGTACTGTAGAACCGCGCGCACCGCTGTCGCTTCCGCCCCGCCATGCCCCACGCCATGCCCCCCGCTGCTGTTCCTGCTGCTGCTCCTCCTGCTTCGCCTGCGTGCGCGTGCACCCGCTTCCCCATCGAGCCGCCCAGGCGTCGATCCTCGAGCGCGTCCCCCTCGCCCCCGTCCTCCCACCGTGCGTCATCGGTGGTTTCCGCTTGCAGTCGCGCACGTGCGCACGCGCGGTCTGCGCTGTCGACGTCCGCGGAGCCGTGCGGCTCTGCCGCACGTTTCACCACGCGTGTATGCATGGCGGTCGCGAGGAAGGGAGTGCGCGGGCGCGCGTGTCACCCTTCGCCTCTGGTGTGTGTGTGTGTGTGTGTGTGTGTGTGTGTACTGTCGGGTTTCGCAGGGCTCTGAGCTGTTTGAAACGAGTTGCGCAGCTCGTACGAATGTCCGTTGTATTTACGATCTGAAAAAAACACACGGTGTCTGTGTGCTGTTTGTGTCTGTGTGCCACGTGTGCCACGTGTGTGTGTTTGTGTGTTTGTGCCAGGTGTAATTATATGCAACTACGACACGTGTTTTCAAAAGACGAGTCTTTTACGACCACCAACACGACGCATCTTTTAAATTACAACTGCTTGAGGACCTGACACGTGTCATCACACGTGTCACGGTGATATATGTGTGTGCAGATTTTTGTGTTTCTTGCACTGGGACCTGTCACGAAGGAGGCGACGCGCGCTCCAGTGTAGAATGCACACCCTCAACGACTCCAAGGCCCGCGTCACGCCGCGCAACCGCGCCACGATCCGCGACGGCACAGTGTTCACGACCGACACGAACGACAAGGGCACGCGCGAGGCGCAGCGCTGGGAGCCCGGCTCCAAGACCCGCGTGACGCCGCGCAGCCGCGCGATGCTGCGGAGCTCGGCACAGCAGCGCTACCTCCTCGACACGTGGCGTAACCGCGTGGTGATGGTGATGGGCGTCGGGCAGAGCCCGACGCCCTGCTCCGTGGTAGACGAGCGCTTGCTCAAGCTCACGATGCCAGGCCGCGCCTACACGGGGCCGCTGACGAGTGCCGCAGTAGACCGCACCAAGCACGCCGTCGTGGTGGGCAATGCTGCCCTGCGAGAGATCTCAGAATACGTGATCCGCGCAGACAATCGTGTGCTCGCGGCAGCCAGCGTTGACACGCAAGCGTTCGTATTGTGCCTGCTGCCATGGGTCCTCGGGCGCATCGACGCCGCGTGGGCGGCCAAAATCGACGCGGCGTAAAGTACTACTACAGCTACTGCTACTACTACTACTACTACTACTCCTGCTCGTGGGCTGAATGTGAGCTTGGTCCGCGCAGCGCGGACCAAGCTTGCGACTGGGGGAACAGATTCACGCGGGTGTAACGGCCTCATGTAAGTTTGGTCCGCTGGGGGGACAGACCCGTGTGGGTATAAAAGCAGTGCGGGCAGGCACATTGCACGCGTCTATAAAGAAGTTGAGGAGTGATTCTCAAAGTTTTTTCATCACTGACACGCTTCGCTGCCATGGTCTCACTGTCAGATGTGGGGAAGAACAGCTGGTTCGAGTCGGAAGAGAGTGAGGAGCTCTCGCCTTCGACTAGTGTGGTTCTTCAGAGTTCCATGGCTCGGGGATGGGAGAAGGTCCTGCGCCGTCGCGCAGTGGCACACATAGGAGCCTCTCTAGCAGCACGTTCACGTGCGGTTCGTCTCCTCCAGATGGCAAAGCGCCGCAGCCTGGCTCTCGAGGGTAAGCCCATGCCAGTGCCTCCCGTCTCCGTGAAACCTGTGGCCCGCTCTCTCCCCGAGGAGTGTCACTCGGATGCAGGCGAAGACTCGGACGACGAGCCTCTTGCGCGTAAGGTGGCTCCGCAGCACTCAGTGTTTCGTTCTTCGACTTTCACTGTGGCCACCATGCCGGTGGAGTCGGACGAGGAGCAAGAGGAAAGCGACGAGCACTCCTCGGCGTCGTCTGAGTGTGAGGAGGCCTCTGAAGTAGACAGTGAGTCGGATAGTGATGACGGGGGAGAGGAGGACGCGGCCAGCTCCGACGCGGAGTAGAGTACTGGTACTGCTAAGGCGTGTGTGTTATTAAAGAGAGACAAACAGCTGTACGTGTCAGTGCCCGCATGCCGCCATCTGCCACCCATGCCGGGTCTGCTGCTGCTGCTGGTCCCACAGCCGCCCAGCAGCTGTGGGATGCAGCGTCTGTAGGTGATGTGTCTCTCGTGCAGCAACTGAGCTGGGCGGAGGACTCTGAATTAGAAACGCGGTGTAGCAGCAGCGCCAGTGCGGCCAGCAGCAGCAGCAGCAGCAGCCCGCTGCACGCAGCTGCGTGTGCGGGCCACGGCGCGTGTGTTACAGCTCTACTGACGGCTGGCGCCGTTGTCGACACAGTGAACACTGCCGGGGCCAGTGCGTTCGCCTGCGCAGCGTCCCGGGGCCACACCAACGTCATGGTGATGCTGGGCGAGCTCGGCGCCAAAGTCGAAAAGCCACACGAGCCCCCCCCACGCGCGGCGCTTGTGTCGGTAGCGGCACAAGCTTGTGCCGCTACAGGAGCGTACATCACCTCGCCTGAACCCGGGGAACCTGAGAGCAGCGGTGACAGGTTGACAACCCCGCCCGTCGACAGCATCATGGCCGCATGCGAGCACGGGGACCTGAAGGTGCTGCAAGTCATGACGCACTTCGCGGCGAATGTCAACCGAGCCCACGACAACGGCGACACGGGTCTGCACGTCGCGGTGGAGAACAACCGCATCGACCTGGCCGACGAGCTGCTGCGCCGCGGTGCTCTTGTCTCCACCAAGAACCTCCAAGGGCTGACACCGCTGCACGTCGCTGTGATGCGGGGAGAGAGCAGCAAGACCCAACAGCTGGTCGAGCTGCTTCTCCACTACCACGGCGCCGTGACACTCGAGGACGGTCCGGGCGACGGTGGCGTAGCCTCGGTGCACAGCACCGCGGAACGCTACGGCAATCACACCACAGCCGCGATGATGCACGTAAAGACAAGCGCGGCGCTGGCGCGGCGCAACGCCGACGTGGCAGAGGTCAGACGTCGCGTTCAGGAGGGGCCCGAGGACGTCGCGGTCTTGCGGGACTACTTTGTCGAAACGATGACACCCGTCGTGCGGCGCTATTTGCTCGAACCGACAGCGGGTGAGCAGCGTGCGGGTGACCTAGACGCTCACCCGGTTCACCTGGTGTGACCAGTTCTGTGTCCCGCCTACCCCCCGCGATCGCCAGCAGAGGCAGTGCGCACACAAGTTGTACAGGTGGCGGCCCCAGCGTTCCAGGGACCGTGGCACGTCTGCCTCGCGCGGCTGCTGCTGCGGCGACAGCAGCGGCGGCGTCGTGCTGTTGCCCGGGTCACCACCATGGTGGCGGACATGGTGGCCCAGCGGCGCCAGTGCTTGCTCAGCGAGCGTCTGTGTGTGGAGCAAGTCGGCCTGGAGTAACGCGAGCAGCTGAGGAAGCGGCGTCTGCGGCATACTGTCTGCGCTCGGGCCCACAAACGTGTACTCGCCCCACTTGTGGGCCTGGCCCAGGTACACGCCCACGACGTGCGGGTAGCGGCGGACCCAGAAGCCATGGCGCCGATGCGCAGGCTCCAGCGACAGCTTCGCCCCAAGTTTGCGCCAGTCGCCCTGCACGGCAATGTAGCGGCTCTTTTTGAGCAAGTCCGACAGCGACCAGTCGTCAAGGATGTCGAAGACGCTCACGACGCGCAAGGCCACCCTGTGCGCGTCGAGCGGCATCCCAATTTTGCGCGGGTCGTGTGAGTTGGTGGACGGCGGCCGCTGGTTGAGGGGGTCTGTCCACCCGGGGGTTCTGTAGATCGGGTCGCGGCCGTGCCGCTCGCGCTCCACGCGTGTCATGATGTCTAGCAGCGGCACGTTCGGCTGGTCCCCGACAGCGGGCCCGACCACGACGTAGTGCCGCCCGCGCTCAAACTCGATCTGCCACAGCCCAACGCACAGCGAGTGCCCCAGCTTCAGGGTGTACAGCTCGCAGCTCGACGCCACCTCCTGCAGCTGGCACTGACACACCAGCGAGTAGCAACTCCCTGATTCAACCGCGATGTATTGGCTGCAGCTTAACGCCGCTGCTATCTTCGCGGCATCGTTCACCTCGTGCTTGCTGACAATTGTCACCAGCGCCATGTCATCACGCACGCCGGCAGGGCCACTCCTACCGTCGTCGCACTCGACGTTCGATGTGCACTCCATTGGCAGCAGCAGCAACAGCAGCAGCAGCCGAGACGCGTCGGGGACAACGACGACGCGGCGTTCAGCAGCAGCAGCAGAGACACATACAACAACGGGGCCTCCTTTAATACACATTTATTACCGGAACATCAATGACAGTCTGCGTGTGTCCCCCACCACCACCACCACCGCCACCACCATGCCAAATACCATCCGAAACAACCCCCTCCATAGCTTCAAGAAACCCTTTAATGAGGCCTGTCTGAAAACAGCTGTGGCCGAGTGGTCCCGGTGTAAGCCTCCTTGACGGGAGGTTTGCTGTTCGACGCTGGCTATTACACATGCAACGCATGGAGCTGTTTTTGCACTTTTTAAAGGCAAAAGGTTATGCAACGGGGCAAAAAGACAGCTCCCCGCGTTGCGGGAGTGGGGCACCACGTGGGTTCGAACAGCGGTCTGCAAGGCCAAGAGGCCGACCACAGACCGCTCGCCGAACGTAGTGCGAAAATATTGTGGTGTCTTGAAGCCATGACCGATGGGCGGCTGTCGGGTACTTGACCGCCTGCCTGTATTAATGCGAGTACAAAAGGACAGGCTTGTAAGCGGACGCAGCCGTGTTTGAATGCTTGGCGCACCTGCTGCAATGGACTTGGTTTTGCGCACGAATACCTTGTTGGCCGCGAAAGATGGGCCAGCGAAGGCCACCCCCGACCACGCCATGGCATACAAGCGCCTTCGTCTGTTAGCCATTTTAACGACTGTAGTGCACGCGGCCTCGTGTGTCGCCATGTTCGTCGGGGTTGTGCTGAAAATGCAGGGGGACGGCCCGCAGTTTGGCATAGCTCGCATCGGACGAGTTGCCAGCTGCTGGGGTGGGTTCCAGGAAGATTCGCAGTCATTCCTAAAGGACATCGCATACCGCTCGATCACGAATGAGCTCAGCACTTCGCACGGGCTCGACAGACACGTGACAATCGCGGTGTTGTTGGTCGTGTTCTATTTCCTATCGGCGGTGTTCCAGGCTCTCTTCCTCGCCAGCAGCGACCACCGGAGCAGCATCATGTGCAATAGACCGCAATGGTTCAGATACTGCGAGTACGCCCTCTCGGCGGGATGCATGGTCGTGGCGATATTCATATCCTTTGGGATGCTCGACAGTTATCTCCATTTTACCGTTTTCATCTTGACAAGTGTATGCATGCTGATCGGCCTCGCAGCCGACTTTGCGCGGGACCTCTCGTTGACAGCCGCCACGGGGGACGCGCTGCAGCAGCGGTCCTTGCGGGGCCTCGCGCTTGCCCTTCACTATCTGGCGTGGGTACCAATAATTTCCGTCTGGGTCGTGCTCTGGAACGTTGTCATCGACATGGCAAACGGACAAGATGTGTGCCGTCACTTTCACAGCAACGAGCTGCCTGTGTGGGTGTGGTTCGTTCTTATCTGCGAAATGTTACTCTTCGTCTCGTTCGGGGCCGTTCAGGCAATGCAGTTCAGCCGCCAGTTCGACGTCGACATCATTCGCTGCACTACGCGCAAAAC
>Ga0307489_10001897_pt1 | contig 13928 bp, 6 predicted proteins | sample SB12metaG_FD_202247 | JGI IMG/M metagenome (GOLD analysis project Ga0307489, IMG submission 202247) | Sea-ice brine microbial communities from Beaufort Sea near Barrow, Alaska, United States - SB 1.2 | ecosystem: Environmental > Aquatic > Marine > Coastal | place: USA: Alaska | collected 2017-05-06 | reverse complement strand
GGGGCTGCTGCAACCCTTGGCGCGTCAACACACGTAGGTGGCTATATTGAGGCCCGTGATGCGGGAACGATCGGAGCTGATTCAACGATTGGTGGTCATCTGACAACCGGAGACGCGGCAACGCTTGGTGCAAATACGATTGACGGCAATATCATGGTTGGTGGCGACCTTACCGCTGGCGCCGCTATACTGGCAGGCGCCAAGGCAGTGATTGCTGGTAACCTTAAAGCGGGAGCAGATGCCTCTGCGGACCTCGGAGCGGATGCAAAAGTTATCGGTAATGCTGCGGCGGGAACAGGCTTAACACTCGGCGCCGACGTGATAGTCGATGGTCATGCTCAGGCCGGAAGTGGGTCTGTAATGCTCGGGGTTGGTGCTTCCGTCGTTGGTAATGCCAGAGCTGGAACGAGTATTGTGCTAGCCGCCGGCGCAACTATCGGTGGGGATATTACACAGAATAGTCCAGAGGCGTTTGCTACCAATGTCAAGCAACCCATAGATGATAAGAGTCCAGAGCTGTTGCTGGTGCAAGCTCAACTTGCCACTATGGTAGCACCTTTGGAAAATCAATTGCCCACGGCAATGACGGTAAGCAGAACGATCAAAAAGGGTATCTATCATACAACTGCTCTGACGACGACCGCTGGGATAACCATCACTTTTGATGGTGAAGGCGAACAAGGACATTGGCTCATTAATAGTGATAGCTTTATTGCGTTTGGTGCTAGTACCAAGATAATATTGAAAGACGTTACTTCAAATAGCACTATTACTTGGAACGCTGCAAGCTATGCATCCTCAGGTGCGAGTGCCGAGCTTAGAGGTACTTTTTTTGCCGGTTCGTATATTCTTACCGGCGAATTTACCGTGTTAGGTGGAGTCGGTGATACCTGTGGTCGTATCTTTACTACTACAGGGGCCGTTACACTGGGTGCAAGTAACATAATTGGAACGCCCGGTTGTACAGAGCAACCGTTGTCTATTGATCATTACGAAATCGTTCATGATGGCCAAGGTTTAACCTGTGACTCTGAGTCGGTTATATTGCGAGCTTGCAACGATGCTAGCTGTTCAACGTTAAGCAGTCAGCCCATTACGCTTGATTTTCTTACTAACGGCGAGTCAATTAGTTCCCCAACATTTATCGGTAGTAAAACAATTATTTTTAATAATCTTGATGTTGAAACCCTTACATTTTCATTAGCGAATACCTCAATTACTGCCGCAAATCCTCCCTTGTGCGACGACAGTAGCACTAACTCTTGTGATATGAACTTTACTAATGCCGGACTCCGGTTTCTCTCTGGCGCTGACAATAGTACGACCTTACCTAATCAAATAGCTGGGTCAGTATTTGTCGATACTTTAAAAATTCAGGCAGTACAGGATACTGATGGTGTTTGTACGGCGTTATTTACGGGCAATAATAATGTGTATTTATCACAGGAAAATATCGATCCAGGTGGTACCAATGGTCTTAGTTTTACTAGTGATGGGGTCACTATTGCTAAGCACGCAGATTTCACTAGTACTACACTGAACTTTGGTTCCGACAGCATTGCGGTGATACCAACCCCGATATATCACGATGCGGGACAAATTCGTCTGCATGCCAATTATGATTTAGGTGGCGTGACACTATCTGGAAGCAGTAATGCGTTTTGGGTCAGTCCTGGTGAGCTTGTTATTGTTGCAAAATCAGGAGTAACAAACTTAAACGGTGCCACATCGACTGCCACTCCTACTCACAAAACAGGAAATGATTTTGATTTAAGCGTCACTGCTTTAAATAGCCTTGGGGTAATTACACCGAACTATTCGGGTGGGCAAATACAATTGATGTTAACTCGCACTGGGCCTACATTAAGCTACAGTGCCGACGGTGATCTCAGCTACGGCGCAGCGAGCAAATTAACAAGCAGTGCTAATCCTATATTTGAAAACGTGACTCTTACTAATTTTGTCTCAGGTGTGTCTACTTATAATGCAGCGCAATATTCAGAAGTTGGTTTACTCAATTTAGATGCTCAAGACAACAATTATGGCAATGCAAATATTATTATTTCAGCGGTGGCAATTGATATTGGTCGCTTTATTCCTGACCACTTTACACAAACAGTAGCAGAAGATGGTTATTTTCTTGCGACATGCAATACAGCAATAACATTCGCGGCCTATAGTGGACAAAAGGACGAAGCAACCAACAGTATTGGCACAATTGCATATTTAACCAATCCTGTATTAGTCATTACGGCCTTTAATAAACAAGGTCATATCACTCAAAACTATCATCAGGATAGTCAAGGTAGTTCTAATGATTACATGAAACTCAGTAATGCGGATATTAATGTGTCTATACCGACCTTAGACCAAGTAGCTGTAGGAGTTGATAACAACAAACTTTCCTTAACGGCCAGTATGAATAGCGGAACCTTGAGTAAAAATAATTTGACCCCGCTGTCGAATGGTGCCGAATTAGCCAGAGGGATATTACACTACCAACTATCAGACGCTGATCATTTTTTCTATAACCGATCAGCCAATTCGCTAGTCGCCCCATTTACGTCGGATATTGACTTTTCTATCGATACAATTGTAGACGCTGACAACGTGACCGTAACAAGCACTATTGATGCTTCACCCGCAGGTGTTGAAATTCGATTTGGTCGCTTAGTATTAAAAAATAGTTTTGGGCCTGAAACGTCCAATTTTCCGCAACCGCTGCAAATTGAACATTTTAATGGCGTAGAATTTGGTGTCACTCGAGATGATAATTGCGCTAGTTACGATGCTGACAAAATTTCACTTGTTAGTCTTAGTTCAGATCCTTTGCTGAACCAAGTGCTCGGAGGAACTGGATATTTCCTTACCGGTAAAACCCAAGCAATTGAATTACAAGCTCCTGGAGCTGGGCATCAAGGCCAAATGAGTGTCACATATGATGCCTATGATTGGTTTAAATATGATTGGGATAATGACGATGTTTATGATGAAAGTCCTTTTGCTGTTGCCACGTTTGGTGTTTTTCGTGGAAATGACCGCATAGGTTTTTGGCGTGAATCTTTCTACTAATGCTGATTTTTAAGCAAACAACTCCTAGAGCACTCATTTCATTCGATAAAATTCAACATTTGCATGTGAGCTTTTTACAGCTCATGCCTCGAGACTTAAATTTGAATCTCTTTGTTTGTATAGATTAATGTTATCTACCGTAAACGAAATTCTACATGGCTCTATTTTTAAATTCCTCCCTTAAAGCGTTTGTGCATAGAATGTTAGTGCGTTGTAGTACAATTTTAATAACTAATTGAGCTACCAACTGAATAGCAACGCTACTATAGCTTGTCATGTTAACATCCTGATATAATTGACGCTTCTATTGAGATATAGCTGCGCAAACACACGTTGAAAAACAGCTGTCCATAAACCGTCATTGCGGCATTACTGTTAATGCTAGGGGAAACACCAAATACTATGTCTACTATGCTTTTTGATGCACCCAAAGAACTTCAGCGCGTTTACCTTGTGGGTGGGGCGGTGCGCGATAAACTCTTAGGCGTTGAAAGTCATGATAGAGATTTTGTCGTCGTTGGTGAAAGCACTGAAAAAATGCAAAATCTTGGGTTTCAATCAGTCGGAGATGACTTTCCTGTTTATCTGCATCCAAAGACCAAAGAAGAATACGCGCTAGCTCGAACTGAACGTAAAACAGGGAGTGGATATCGCGGGTTTGCGGCAGATGCGAGTACAAATATTACTTTGGAAGATGACCTAGCTCGCCGTGATTTGACTATTAATTCAATGGCGATGGACAAGCATGGACGAATTTTTGACCCTTATAATGGTCAAAAAGACCTTACCAATAAAGTCTTAAAACATACCACTGACTCCTTTGCTGAAGACCCGGTTAGAGTATTGAGAGTGGCTAGATTTTATGCGCGTTTGGGGCCACAATGGCACATTGACGAGTCCACTAAGCTCCTGATGCGTGACATGTATAACAATGGTGAATTAACTCACTTAGTAGCAGAGCGAGTATACAAAGAAACTGAACGTGCACTAATGGAGCCGTATCCACATTTGTTTTTCGAAACACTAATAGATTTTGGTATTTTTCCTGAGTTGGCAAATATGCGAGGCGTTCCTCAACCCTTTAAACATCATCCAGAGGGTGACGTGTTTGTCCACACGATGTTAGTTGTGCAGCGCGCTGCAGATTTAAACTTTGATTTACCTACTAGGTTTGCGGCACTAACTCATGACTTTGGTAAGCCTGTAGCCTTCGATAAATATGGAAAATTATTTCAACATGAACAGCTAGGAATTGAGGCAATAGAAGCCTTTTCTCAACGCTTAAAAGTTCCTAAGAAGCTCACTGAAATAGCAAAGCTGATGAGTGAAAACCACACTCAGTGTCATAAAATTAGAGAGCTGACACCTGAAAAGTTGCATACATTTTTAATTGATAATATGAACGCAGTTAAAAATGAAGCTCGCTTTTTACAATTCTTAAATGCGTGTCTTTGTGACGCCCAGGGTAGAGGACTGACTATGGTTAATAATCCTTACCCCCAACTTGAGATTGCGAAGTCATATTTACGCTCTTTACAAGGGCTTGATGCAAAGCAAATAGTTAAAAATGCTATAGCGAAGGGGATTATCGGTAAGCAAATTAGCGATGAAATTCGCATTGCTGAAATAGACAATATTCGTGTACATCAAGTTGTCTTGTCAAGCAATTAGAGACCGAATCATCATCGGTTTAAGCTGAGTATGACGCCATTGAGTCAATATTGTTGAATGTAAACGTGGTCACTTATCAACACAAGCAATAGTGTCAATCGATGTATCCAAAGTCCGCTACTTTATAACGCCTTTCATTTTAACGAATGGCGAGCAAGTCACTTTTTTGCCAATTATGAAGGCACAACTGCAGTGTATTTAACATTGGTTAAGTGCGGTGCGCACCGGGGCGTTAGACCCTTTTTCATCAGAAATGTTGTCGAAGACGGTTGTTCATGCGCAAAGAATGTTTGATGTTTGCTTGTTCATTCATTATTTCAATCTTGAAAAATGGGGAGGCATGTGTTGTCCTTCAGTCATGATTAACATTTTATTCTATGTGCTATTTTTAAGTTCTCATAAAATTAGCGCTAATATAAACAATAGATGCGTTCGCTAAAACGGACTTGATGCAATTATGACGGAAGCAAAATGAAGTGGTTTAATGCGGCTGATTTTGTAATATAGATTCTAAAAACTAACAGGTGTCGATGGCTATGACGACGAAAAAAATTCAGATAAATTACAGTAATAAAATAAAGAATATCGCTTTGTTAGTCTTACTCTTTTTTAATCCGGCTCTATACGCTAAGGATTATAATTTCACGGCTGCAAAGAGTATTTTAAATGCATATGTGGAAACAAATAAACTTGCCGGAGGCGTCATTATTGTAATGAAAGATGGTAAGGAAGTCTTACATTTTGCCGCTGGTAAACAAGATATTGAAGCAAAACGAGAAATGAAACTTGATAGTCTTTTTCGCATTGCGTCTCAAACAAAAGCACTAACATCCGTTGGCGTCATGATCTTAAAAGAGCGTGGACTATTAAATTTATCAGATCCTGTCTCCAAATATATTCCTTCCTTCAAAAGTACTACAGTATTGGTCGTGAACGAAGATAAGTCTCTCTCGGCAGTACCTGCGGTTCGTGAAATCACAATTCATGATCTTCTTACCCACTCCTCTGGCATAAGTTATGGAATGGGTGAAAATGAAGATAAATGGAAGGACATCGGTCTTTACGGTTGGTACTTTGCTGATAAAGACCAGAGCATGAAGGAAGCTTTAGCTCCGATCACAACATTACCTCAAGATGGTCAACCTGGTTCAGCGTTTATTTATGGTTATAATACAGATCTACTCGGTGTCATAATTGAAATAATCTCAGGAAACAGTTTAAAAGATTTTTTTGAGACTGAAATTACGGCACCACTGGGGATGATAGACACACATTTTTATATACCGAAAAGTAAAGTAGGTCGCCTTGCAGCTGTCTATAACGCTACCGCTAGCAATATAAAAAGAGCAAATGATACCGATAAGACAGAGGCTTTTATGGTTAGCCAAGGTCATTATGCTGATGGTCCGATGAAAGCATACTCGGGTGGCGCGGGGCTAGTCTCAACTGCTAGTGATTATACAAAGTTACTCTCAATGTTACTGAATCAAGGCACTTTGAACGGTACCAAAATATTATCACCATCTTCTGTAGTTCTCATGACCAGTGATCAAATACCTTACATTGATATGCCATGGGATCGGATCGATGCTTTTGGTTATGGTTTTGCGTTAACAATGGGTAAGGAAGGGGATTTAAAAGGCAGAACAATCCAATACGAATGGGGTGGAGCTTATAATTCAAAATATTATGTTCGACCTGAGGACGGAGTCATTGTTGTTTATCTTACGCAGTTAAGACCAACAAACGGTCTTAATGATTGGGAAGAAATTAATGCAGTGATTAAGATAGCTCTGGGTATAAAGCCGTAAATTATTAATTTAAGGCTTAGCGCAAAAAATGCGCTTACGCACTTTGGTTGGCGCCGCATTCCAGACATTATTGAAAGCCAATTCCTATTAAGAATTTGTGATTCGCGCCACACTTTAAAGTGCAGTAATCCAAAATCTTCAATCAGAGAAAGGTTGTATTACATCACTACTGCGACATCATTTGAAGGTGTCTATTTCTTGGCTCATGAGTAAAAACAAGCATAGCGCTTATTTAAATAGACTAATTACTTCTTTGCGATAAATGTTGGAGCTTCACTTTTTTTTGCGTCAGGTCGGTACTTTTTAACCATACCTTGTAGAAAGTTTCGGAGCAGTTGATCTCCACAAGCCTTGTAGCTACGGTGATCAGGTTTGCGAAATAGCGCCGATAGTTCACCTTTACTGAAACGGAAATTGGCGTATTTAAGAACTTCAATCATATCGTCATCGCGATAAGACATTGCAATTCTAATTTTACGCAGTATTTCGTTATTCGTTATACGCTCATCACCCTTTAATACTTGAGGTTCAACCCCTTCTTGCTTGCCGCGCCTTTTAATAATCAAACCGTCTAAAAATAGAGAGATGATTTTGTCGCGGCAAAGAATAAAGCCAGGCTCTTCTTCTTTTTTCATGATCCGCTGTAAATATTCGGTTTCCATGTCATAACTTGCCAACTTGAATAGGTCTATAGCGGAACCATCGTTAAGTTTTAGGGCGAAACGTAAGCGGCGTAGGACGTCATTGTGGATCATAATTTACTTGTCACGGAATTGAAAAGGCGAGTATATACTAAGGGTTATCAACTTTATAGCGCTTATCAGCCTCAAACTGCCTAAATGAAAGCCATTCATCCGTTATTGAAGGTTTAATAAAAAGCAATAATCATGTATAGTGCGCGCGATTTTCAACAATAGTGCGCAACGCTTTTTGCCACTTTAATAATTTTTTATATTCGGACGTTTCTTTGATTACTACAGCAAACATTACCATGCAGTTTGGCGCTAAGCCACTTTTTGAAAACATATCAGCTAAATTCGGTAACGGCAACCGTTACGGACTCATCGGTGCAAATGGCTGTGGTAAATCTACTTTCATGAAAATCATGACAGGCGAGCTTCAGCCAACTTCAGGTAATATATCTATTACTCCAGGTGAAAAGCTAGGAACATTGAGCCAAGATCAATTTGCCTTCGAGAAATTTTCAGTAGTTGACGCGGTTATTATGGGTGACGCTAACCTTTGGGAAGTAAAACAAGAAAGAGATCGCATCTATTCTTTGCCAGACATGTCTGAAGATGATGGGATGAAGGTCGCTGATTTGGAATCAGAGTTTGCTGAAATGGATGGTTATACTGCAGAAACAAGAGCAATTGAGCTTTTAGTCGAAGCCGGTATTGATCAAAAATATCATTTCGGCCTGATGTCTGAAGTTGCTCCAGGCCTCAAACTGCGAGTACTTATTGCTCAAGCGTTATTTTCAAACCCTGACATACTACTTTTGGACGAACCAACTAACAACTTGGACATTTATACTATTAAGTGGTTAGAAGACGTGCTGAACCAGCGTAAATGTACAATGGTTATCGTGTCGCACGATCGCCATTTCTTAAATTCAGTGTGCACACACATGGCGGATATCGACTTTGGTGAATTACGCATTTACCCAGGAAACTATGAGTCATATATGGCGGCTGCGGCATTAGCGCAAGAACAAATACATCGTGAAAATGACAAAAAATCTATTGAAATTGAAGAGCTTCAGGGTTTTGTTGCACGCTTCTCCGCAAATGCCTCGAAAGCCAAACAAGCGTCATCTCGCGCCAAAAAATTAGAGAAAATAGAATTAACTGAAATTATTTCCTCAAGTCGTCAAACACCCTTTATCAGTTACAAGCAGCATAGGAAACTTCATCGTTTAGCGCTTGAGTTAACTAATGTATCTCATGGTTTTGATGGCGAAACGTTATTTAATAGTAATGAAATCCTATTAGAAGCGGGTTCAAAGTTAGCCGTTATTGGTGAAAATGGTGCAGGTAAAACCACATTTTTGCGTTGTTTAGTCGAAGAATTAAAAGTTAATGGCGGCATTGTCAAATGGTCAGAAAACGCGACTATTGGTTATTGCCCGCAAGACACCTCCGAAGACTTTTCAGCTGACATCACTTTGTTCAATTGGATGTCTAAATGGCGAACTCCAAAACATGATGACTTGGCAGTTAGAGCAATATTAGGTCGTTTGTTATTTACTTCTGATGACGTAAACAAAAAAGTTAACGTATGTTCGGGTGGCGAGAAAAACAGACTCATGTTTGGCAAGTTGATGATGTTGGATATCAATGTACTTATCATGGATGAACCGACTAACCATATGGATATGGAAGCGATTGAAGCACTCAATAAAGCATTGAAAAACTTTGATGGTACCCTTATATTTGTTAGCCACGATAGAGAATTTGTTTCGACATTAGCAACCAGTATCATTGAAGTTAAAGGCCAAAAGCTTAATTACTTTAAAGGTACTTATGATGAGTATTCGAGCCTTTCTCGTTAGGTCCAGCTAACTGCCTAAAGATTACTGACTATTGATTTAAAAACGGTTATTTCAAAAATGAAATGGCCGTTTTTTTATGAAGAGATTTAGAAATCAATCAATTCGTTAATTTCCACCTAAGTATTTCACGTTCTGCGCTAACGCTGTTAATTGAGAACGTTGCTAAAGAGTCATGTTTTAGGTTAGTTTATCGTTGTTGGTATGATTCTTTTGGTAAAAGCTACTTACGCAGCGATTAATAATATAATAATAAATGGTTAAAGAGGGCGCTATGTTAAGTATCTCAGGGATTACCAAAACGTATGACAATGGTGTAAAAGCATTGAAAGATGTGAATATTACTATTCCAAATGGCTTATTTGGATTGTTAGGACCCAATGGTGCAGGCAAGTCGTCGTTAATGAGAACCATAGCTACATTGCAGCAGGCAGACGCCGGTACTATTACATTTGATGGGATTGATGTTTTGTCGCAACCGAACGAGTTGCGCCGCCGCTTAGGTTATTTGCCTCAGGACTTTGGTGTTTATCCTCGAATTAGCGCGTATGAGTTACTTGATCATTTGGCTATTTTAAAAGGGATTGCTAATAAAGCTGAACGTCAAGAAGCGGTTAACGGTTTACTTGCTCATGTAAACCTTTTCCAACATCGGAAAAATGCAGTGAGTAGTTTCTCTGGGGGAATGCGCCAACGCTTTGGTATCGCCCAAGCTTTATTGGGTAATCCCGATTTGCTCATTGTAGATGAACCAACAGCGGGACTAGACCCAGAGGAACGCAATCGCTTTCATAACTTATTAGTCACACTAGGCGAGGATAAAGTCATTATATTGTCTACCCATATAGTTGATGATGTTTCTGAGTTGTGTTCTGGCATGGCTGTATTAGGTGAAGGCGAAATACTGCTACAAGGTAATCCGATTGAAGTAACTAACAACCTCGAAGGAAAAATCTGGCGAAAAGTCGTGACCATGGATGAAACAAAAGAAATTGAAGCGAATATGGCATTGATATCAAAACGTTTGTTTGCTGGCAGAACCGTCGTTCATGTCATGGCTGAAAAGCCACCTGAGGGATTTGAGTCCGCACCAACTAATTTAGAAGATGTGTATTTTTCTACGTTGTATAAACAGCGCACCAACGCGGCTTAAGGGGAACATCATGTTTTTAAAGATGCTCGCTTTTGAATGGCGTTATTACACCAAACAGCCTTCTTTTATTGTCACTTGCCTCGTATTTTTCTTACTTCCTTACTTAACCATCACTATCGAGGAAATAACCGCGGGAGTCGGCGGTAATACTAATTTAAATAGCCCCTATACCATCGCTAACACAATGCTCAATTTTGGTCTCTTTGCAATGTTTGTGGTGGTCAATTTTGTTGCTAATACGGCTAGTAGAAATGACACGTCTATGATGGCTGAGATTATTTGTACAAAACCGATACCACCTACCGCATATCAATTGGGTCGATTTTTTGGCGCGTTTTTAGTCTGCGTGACAGTATTTGCCATGGTGCCACTTGCCCTGCTTATTGGGTCACTTATGCCATGGTTGGATCAAGAGAGGCTAGGAGACTTTAATGTTGTATTTTACTTCGCACCTTTTCTTATTTATGCAGTTACCACTATCTTTGTTCTATCTACCTTGTTTTACGCAATAGCGTTGCGTTTTAGAAGTATTATGGCGGTTTATCTTACAGCCTTAGGTTTGTTGATCATTTATGTTGTATCCGCAGCCATTTTCGACGAACCAAATCAACGACAGATCCTCGCAATTATAGATCCGTTTGGTATAAATACATTCAGTGAAGTTACCAGTTATTGGACGCCGTTTGATAAAAATACGTTGACGGTACAGCTGACCCCAGAAGTCATTATAAACAGAGTACTTTGGGTCGGTATTGGGGTAGCTAGCTTATTCGCCTTTGGTAACTTATTTTCACCGCTAACATTGAAGTCGACAAAAGAAAAGAAGAGCAAAGATAATACGCGAGTTGAAATGCCTGCCACAACACTAAGCAAAGTAAAATACCAGGCGGGCTCGGGCATTCAACAATTGATGACTAGGACTAAATTCGAAATTAAACAAATTGTATTTAGTCCTGCATTTCCGGTCCTTATGCTGTTTTGTGCATTCAACTTAGTTGCTCAGTTTTTTGACCCAAAAGGCTTTTATGGCGCATCCAATTGGCCATTGACACAAACAATGGTGCAGCTTATCCAAAATGCCTTTGGTCTTGTGAATATTATCGTTATCACTTACTACAGTGCTGAAGTAGTTTGGCGCGAAAGATCAGTTGGTATGGGGGATATTACTGATAGTATGCCGGTTGCTAACATAACCTATTGGCTGTCTAAGTTCATCGCTGTTTGTGTTGTCATTGTCAGTATATTTTTGATTGGCATGCTGGCAACAATAACTAACCAACTAATTTTAGGTTATACCAACCTAGACATACTGCAATATATCGTTTCCTTGTTCTATTTCGGAGCGAGTGGTTTGATCCTTCTTATCGTGCTTTCATTTCTTCTTCAAACAATGAGCTCTAGCAAGTACATAGGTATGTTGTTATTTGTGGGTTATTTCTTTGTTTCTATCGTGTTTAGCCAAATTGGTATTGAGCACAATATGTTTCAGTACGCCCTTACACCCATATTACAATATTCCGACATGAATGGTTATGGCTGGACGCTTACGACCCAAAACTGGTATTTATTGTATTGGTCGTCACTTGCGGTGGTGTTTAGTATCGTCAGTTTTGGGTTATGGCATCGTGGTCCACACAGTGGATTGCGAGCCAGATTTGCGATGTTACCTTACGAGATAGGTAAAGGCGGCTTTATTACTATCTCCGTCTGTGTGGTTTTATTCCTTAGTTCTGGTTCGATAATTCATTTCAACACAAAAGTATTAAATAAATTTACGACTCAAGACCAAGCGCTTACCGAGAGCGAGTTTTATGAGAAGGAATTCCTCAAATTTGAAGATGACCCCACGCCTATTATTATTTCCATAGATGCTGAAATCGCGATTTTTCCAAATGTACGCAGGATAGAAACAATAACCAAGATTATAGTCGAGAATCGTTCTGATAAACCTATTGAGACGTTTTTAGTTAATCACCCAAAACATAGTCCAGTATCAGAAGTGACGATTGAAGGCGGCAGTTTGGGTAAACGCGTTGGCGAACTTGATGTCGCTTGGTTTACATTTGATGAGCCGATGGAACCAGGTGAACAGCGCAGCGGAATCATCACAGTTTTGCGCGAGCATACAGGATTCAAAGATAGAGGTGAGGATACAGAGGTTGTTGGCAATGGTACTTTTATTGCTAACTACAGTTTGTATCCTTCATTTGGCGTAGATCAGGGGTTCTATATTGCAGATCAACATGAACGCAGAAAACGCGATTTAGGGCCGCCTCGCAGAGCTTACTTACTTGAAGATGAGAGTCGCTATAATGAAAGCTTCTTTGGACCACAAGTTGCTTTAATTGATTTTAAAGCGACCTTGTCAACGAGTGAAGAGCAGTTTGCGATTGCACCTGGATACTTAACAAATGAATGGGAGCAAGACGGTCGACGCTATTTTCAATACGAAATGGATAGCCCGATGGTTAATTTTTTTAATATAATGTCGGCCAAGCTAGAGCTTAAGACGGAAATTCATAACGGCGTAGAAATTGCTGTTTATTACCACAAAGAACACTTTTGGAATGTTGAGCGCATGATCGAATCATCAAAAGATTCACTCGACTACTTTACTAAAGCATTTGGTCCTTATCAGCATAAACAACTGCGTATTATCGAATTTCCTGGCTATAGAAGCTTTGCACAAAGTTTTGCAAATACCGTACCTTATTCAGAAGATATAGGCTTTATAACGGACTTACGTGATAACAAGGAAATTGATCCCGTTTATTATGTGACAGCCCATGAGGTTGCGCATCAATGGTTTGGTCACCAACTCAATGCTGCAAATGTGCAAGGAAGTGCTGTTTTATCTGAGTCCCTTTCACAATATGCCGCTCTGATGGTAGTAGAAAAAAAATATGGTGAAGAAAAAATACGTAAATTCTTAACCTTCGAGTTGGATAGCTATTTACGCGGCAGAGCCAATGAATATCTTGAAGAAATGCCGCTGCTGCGTGCAGAAAATCAGCAGTATATTCATTACAGAAAAGGCTCTGTTGTAATGATGGCTTTGCGTGAAAGAATAGGCGAGCAAAATATGAATCATGCATTAAAGGAGCTTATTACCAAATATAGGTTCAGTGACTCGCTACAACCGACCACACTTGATTTAGTCGCTGCTCTCAAATCTGTTGCTTTACCAGAGGATTTTACCTTTATTGATGATCAGTTTAATCAAATCAGCATTTATGATTTGAAGATAGTTGACACCGAACTAAGAAAGCAAAAAGATAATGAATATAGTTTAACGCTAACAATATCAGCCAAACAGTTTGAAGCAGATGGTAACGGTGAAGAAACAGAACAGCCATTCGATGAGTTTGTGGATATTATTTTGTTCAGCGAAGATCCTAACGACTTTAGTACTCAAAACAAAATACTTTATCGTAAAAAACATCACTTAATATCGGGTGAAAATAGCATTACGATTATTATTAAATCGTCATCTGGTTATGCCAGTATAGATCCCTTTGTTCGCTTTATAGATAGGGACAGCGGGGATAATATAAGAAAGCTGTAGAACCTAATCATACTAAGAGGACTAGAGGTATGTCAAAATCACTATTTATTTCATTGCTCACTGTTATCCTATGTTTTGGTGTAATGGACGTTATTTGGTTGGGTG
>Ga0307489_10001896_pt1 | contig 13930 bp, 13 predicted proteins | sample SB12metaG_FD_202247 | JGI IMG/M metagenome (GOLD analysis project Ga0307489, IMG submission 202247) | Sea-ice brine microbial communities from Beaufort Sea near Barrow, Alaska, United States - SB 1.2 | ecosystem: Environmental > Aquatic > Marine > Coastal | place: USA: Alaska | collected... | reverse complement strand
TGTCTCGATTCAGCCACGGTGATTGTGATCGGACCTGGGCTAGGATTAGGGTAAGAGGCCGCTAGCTGTTTGACGAAGTTAATTGGCGTCAGCATTCCAGTTGTGGTTGATTCTAGCGCTTTGACCGCCGCATTTCTTGATTCATTGTTATCGACCCAAATTGTCATTACACCGCACCCAGGAGAAGCCGCTAGTCTGTTGGGAGACTCAACCATTGAGGTTCAACATGATCGGCTAGTGGCCAGTCAGCAGCTAGTTGATCGCTTTGAGGTAGTGAGTGTGCTGAAAGGTTCAGGAAGTCTCATTCAACAGACAGGTTCTATGCCGGGGATCAATGTCCGTGGCCATCCGGGTATGGCGACGGCCGGCATGGGTGACATACTGGCTGGCTTAATTGCAGGGTTGATTGGCCAAGGCTTATCGCTGTTTGATGCTGCAAAGGCAGGTGTGTTCATTCACGCATTGTGTGCCGAGTACTATCTGGATGATAATGATGAAATCAGCTTGATCGCAACTGATATTATTGACCGATTACCAAAAGTTATAAAACAACTGCGACATCATTCATCCTGAGTCTAACGGGCTCATGTGACCTCATTACTGACTATTTACTCAACCATTCACCTGAAAAATGCCTGAATCAATACTAATAACCGACGAATTACAAATGCGTCACTTCGGTGCCCAACTGATTGCTGCCTGCAGTTCCGGGGGAGTGATTGCGTTACATGGTGAGCTTGGCACCGGAAAAACAACGATGGTTAGGGGGGCGTTGCAATCGCTTGGTGTTAGTTCTGGGGTGCGAAGTCCAACCTACACCTTGGTTGAATATTATGAGTTCAAGCCATTATCAATAGCACATTTTGATTTATACCGTTTGGCGGATGGCGAAGAACTGGAATATCTTGGCTATCGAGACTATCTAACACCCGATACGCTGTGTTTAATTGAATGGCCAAACAAAGCTGAGGGCTACCTGAAGGATATCGGGTTGAACTTATATTTGGCATACGACGAGAAGGGGAGGCGGCTTAACATTGAACCTTGTAACGCATGGGGAAGGGAGATTGTCGCGGGGTTAAATCTTTAACTTTTTTTTAGAAAGATCCAGTATCTGCTTAATAAATATAGGAAAATTTTTTATTTATTGGTTGATTTATGGATGACATTTGATTATAACTCCAATTGAGTTCTGGTAATGAAGAGTACACTCTAAATATATTATGGATCCGCTCGCTATAGCAAGACGATTATTTCTCAAACGCTTGGCTCGTTGCGGCGCTACTGCAGCGCTACTGACTGGCGGTGGTAGAGTCTTAGCTGGCAACAAAGTGGCACTAGACGGTATTCGTATTTCACAAACATCCGAAGAGCATACTCGAGTTGTATTCGACCTGTCTTCGGGTGTTGTGCACAAACTTTTCACTCTCAGTAACCCGCCCCGTGTAGTGATTGATTTAAAACAGACTCGAGAAAGTAATACGTTCTCTGCCTCGAATAAAAAAACCAGTTTAATGCATAACATGCGCTCGGCAGATAAAAGTTCGGGTGATTTAAGAGTCGTTCTCGATTTAAAAAGAAAAGTAAGACCGCGTAGTTTTTCCTTACAACCGGACGGAAAGTCAGGACATCGTCTTGTCGTTGATTTGCATGGCACTAATTTAAGCCCAACACCGATTAAAACTAGCCAGCAGGAACAACAAAAACGTAAGAAGGAATACATCATTGCTGTCGATGCAGGCCACGGTGGTCGTGACCCCGGCGCAGTCGGTAGAAAAGGTACGCGCGAAAAAGACATCACTCTTGCCGTTGCCAAAAAAATGAAAACATTGATCAATCGCACGCCCGGTTATAGAGCAGTCATGACCCGCGACGATGACCGATACATTGCGCTACGCAATCGTGTAAAAATCGCGCGGGATAATAATGCTGATTTGTTTTTGTCGTTACATGCCGATTCATTTAAAAGCCCCAAGGTTGAAGGCGGTTCGGTTTATGCATTGTCACTCAGTGGCGCTAGTTCAGAAGCGGCAAAGTGGATTGCAGAAAAAGAAAATGCATCAGATTTATTCGGCGGAATTAGCCTGGATGATAAGGATGATTTGATCGCATCAGTATTGCTTGATTTATCACAGACAGCGACTATTCAAGATAGCCGTGAGCTTGGATCTGCCGTGCTCAAGCAAATGGGCAAAGTAGCTAAACTCAATAATAATAAAGTACAGCATGCGGGTTTCGCCGTATTAAAAGCACCAGACATGCCGTCCATCCTGATCGAAACCGCTTTTCTCTCAAACCTGAAAGAAGAGCGTAAACTGCGTACCAGTAAGCATCAACAAAAGTTGGCTGGGGCTGTTTTTGCGGGCATTAAAGTACATTTAAAAAAACGCCAGGTTTAATACGTTAACTAGAATTAGGTAGGGTCTAGGTCAGCTATAACAAATAGCATCGGCTAACAATTTATTTACATTACTACTGTAATATTCCAATTAAAATTCCATGACCTAACGTCGAATGACGTTATTCGATTTAATCCACATTGATTTGAAAGAAGCTGAACAGTGCTGCCCGATATTCTTCAGATTCATCGATGTTATTATGTGCAACATTCCTCACCATCTGAAAACTTACTTTTGAGTTAACTAATTGATTGAGTAATTTTTCGGTATGAATGTTAGGTACCACAAGGTCAAATTCGGCAGCCACTACGAGTACAGGTACCGTAATGTCGACAGCACGGTGAATCGATTCAAACCTATCGCGAACCAAATAACGGGTTGGAAACATGGGATAATGCGATTGAGCCACTTCAGCGATGCTGTCATAAGGCGTGAGCAATGCCAGTTTCTCGATGATCCGATTGGCACCCAAATAAACCGCTACGCCGCTGCCTAAGCTTCTACCTATGACGGATATCGATGAGTGCTTTGACTTGATTTGGTCATATATGAAAAGGGCGTCTGAAAATAACCCCGCTTCTGTTGGTTTACCTGCACTTTTTCCATAGCCTCGATAATTCACCAGATAAACACTATATTCTTGCAATACATCTTCGAACAAGTCGATATTGCCGCTAATCTGTTCGGCATTACCGCCAAAATAAATAATCGCCTTTTGTTTGCCTTGATTAAGTACCCAACCATTCAGGTCAATATCATTGTTTGTAAAGACGATTGATTCTCGATTAATATCGCTTACTTCACCGACAGCCGGAAACAACAAGGGCCGTTGAAAAATATACAGTAAAGACAATGCTAGCAAATAAATAATGACTAGTATGGCAATGATGGAAAGTGATAATTTCATATAATACGCGCTATAGGTTCTGCTGTTGGTGTCTGAAAGAGTTCTGCCCTAATGCGTTGCTTTATTTGTTTTCTTTCTAAATTAATGCACTAGCAATAGGGACCTCTAGGTCATGGCAACAATCGAGGAAAAGTGTACTTTTAGAGATCACCAATAAACTAAATACTTACCTCTGGCTCGCTAGTTCAAACTTTTCTAGCAAATAATCAAGCAGTTTGTTCATCGACTGATTAAGTAATGTGGCGTTTCTATCGATCAAATGTTGCAACATTTCTTCATGTAGTCTGATGATATCACTGCGCTCTCGCACCACCGTAACAATCATATTGGTGACGGGAATCAGTGCCTCGATAACGGTATACATCACAAACCTCACCATACCATTGTCAGCTGAATCGACTAATGCTCTGTGAAAAGCAACATCGGCCTGACAAAAAACTTCGTCACTGATCTCTGGGTTCTTCTGGCGTTCGAGTGCCGTTTTAATATCGGCAATATGCGCCGTTGTCGCATTTTTCACTGCATGCTCCAGGCAGCCACCTTGCAAAATTCGTCGAGCATCGATGATCTCAACAATATCCAGTGCACCCATACCCACCAGCAATGTCGCGGCACCGCTTAATGAGCCTGCGAGTTCTTCGTAGCTGGGTTGAACCACAAAATTACCACCACTCGGGCCTCGACGGGCACGCACTAAGTTTTGTGCCGCTAGTCTCTTCAAGGCTTCACGAACACTCGGACGCGACACACCATAACGCTGAGCCAGTTCATCCTCGGTGGGCAGGCGGTCACCGATTTTGAATCGACCACTCACAATAGCGTCCCTAAGTTGCTCAGCAATTTGTTTAGAAATACTTGATTTCACAATACTTAATTTATCAATATTTGTTTTAAGAAAGGGGGTAGTTTGCACTTTAAAGCTCATTTTTCCGTTGATGCGATTGTAGTTGATATTAAGTTAATTGCGTTGACATCTATTTGTCTTACAAATAGTATAATTACACATTTCAGAGGTTTTCACCATGAGCAAATTTTTTCAAGGTTACCAAATCAACAAAACGGAAACAGGCCAAAGTTGCGAATTAAAGCAATTAAGTACTGATGATTTGATGGCAGGCGATGTGACAATTAAAGTTGAGTATTCGACTTTAAACTATAAAGATGGTTTGGCTTTAACGGGCAAGTCGCCTGTTGTGCGCAAATTCCCACTGACACCAGGCATTGACTTTGCTGGTACCGTCGTCAGTTCTGAACACGCTGAATTTGAATCTGGAGACACAGTCGTATTAAACGGGTTTGGTGTTGGTGAAGTTCATTCTGGTGGCTATGCTCAAATGGCACGGGTGAATGGTGACTGGTTGGTTAAGTTGCCAAGTGAAATCGATACTCGTCAGGCAATGGCTATTGGTACGGCGGGCTATACCGCCATGCTTTGCGTCATGGCGCTGGAACAACATAACATTAAACCTGATGCGGGCAATATTTTAGTCACTGGCGCTTCTGGTGGTGTGGGTAGTGTTGCTGTTGCAATTCTGAATAAGTTGGGTTACTCGGTTGTAGCGACGACTGGACGCATGGCGGAAAAAGATTATTTACTGTCCTTAGGTGCATCGGATGTTATTGAAAGGTCGGAGTTTTCTGCAAAAGCGAGGCCTTTATATAAAGAACTTTGGGCTGGCGCAATTGATGTCGCAGGCGGCAATACGCTTGCTAATGTGTTGAGTCAGATGAAATACGGCTCAGCTGTCTCAGCTTGTGGTCTGGCTGAGTCTATGGACTTACCGGCATCCGTTGCGCCCTTTATTCTGCGTGGCATTACCTTGTACGGCATTGATTCAGTCATGGTGTCGATAGAAAAACGCCAACAAGCTTGGAGCCGATTAGCGCAAGATTTGGATAGGGACTTGCTTGAACGTTTATCATTCGATCTAAACTTTAATGACTTACCTCAAGCGGCCAGTGACATACTGGATGGTAAAATTCGGGGCAGAGCTATCGTTAAAATTCCAGCATAAAATTGACAAAGAGTACGTTAACCGAGCATCAACTTTAATCGACATTGCTTAAATTACTCTACAATAAGAATTAACACCCAGGGCTTCCTTTAGCTTTGGGTGTTAATCAATAATTGACCTGAACTAGCAGTTTTTTGATTAATAATTAAATCAATGTTGCCAAGCTAAACTTTTCATTACATCTGGCGGACCAAAACTTAATCTGTCGATCAGTAGTTTCACTCGTATTGTGTTTAAGCACAGCTTGGTGCTTAATTTATTACAGGCTTTTGTCTGCTGATTGGATACTACACTGTAGGTTATTGACTGATAACGGTATAACAAGGCGAATAACGTGTTCCAGGAATTTTCATTCTTTCTTGTTCGACAAATGACCGTAGTAATTGATCAAGCGACCGCATGATTTTGGCTTCACCACGAATTTCAAAGGGACCATTCTGCTCTATGGCACGGATGCCTTCTTGTTTCACATTGCCAGCCACAATAGCTGAAAAGGCTCGGCGTAAGTTAGCTGCTAGGTGATGCTTCGGCTGGTCTTTATTCAGTTTCAACTGAGCGACATTTTCATGTGTCGGTGTAAATGGCTGTTGAAACTCAGGTGCAATTTTCAGTATCCAATTGAAATAGTAAGCATCGCTATTTTCTCGTCTGAAAGTACGCACAATTTCGATACCCGCTTTCATTTGCTGCGCTACTTTAACGGGATCATTAATGATGATTTGATACAAGTCCTGTGCTTCACGACCGAGCGTTAGTTCTATAAACTGGTCAATTTGTTCAAAGTAATCGCGAGATGACTCCGGTCCAGTTAATATTAATGGGAAAGGAACGCGGGCATTCTCTGGGTTCAACAAAATTCCCAATATATATAAAATTTCCTCAGCTGTACCAACACCACCGGGAAAGACAACAATGCCATGTCCAGCGCGTACAAAGCTTTCGAGGCGCTTTTCGATGTCAGGCAGAATGACCAGTTCGTTGACGATTGGGTTAGGTGATTCGGCTGCAATAATACCAGGTTCAGTCATGCCTATATAGCGACCGCCATAGATACGCTGTTTACTATGGCCAATAGTTGCACCCTTCATTGGCCCTTTCATGGCACCAGGCCCGCAACCGGTGCAAATATTGAGTCCGCGTAATCCAAGTTCATAGCCAACTACTTTCGTATAATCGTATTCCACGCGCCTTATTGAATGACCACCCCAACAAACAACCAGGTTTGGCTCTGTTTCGGGTAGTAAAATATTCGCATTACGTAGGATATGAAAAACGGCATTGGTAATACCTTCGGATGTGCGCATATCAAAATTTTGATTGGAAATTATTTGATTTCTGACATAGACAATATCGCGCAGCACTGAAAATAATTGCTCTTGGATTCCCGTAATAACCTGCCCATCGACAAAGGCGCTATCAGGTGCATTTTCGAATTCTAGCTTAATGCCGCGCTCTTGTGGAATGACACGAATATCAAAATCATGATGTTCCTCAAGTACCTGCTTGGTGTCATCAACAATGCTGCCAACATTCAGCACGGCTAGTGAGCAGCGTCGGAAAGTATCGTAACTGCTATCATGTTCACTGCTTTGTTTGAGTTCATCTACCTCAAGATGCGACAAAATTTCTAATTGGCCGCGTGGTCTTATGCGAGTAGTTTCCGTATTTTTGCTCATAGAGTTATAATTGCTTTTAGTGTTGAGAGTTTAGTTGAATATAGTGCAGGACATATATGTAGGTATAATGACATGAGTGATGAATTATTCGAAGGTGCTTTTTTCAATTAGAATGGCGATAGCATTGATCTAGCTAATGGTTAAGTCCAGGTCAGTTAAGCTTTCAATGCTGATGAGACTAAAATGTTTTGTTATTGTCTGAATGTTGCGTTGTACTCAACAAAAATTTTGATCGACCAACAACGGAAATGCGACAAAATTTAGTTTAAAGGTGGATGCAATTGCCGAAGTATAGTTAATGGGCGACAGGAGGCTATAAATTTAGCCGTCACGCATACCACCTTAGATATGAGTGGGTTATGATTTAGTTGGGTCTAGTGAAGTAAATTTCAAAACTTGAGTAAAACAGTATAGGTATACTGTACACAGTTATACACGACTCTTTGCACAAAATTACGCAATCAAATTATCATCACTAGTAATAGTGTTTTCTTGGAATAGTTATGAAGTTATTAGTACGGAATTTAGCTCGTTCAACAACAGTGAAGGAATTAACCGAGCTGTTTCAGGTATTTGGCAAAGTTCAATCCTGTAATCTTGTGATGGATGAGGTCAGCGGTGTCTCTAAAGGCTTTGGCTTTATCGAAATGCCAAAGGCAGGGGAAGCAAAAATCGCATTGAAGAGTCTCAACAACAAAACTGTCGGCAGCAATAAAATACGAGTTAAGAAGGCCGAAGAGAAGACTGATGAATGAGCTACTGGCGTATACTCTGACGCTCATTCAAGATTTAGAGCGCCTTAGCCGAGGAGTTGGACATTGTTCTTTGGAGCATGAACACAGTTAGATTTTTTATTTGTGTAAATCAGTGACTTTTGGTCTTATGCAGGCTAATTTTCATTTTCGGTAGCGTTCATTGATAGACTCACGGTACTGGGTGGATCGGTAATTACTGTTCTTACATCAGCGGTTAGGCTTTTTATAATGACTAAACTTAGCAACGCATTGTCTTAACGAAAACTCGCTCACTGATCAGGTACATAAAATGTAAGATTGGCCCAGAGGCTGTGCCAAACAGGATCATACGAGTTTTTAGGCTCAACAGCCTTAAGTGCTACGTGATCGACCATATATTCGTAACCATTTTCAACTGGGAGCAGGGCAATGCCCATCGAGTTTGTGCGATGTAAAGTAACTTTTACCTCTTGATTATCATTCATAGATCGCGCGAAGAGCTCAACTTGTGCATTGAGGCGGGGTTTTCCTGCCAGCAACACAAGCACAGGCAAACCCTCGGCTATATCATCTGTATAGGGGTTAGCCAGAGCCACAATCTCAATTTCGAGGCCGATGGAAAGGTCATTACCAGCACCATTTCCAACGGCAATTAAGGATTTAGCATATCGACGATAGCTCTCGCGAAAGCCTGTATCAGGCAAACCCCGTGCCTGATGATCCTCGAGAACGCTATCAAAAGCCTTGTGCTTCACAAAGGATTCAAACTTTTCATATTCTTTATATTTCAGGGTGCTATTAGTTGTCTCATGTAACAAAATAACCAAACCGTCGGGTAAGCCAGAAATTTGCATGGCGGGTTTATCACCGTTGCGCCCTGAGAGTGCTGTAACAACTCCGTTTCGTGCAAAAGCATGCTGAGTTGTACGTTGCTTCAAAAATGATTGTTTGCTTCCACTGAACGACTGGCCCACACGGAAATGGGCAGAAATAGGCTCATCCACCGCAACTTCATATTGCTTTGGCGAAATCCAAAATTCATGGGCATAAACTGGGGTTGTAATAAGTAAGATGCAGAGTAAATTAATGGACCGTAACAACATGTTAAAACCGTTTAAAAAGATGCGTGTGATGTTGCCTCGATTTGTGGTGTTGTCAAGCGCTATGCTTATGATCTCTACTTGGGCCTGTGGTTTACAGGCCCATGAGTTGCGTCCTGCGATAGCAAATGTTGAGATCAACCAAACAGAGATACAGATTGAACTGCTTGTCACAGTTGAAACACTACTGGCAGGCATTGATCTCACTGAAATTTCAGACACAGATGATGCGCCAGAGGCCGAGATCTATGATGCGTTGCGTGCTCTAAGTAATACCACTTTGGCTGCGCGGGTGCGATCTGATTGGCCAAGGCTGGTGAAAGATTTTGTGTTGGACGGTGCAGAAGATATTAGGTTATTGGATGTGCAAGTCATTTCAGAGTCGGACATTGAGCTGCCACGTGATACGAAGCTGATGTTGGTTGCAGATTTATTGCCTGGTACAGGGCCTGTTTCGTTTGGATGGATTGCTCAAAATGGTGGTCTCATTGTTCGCCATGGTAGTGGAGACGATGCCTATGCTGGGTTCTTGGAAAGTGGGGAGTTGAGCTTGCCTTTGCCTCGCTCCGGTGCCGTTGAAGAAAGTGATATTTCAGTTTTTTGGCGTTTTGTGGTCGAAGGTTTCGAGCACATTGTGCCCAAGGGTCTGGATCATATTCTATTTGTTTTTGGATTGTTTCTATTCTCCTTGTCTTGGCGCCCGCTTCTGCTGCAGATCACCGCTTTCACATTGGCCCATACAGTCACTTTGGGACTTGCAACGTTAAGTGTCATCTCAATTCCTGCTGCGCAAATGTGGCTGGTCGAGGCTTTGATCGCCGTATCCATTGCTTATGTTGCAGTTGAAAATATTTGGCGACCAAAGTTGAACTGGCGGAGGATTGTTGTTGTTTTTGGATTTGGTCTACTGCATGGCTTGGGTTTTGCTTCAGTTCTGGGTGATTTGGGTCTGGTGCAAGGGCAATTTATTCTCTCCCTAATTGCCTTTAATATTGGTGTAGAATTTGGTCAATTGGCGGTCATTCTAATGGCATTTTTAGTGCTGAGATTGCCGTTTGGAGAATCTGTTTACTATCGACGGCTGGTAGTCATTCCCTGCTCGGCCGCCATTGCGATGGTTGGGATATGGTGGGCGATTGAGCGTACATTTTTGTGAGCCAGCATAGCCTTAAATTCTTCAGTCAATGCGCTTCTAAAATTTCAAGTTGCTTTATTATCTGGGCTGCTGTTATGGGATAGCGTTTTCCATCTCGAATGGTTTTATAAACTTGGTTAAACAGGTTTATGTAAGATGATTTTTCTGATGCTATTTTGGCACTTTTTTTCGCACCATTTTCTGACAAAGTCGTTAGAATGCCTTCCATGCCTGCTTCTTCAGCGCCAAACGAGGCGTTGTTGACGTTCATACCTGCTATTAATTGTTGCTCTTGAACATCAGCTCGTTGCTTTATATAAGACCCTTTGGTGCCATGTAGTATAAATGCGGGCTGCTCGTCAGCCACCAGCAAACTGGCGGTTATAAACACCTGTAACTGGTCGGGGTAGGATAAATGTATATTGGCGTAATCATCCACTTTGGTCTGTGGTCGAAAATGCCCAAGGTTTTTGCGCCAAAGCAATGGCGACCCAAACAGTGATATAACGCCGTCCAGTAAGTGTGGCCCTAAATCATATAATAAACCGCTACCAGGGATGGAGCTTTCTTTGGCATTTTTTAAACTAGGCGTTAATTTATATCGATCAAAGCGAAAGTGCGCTTCGATTAATTGGCCTAATTTTCCTGAATCTAGCACCTGTTTTACAGATAAAAAATCACTATCATAACGTCGATTTTGGAAAGCTAAAATTTGACGATTGTTTTTTTCAGCTTCGTGGTAAAGTATTTTTGCCTCACTTGAGGTAACCGCAAATGGTTTCTCAACTAAAACATGCTTGTTGTGATGAATCGCTTTTAATGCAAACTCAAAGTGGGTGCTATTGGGTGTATTGACGACAACTAGTTCTATATTTTGATCAGTCAGTAGAGCGTCAACCGAATCATAGCTTATTAACTCTGAATATTTTTGATAGGCCTGCTTTGTAGTCCTTTCTACCACGGCGCTTAACTCGAAACCTTGATGTGCTTGCAAAAAAGGTGCGTGAAATAGCTTCCCTGACATACCATAGGATAATAATCCTGTTTTTATTTCATTACTCATTAAAATTTAATCTATGGTTTAGCTTCATTCCATTCGGCTTCTTCAATCAACACTTCACGACTTGCAGCAATATTATCCTAGGCTAACGTCGCAATGCTTAACACAATATTTTGGCTTGTATTGGCAACGGATTAAATTCTGGCACCACTTTCGCTGTCAAAAAACACTGCTTTGGACACGTCGATCATTAACTCCATATTATTACCGGCATCCACAGCACTCTCTGGTTCGACTCGACAAACCACCTTGCGATCATTCATGCGCACAAAAACTAATGTGTCGGGGCCGGTAGGCTCGATCACATCGACCAGGCAGGTTGCTACCCGAGTATTATCGCCATTCATTTTTTCATTAACTCGTTGGGTAATCTGTTCGGGGCGTAAGCCGAGTACTATCTCGCTACCGACCCGTGATTGTAAACGTTCTTCAGCACTGCCCAGAGGCAGTACAAACTCACCTGCGCCCCCTTCGATACGAACACCGAGTTTACCCGATTCGTTGACTACTTTACTTGGAATAAAATTCATCGACGGTGAACCCATGAAACCGGCGACGAACATGTTGGCTGGATTGTCGTAAATTTCTCGTGGTGAACCAAATTGCTGAACTTCGCCATCCTTCATTACCGCGATGCGATCTCCTAGCGTCATCGCCTCGATCTGATCGTGTGTGACGTAGACAATGGTGGTACCCATGCGTTGGTGGAGTTGCTTTATTTCAGTGCGCATTTCAACGCGTAGTTTTGCATCGAGGTTACTTAACGGTTCGTCGAATAAAAACAGTGAAGGATCACGCGCCAGCGCTCGTCCCATGGCGACCCGTTGGCGTTGACCGCCAGAGAGCTGTGACGGCTTTCGATTTAATAGTGGCTCTATTTGCAACATGCCGGCAACACGGTCGAGCGTGGCTTTCCGTTCTGCTTTATCGATCTTACGAATTTCCATACCGAAGGAAATGTTCTGCGCCACGGTCATGTTCGGATAGAGCGCATAGGATTGAAATACCATAGCGATGTCACGATCTTTTGGTGGGAGTTTGGTGATGTCCCGATCACCAATATGAATCGACCCAGACGTGACTGTCTCTAATCCTGCAATCATATTCAGCAAAGTCGATTTTCCGCAACCAGAGGGCCCAACCAGAATCAAAAATTGTCCAGCTTCAATATCGATGTTAATGCCTTTAAGCACATCAACTTTGCCATAAGACTTCTTAATATTATTAATGCTGAGTGTATTCACGTTTATCTCCCACGACTCAAAAGTTAACCTTTAACCGCGCCGGCAGTAAGCCCGCGAACGAAGTATTTCCCTGCTACTACATAAACTAACAGGGTGGGCAGGGCAGCGATAATTGCCGCCGCCATATCGACGTTGTATTGCTTGACGCCGGTTGAGGTATTGACCAGATTGTTGAGGCCAACGGTGAGTGGTTGTTGATCGCCCGACGAGTAGACCACCCCGAAGAGGAAGTCATTCCAAATCTGAGTAAACTGCCATATTACTGAGACAACGACGATGGGAATCGAAATTGGTAGTATGATCCGCCAGAATATTTTAAAAAATCCGGCGCCGTCTATCATCGCTGCTCTCACCAGTTCGTCTGGAACGCTGACGTAGTAATTACGAAAGAATAGGGTAGTAAACGCGATGCCATAAACAACATGAACTAGAATCAATCCATATATTGTTCCAGATAAACCCAGCATGCCGAGTGTTTGCGCCATAGGTAACAGTACGACCTGGAAAGGAATCATGGTGCCGATTAATAACATCCCGAAAAACAGCTCACTGCCGCGAAAACGCCACTTGGTCATAACGTAGCCATTAAATGCGCCCATTGCAGTTGAAATAAATACGGATGGCACGGCGATTAACACCGAGTTCCAAAAATAAGGCTTCAGTCCATCGCAGGTGACTCCGGTACAGGCGCTTGACCAAGCGATTTGCCAAGCATCAAAGGTTACTTCATCCGGTAATGCCAGCAGATTGCCGAGACGGATTTCGTCGAGTGACTTTAACGAAGTAATGAGCATGACAAATAACGGCAATAGATAAAAGCAAGCTGCTAGAATTAGTGTGCTGTAGACTAGAATGCGACCTATACGAGCTGCAGGCGTGATGGTGATTGCGATAGCATTACTCATCTTTCTTGCCTCTTAGTTCACAATACAGATAGGGTACAACAATCGCTGCAACCGTTGCCAGCATCATCATCGAACTGGCTGCACCCAAACCAATTTGTCCACGGGTAAATGCAAACGTGTACATGAAGGTTGCCGGTACGTCTGTGGCATAACCCGGTCCACCGCCAGTAAGCGCGATGACGAGGTCGAAGCTTTTGATTGATATATGCGTCAGAATTATGACAGCGCTAAAAAACACGGGTCGCAGGCTTGGGATGATAATGCGCCAGTAAATTTTTGGTAGGCTCGCGCCATCGACCTGTGCAGCTTTTATGATACTGTCGTCGACACCGCGCAGCCCAGCGAGGAAAAGCGCCATGACGAAACCTGATGCCTGCCAGACTCCGGCGATGACTACTGTATAAATCGCCATTTCCGGATTGATCAGCCAGTCGAAGGTGAAATTTTCGAAGCCCAGGTCACGGATTAACTTTTCGAGGCCGAGACCGGGATTTAGAATCCACTTCCAGGCAGTGCCTGTAACGATGAATGACAAGGCCATCGGATAAAGATAAATGGTTCGGATAGCGCCTTCGGCTCGTACTCGTTGGTCGAGTAGGATCGCCAATAACAATCCTAACGTTAGGCAGATGAGAATAAATAATAAGCCAAATATAGCTAAATTTTCTGCAGCTACCCACCATCGGTCATTGGCAAACAATTTTTCATATTGGATTGTGCCAGCCCAATCGTACTTTGGCAGCATTCTCGACTTG
>Ga0307489_10001895_pt1 | contig 13930 bp, 16 predicted proteins | sample SB12metaG_FD_202247 | JGI IMG/M metagenome (GOLD analysis project Ga0307489, IMG submission 202247) | Sea-ice brine microbial communities from Beaufort Sea near Barrow, Alaska, United States - SB 1.2 | ecosystem: Environmental > Aquatic > Marine > Coastal | place: USA: Alaska | collected... | reverse complement strand
TCTGGGGCAACGCGTCCGTGAATGGAATGTCCGCAACGTCATCGCGCCAACACTCAACGGTTAATAATATGGCGCGTCACCGAACTTTACGGCGCGCGATGCCGTCGGCGTCGGCGAAGATGCCGTGGAGATTGTGGATTCTGGGGGATATGACAGACTGGAAGTTCAGAAACGCAGAACTACGCCGACACCGCCTATGTCGGCGCCGGGCGGCCTTGCAAGGCGCTTCTGGAGCGACTCCGCAAATCATATGTCCGTAACGTCGTTGCGCGAACTTTCACTACCTAATATAATGGCGCGTCACCGAGGTTTACGGCGCGCTATGGCGGTTGCGTCGGCGAAGATGCCGCGCACTTGCATCTCCGTTTCAGTCAGAGCTCGCGTTCACAGTCATCTGAAGATCTGATACTGTAAGTTGCTGGCAGGGTCACGGTCAGCATCAGATCCAACCTCTCGGCTGACGGTCAAATGCTCACGCCGTTGATAGGAGTCTCACGATGAACATACAGATTCTGACCGATGAACATTATTTTTACAGTAGTGGCAGAAACCCTAAATGTTAAACCCTTTACCCTAAGCTTTACTGCACAAGAGTACAGATCTGCCGACCGCCTATCGATAGGTCGCCTATGGATCCGTTTTTCGGAAAAGTTGTTCTTCGCATAGTTTTTGGGGGGGGATTTGGGTACAGTAGCGTTGACCAGGAAACTCTCCATCTTCTCCGACCGCGCTTCCTGGAAATCTAGCTGAAAACGGAGTGACCGTTGATTCGCAATTCATGAAATCACACTTGTGAACGACCAAACGGTCAAAACCTTATTTGGAAGGCGCGCGTGTTGCGCTTTACAGGTGGGGTTTCAGATCTGACGAGTTAACTCAGGAAAAGGGACAAATCCTTATTTGTCGGAATCCCCCCCCCAAAACTATGCGAAGTTAGGGAATGTGAGAAGTCTGTTTGCAAAGCGCGTGACACGTGGCGTGTGCCGCAGGCGCGTGTCTCGCTTTCGCTCCCCAGCTGCCCATGCCCACACTTATCCCGGCGGTGCAACGCGTGTGTCCGATGTGATCGCGAGAGCGGCCGCAGGGGGCGGTCCGGCTTCACCCATTGGCGTCCGTGAGTGGCCGCGGTGGCAGGCCGCGCGCGCGGCGGCGCTGCAGCCCGGCACCAAACCGCCGAGAGAAGGATCTACAGGCCGCGTGCCGTCGACGGCTGGTTCCCTCGGGAGGGCGGGGAGGAGCTACGCGAGCTGCTGCGCGTAGGTACGGGGAGGCGCTTTCGGGGACGAGTAGGGGGTTCGCGGTGGCGTTGGTGAACGTCGCACGTCCAACTCGCGCATCCTGGGTTACCACGGGCGGCGACGTGCGCGGGTGGGTTGGACGTAGACAGAGGCTTGCTGGTCCTGGACTCCTGGTGAAGGGCGAGCGTTGACTGAGTGGGGGGGTGGCGGCTGTTGGGTGGACCACGAACCCGGCGTTTCAAGACGAGATCACGCTCGCCGGCTTCACACGCGAGGCCGTCCACACTCGACGGGGGCGGTGATGGGGTGACGGAGGCGGCACGAGCTAGGGGCGTTGGGGAGCTGACTGTGAGTTATGCAAAAGCCGCGACGCAATTGCTTGAACATTGTTCCCTGGAGCGACTCCGAGGCTCCGTTCCCAAACCGTGCGTGTTCATCTATTGACAGTGCTGGTGTCGTGGATGGTACTGGGCAGAGCTGTGTGTCTGCGCTGTGGTGACGGGGCCACGTTGGGGGTGCGTTGACGTCTGGTTGAGAGACAAACCGCCGAAAACTATTAGCGCGGGTCGTCTCATCGCACGCTTGTCAAATCATTATGTACAAAAGGAGAATCGTTTATTTACAGCCTGTTGCTTCTAGTCGCGCGCGCGTGCGTGCGATTTGTGCTGCGCCGAGGTTAGCTCGTGTATATGTTGCATTTATCCATGCTTCTCTAGCTGTGCGTCCTCGATCCAGCTCACCGCCGCCACTCACCCCAACACCCGCCTCCGGTCATCCCATTTGATATCGTTGCTTGACCATCGTTCAGTCGAGTGTTCAAACGCCGCGCTCGTGGTTCGTTGATCCCTGCCAGAAATCCGACCCCCTCCACCCCGGGTGCTTAGGTTGGCTTTCATGATATGCAAGATATGCTGCTCACTCACGAATTCGCCCATCTTGTACAGCGGCGTTAACCCCAGCCGTGCAGCCGCGGCCGCTCCGCACAGTTGTAGATGAACGGCAGTTTTGCAATGTACCTGAAGGTAACAAGCGGGGGGTAACCAGCGGGGACGGAGAGCGGTGAATGGGACATTTACTTTGGTTTTCGAGGGAGGGGCACCGCTAGGGTGGCAGTGTTGAGTTATCAGTACATGAGGTGGGGGTCACGCACCGGTGTACGCGGCTCAGAATGCCTTTGATGCTCGATGTGACGCGGTTGAGGGTGAACGCGATCAAGGACGAGAGCAACTGGAGCACGATGGCGACCTCGTCTCAGTTCGCCACCGTGGTGACTGTCGTCAGCATCCACGATGCCGCCGAGTGCAAGGGACGGACGTGAGCGTACAGCTCGCCACGTCATGGGATGTCGAGTTTGAGTGGACAAAGTGTAGTACACGATGAGAACGCAGAGTACACGGTGAGGTGGAAGACGTGGAGGACGTGGCGAGCTGTATTTCGGCTCCACCAGGTTGACCCACTTCAGCATCATGGGCTGGGCGATGGTGCGCTTGAAGCGCGCGGGATCCGTGACTTGTCGCCCCTAAACTAGCCCACTAAGCACTAGCCCTTAAACTAGCTTAAACTAGCTTAGTTTAAGCCCCCCTAATTTACTCGCCCACTGTAATTCCCAATACTGACCACTAACCCACTGACCACTAGCCCCTAAACTAGCTTAAACTAGCTTAGTTTAACCCCCCCGGTCGCTAGCACTAGCTTAGTTTGACAGGTATATCCGTGACCGACTCTCGGTGGCCAGCCGAGGGGAAGGGGGCGCCAGGCGACTCGTAGCCCGCCACCGACCTCCCGCCCACCACCACGGGGCGACAGGAGAGGGGCGAGGGAGAACGCAATGGCGTCCCAGGGAGGGGGAAGGGTATCGGAAGGCTCAAGGCGGAAGGTGTGGCGGAGAGCGCTCCCACCTTGCTAACTTTAGAGGCACCTTGGGGCGAGAAGACAATCACCTTTGGTCGAGAAGATGGAGAGCGGCGGGCGATAAACAGCCGGCGTGGCGGACCAGGCGGCGATGGAGGCACAGGACGCCGGCGGCCTCCGCGTACTCCCTGGCGGGGTCGGCGTGCGTTCCGGTGAGCAGCGCTCTGCGCAATGCTTGGAAGAGTGCAACAGCAGAGCGTCAGAGACGCGACATCTCATTCTCGTCGTTTAGACCACCATCACCACTGAAAACGGCAGGAGAAACGTCTGGATTTCAGTATAGAGCTAACGCTCTGCTGTTGCTTTCTTCCAAGCATTTCGCTGAGCGCTGCTGTCACGGGAACACACGCCGACGCCGCCAGGGAGTACGCGGAAGCCGCCGGCGTCCCGTGCCTCCATCGCCGCCTGGTCCGCCACACCGGGTCCGCTTCCCGTTCCGTCCAATCGCGCGAGGAGCAGGGTTTCTGTTCGTCCGCCTGTAAACCACGGGTGAGCGCGACTTCCCACCTTCCGCCTCGGGACTTCCGAGAACGAGACCCGTCCTTCTCCCTGGGGGGGGCGCGCTTGTCCTGTCAAGGCTGCGCGCGCTGGGGGGTTGAGGGGTTACGACACTTTTCGGCGCCCTGCGAGCTCGCTCATCCGTCCTCGTGGGCTTCGCCACTCGTACTGACCGCGATACCCCACGGAGGCTGTCGCAGGGTTTCTCCTACTAGACGCGCGATGCGCGGACGCGAGCATGGCGCACGCAAGATGCGCGGCCCCGGACTGCATCGCATCGCCCACGCCGAGCCCGCCGCAACCTTCCGGGCCGCTCCCGCCGAGCCCGCGGCCGATCGGGCACCGGGCGACGTCCTTCGCGTGTGGCTCCTGGTGGTCGGCATGGCGGTAATGAGCACACCGGGAGGTCTCGAGGGCTTGCGGATTGGCGACCCGCAAAACACATGGACGACTGGCGAGATGGCCGGAGCCGGGCGCGGGGCCGGGGCCAGGGCCAGGACCGGTGGACGGGCCGCTGCCGGGGGCGGGGCCACTTCCGGAGGCGGGGCCACTGCCGGGACCGGGGCCCGGGCCGGGCCCCCCGGGGCCGGGGTCGGGGTTGGGGCTGGGAGGGTTGGGACGGGGGCCGAGGGAGGCCTGCCCGGGGGGGGGACAGGCGGGGGCCGGTCGGGGGAGGGACCGGGCGCGGGGCAACCGGCGGGGGCAGAGGCACGGGTGGGAGCAGGGTCGGGAGCGGGAGCGGGGGAGGGGACGATGGTGGGCGTGGGGACGGGGGCGGTGGCGTGGAGGGAGGCGGGGGGGCGGGGGGGAGCAGGGGCAGGGGCGGGGGCGGTGCTCCACGGCCGCCGGGTAACGCTCCGGGGGCGGCAGTCGTATCGCACACCCTGAGCCTGCAGGAGCAGGACTGCGCTGGACGGATTGTGGAGGACTACCGTTCCACGTCTGTGGACGCTGCACTGGGCGCGGAGTACCGTTCCATGGCTGCGGGCAATATGTTCTGCGTCAACGGGCTGAACCTGGTGTCGGCCGGCGTTCGTTTCGTCAATGGGCAGAGCGCTGACGGCACACCGTGTCATTGGCTCACCCCGATCTTCAAGTGGGACGCGGTGAGGACTGCAATCGCCGCAGTCGCCGAGACGAGTGCCGGGGTGGACGAGCTGTTCATTGGGACTGGGCCTGGCATCAAGCAACGCAGGGGTCTCCTTACAACGGCGCTGCGTGAGCAAGCCAAGGCTGTGACGCAAGACCAGTCGAGCCGGGTCGGGTCCGCAAATTCGTTGGTGATCACTCCATCGGGGGTTACTCAGATTATGTTCCGAGAGGACATCCAGGCGGCGCTGGGCAAGCAGGGACTCAACCGTCTACACCTAGCACACCTGGAGATGGGCGGCGGCGCGGTTCAGCGCGATATGGAGGCCAGGGTGCAGGCGGCCATCACAACGGCGTGCGCCACGCCGCAGGAGCAGCACGACCTCACCAAGAAGATGGCGCTGGCATGGATCTCGCGGTTAACGCGCCTGTGGAGAATTGGCGCGGCGCAGCTTCTGACTCCCAACGTTACCGGCGCCGCCCCGCCATCAACCTCCGGCTCCACGTTTTCACCGGCTAAGATAGATGATCGAGTTATTCGGCAAATTCGAGGTAATCAGCGTTTGCCGCGTTTTTTCATCGCGCTTTGTGACCCGTGGGTACTTATCTCCACTTGGCGCACACAGGCGGCATGCGCGGAAGAAGGGACCACGCAGTTCCTTGTGCTGCAGGATTACCTGCTCTCGGACTTGTACTCCCCGTAGGGCTCCTGCTCTGGCGCCCCTCCCTTTTCTGACGCGTCGAGCAATATCGGCCCAGCAACGCAAACATAGCCCGCCGTCATCGAGACGCATTCTGACCTCTCGTTTCTTAAGTTGCACGACATTCAAAGTCTGCTCAGGTAAATCTGAATATTGCCGGCCACGTCATCGACGCGCATGTGAACCCTCGGTTCTTGAGTTAGATGGGATCCCGCGGCTTATTGGGCGCTCTATCTTGGCCCGCCGCAGGCGTCACTGCTCACATATCCCTTCCCTTCATGCACGTTGACCGTGGGCGCCTGAACCACATTCTGACGTGTTCCTGTATTTGGGGAAATCGACCTTAGCCGACGGAACTGGGCCTCATCGTGATGCGATCCGACACCCTCGACGGTCGATATTTCAGAGAGGTAATCGCCGAGGAAGTAAGCAGGAGATCCCGAGACGCGCGCATCGAGATTTCCAGGTTGATACAGCACCACGCTGGCCATCAAGTCTACCGCTACCAGATTTTCCCGCTGAGCGAGGGCGCGTGTCTGCACGCGGAGGGGATGATTGAGCGCGGGATGCAGGGGCAGGGGTCGAACGGGTTCCTGTTCTCGCCGAAGTAGCTGGAGAACGAGCCGGACGTGGCGGGTAACGATCGATTGCCCAAACCGCATCCTGTGCGCACGAGGTACAGGGGCGGCGTTGGTACCTTCATTCTGCCAACTGTGCATATGCAGTGGAGGTTGGTGCAGCAGACGTACGCGGCGACGCTCGCGGCTTGTGATACCTTAGTCTGGATCGTCAACATTGACGCTGCGAATCATGCGAGAAAGGAGGGATTATGCAGGTGCGTTGTCTTGATGCTAACCCCAGCACTTCATTCGCCTACTGACACACACCCCCCCCCTTCCCTCATTCTTGGCCTCCGCCGCCGTGTGTTTGCAGTTGCAGTATGTTCTGCCTTTGCTTGACAGGATTGCAGCAAAACCTGAATTACTGCGACACGATCGCCGTGTCCGCTCACGGAGATTCAGCGGCTGAAATCGACGCACATTATTCCCAGGTAGGGCCGGGCAGCTTTTTCTCATCACGCCACGTCATCGACCCCTTTTAAACCCTGGGATCTTGAGTTGAACGGCAGCCTGATTCGAGGTGAGCTGCATCCGCCGGGCCCTATCACGCGGTGCTCGACGATTTCAGGAGACTCGAGAGTGAGGGGCTCTGGTACACCAACAGCAAGGGGGAAGAAGTGCACAAGTCGATTAAGATTCTGTACTGCTGCGACGGGAAGGCAGGGCCCCGGCACTCTGATTACCCGCCACGTCATCACACTGTCGGAATCTGAAGCCTCGTTTCATGACAAAAACAAAACAACCTGTGCGCGTGATGCGGCGGGCAAAATGTGTCAGGCCCTGGTGGGAGGGAGAGCACGCCCTGACCGGAGGTGCCGGGAGTGCCTCGGTCTACCCGTGTTGCAGGTGCTGCTGCCAGGCACGTCATCTGAACGACGCGTTCAAGGTATGGCCTATGTGCGAGGCTGACCAGCAAGAGCTCAAGGGCCTGGCGGGCGCCGCCAAGCTTCGGTCCGACCTCGGGGGGCACGGCGCCATGGGTGATACCGCCAAGGCTAAGCTCGTTCACCAGAGCATGGGTTTCCTGGGTGTGGACTTGTCGAGGATTGGTGTGATGTCGATACTGCCCCCGATCATGCACATGTGGATTCGCGTCGTGAGCACACTGTGGCTCACCATCACCAAGAAGCTGGCCCGCGAGGGGAAGCTCCAGCCAGCGATTGCTGCGATGACCGCGCCCCGTGTGCGCAAGAAGTGTCCGGTGACTGGCCAGTTCGTCGAGACCGGCGGACCAGGCTTGCGCTGCAAGGAGGAGGTCAAGTCTGGCTCCACCAGCCACACCGCGTTCATGGGTGGTGACGTTGAGATCGTGACCAAGCACTGGCACCTGCTAATCCAGGAGTTCAGCAACCCCGACCTGAGGAGGGGCTTGACCTTGATGCTGGATTGGGTCAACCTGGTAGCGCCGGAATACTGCTCGCCACGTCATCCACATCATCCACCCCATCGTATACTCTGCTTTCTCATCGTGTATCCATACTGCACCTTTTCACATCGAACTCGTCATTCGATGACGTGGCGAGCTACATTCACACGTCCGTCCCTGCAACTTGGCGCTGTCGTGGATGCTGTCGAAAGACACCACGGCGACGGACTGGGACGAGGTCGCCATCGTGTTCCAGTCGGTGCTGTTCATGATCGCGTTCACCCTCAGATGCGTCACACCGAGCATCCACGGCATGCTGTGCCACGTATCCCGGTGCGTAACCCCGGCGTCATGAACTGAACATCTACCTCTGTCTATCCCGTGCGTGTGTGTGCCACTGTCCCCTCCGATTGCGGGCCGCGCCAGCCGTTCTGCCGCCGCGTTTTGCCTACCTTATTTATTTATTTATTCTTTGTCACCCCCGCGCCACCTCCCCCGAATCCTGAGCTACCACGTCCAATTCAGCAGTACCCGTTCCCGCCACCCTCCACTTGTTTGCCTTCAGGTACATCGCAAACCTGGCCTTCATCGACTACATCCTAGGCGCGGCCGCGATTGCACGGCTGGGATTAACGTCGCTGTACAAGATGGGCGAATTCGTGAGTGAGCAGCACATCTTGCATATCATGAAAGCCAAACTGAGCACCCGGGGTGGAGGGGGTCGAATTTCCGGCGGGGCCCGCCACCCGTCCACTTCTCGGCTCCACCCGAGCCGATTTCGTTTCTCACACCCTCCATTCACCCAAAGTATCCCGCAATAAAAAGTGCTCGCTGGAAGACGAAAGTTGGACGAGTGCAAAGTCCCTGATGCCCGGGCACGATGTGGGTGAGCGCAGCGAGGAGATGGACACTATACGGGTGGGGGCCATGCAAGCCGAGCTGATGCGCCGCGAGCACCTGACTAAGACGATCAACGAGCTCTGCGCACAACTGAATGCCGTGGACAGGTCGGCCCGCGCGGTCGACCAGCTCCTGGCGCAATTGAGGACGCATCACTACGGTGTCCCCCCGAAGGATATTGCCGCCACCAAGTTGCGGCGGAACGAGGGCGTCGACCCAGCGCCGGAGCTACACCCGTTTTCGAGGCAAGGCCCGTTATCATCCACGTCATCTGGTCAGTTGTACCATATTTTCGAAGGAGAGAGAGGGAGAGAGGCTTCCGCGTGTATGAGGAGGCCCCAGACTTTCGCCTTGGCACCCGTAAATGTTTTCGAAGTACTTTACGGTCATTCACACCAAATGCAGCGGATGATATCGGACCTTGTTGCAAGGCTGCCGACCGACGACCCCATGGCGGACCCTGATGACCGCGACCGCATACCCATGGAGGCTGATACCGTCACGGCTCTAGGCAGTTCCGTCCTTCCTGGTACGGGCGCTTACGCTTCGTTGCCGGCCCAAGAGGAGGCTATCGAAGCCAGCCGCAACGCAGCGGAGCAAGAGCTCGAGGACCTGGACGACATGAACCACGGAGACGGGATGGCAGGGCCGAACGAGCGTCAGTCCCCTTCCCAGCTCATCTGATTTGCAGCTTAATCTTCTACGCTCATCTGAACTCCTCCACAACAACCCAAAAATTGCAGGTCACCGTTGCGTTCGAGATGTCCGACGAGCATGTCTTACTGACCGTAAACCCTAATCCTGGAAACTACCTGTCACTCGCGGAGGTGTGACGCGCACGGTTCCAGGATTAGGGTTTAATTTCGGTCGGACATGTTCGGTTGGACAGTGCAAACTCAAACACACCCTCTGGCTGTACACCTGCTAACCATCACTTCCAGCTTATACTGAAGGCTTCTCTTCCAGCTAAAGTTCCGCTTACCTGCTCCCTTTCCAGCTTGTTCCAGCCGCAACCGCTCTATATGTGTTGTCGGAACACCTCCAAGAGGCTCAAATCACGATCAACTGTGCATTCGTGTGATGACAGAGGCCCTGCGGGACGGGGGAGATGAATCGGCGCGGCACCCTCCTTTCCAACGAAGACACCTCGATGCTGGATGACGAGAACCGCTGGGGCGTCTAGGGGGAGAACGAGGGTGTGATGCACACTGTGAACGGCGAGGACGAGGAGATGGTCACCGAAGAAGTGGACGCAGCTCCCGGTGCCGGTGCCGTTGCCGGTGCCGGTGCCGGCCCCGTCCCGCCTGTGACACCGGTCGTGGTGTTCCGAGAGCGTTCTTTGCTCGCGCTGTCCAGAGAGGCGGAGGTGCTGTCCGTCACCCCGGTTCGCATATTCTCCAGGGTGATTTCCATGACGATGCACACGGCGAGGCGGCTGTACAGCCTGCCGATTCCTGGAATGCGCACCATCAAGGACTGCGTTGGGTACATCTGCCGTGACGCCGTGCCAGGCAGTTTCAACCATGTGGCGATTCAGTGTCAATTCAAGGTCGGGTACGCCGAGCAGGAGCGAGGCCCGAAGATCGTGGTTACGAACGGGAGGGGTGATGCGGTGCTAAAGATGGAGTGGGCGTTCTCTGCGGTCCAGTCCATCCACATGTTCGAGCGCTCAGCAATTCCAACTCCTGCCGCGACAGCTCCTGCTGCTGGCCCAGCTCCGCCGGCTGATTCCGCCGCGGTCCCGGCGGCCCCTGGTACCACACCCGCAGCATCAGCGCCGCAGGCCGCGGACCAGTGCTGGATTGTGATGGTGGTGAACCGCCCGCCACGGTTTTCCAACGCTGCAATCGGAACCACGGCCGGGCCCAACCCGCGACGCAGGACGGCGTATACCTTCACACGGGTGGATGGTACCCCGGACCAGGCGGCATCGACGTGTACCACCTACGCGTTCCAAGTGGCCAGCGTATTGCAGGGTCCAGGTAACTCGCGTTCGCCACGTCATTTTATCACACACCTCCTTCATTCGTGTCGTCCTATGATGAACGGAGAGCTCGGTGTGGAAGGGTTACGTGCTGGGCAGTGTTGGCGTGTTCGCCTCGACCAATCAGAAGCTTGGGATGGCCCCCGTGCATCGAACCCACCAAGCTGGGGCAGCGTTGGGGCAGTATTGCCCCTCTCACCTGTAGTGACTCACACGGCATCGTATGACGTGGCAAGCACTGCGCATGCGGCCCTATGTAACGGGATTGGACGCACACAATGGAGGAGTTGTCCGCGGTGGAGGAGCTTGAGGGAAAGTTCTTTCCGCGAGTCGAGCTGTTCCCGGGTGCGTCTCACGTCTCGGCGTTTGCCCCCAACGCCGCGCGGATGGGGCGAATGCGCGGCATCCCCCTTTTGGAGTCTATCCTGATATCGCGGTAGAGTACATCGAAATGGTCTCTCGGCTGGCCCGGGCGGCTATTGAGAAGCTCAAGGTTCGCAGAGTCCCAATCTGGGTGGCTTTCTTGCAAGGGCCGCAGTTCTTTCAGTGGTTCCACAAAATGCGCGCGTTCATGTTAGAGGTGGAAAAGGAGCAAGTGGGCATGGAAGCGCGGATCGCCGCGCAGCTGGCTGTCAACCCGACGGGAGGCGCGTGATTGGATGGTGATTGAATATACCAGCGAGCGCGAAATCGTAATCGCGCTGGGGTGAGGAGTGTAGCATGGGCGACGCGCCGCGTTAGCTCTTTATGCGTTATTAATTTTTATGATTCTTATAAAATTTGTAAATTTTAAATATTTCCTCACCAACTTCGAGGCGCTTACGTGGTGAGCATTCGCACGGACCCCTGATACGTGCCATCACCATCCTCGTATCCCGTGAATGAATGCAGCCACACTGAGTCGCTCAACGCGCTAATCTAACGTCATCTTTTTGTGACGCTTGTTGTTGAATGAGGTGTGGGTCCGGGCCACCTCGTGGAGGAGGTGCTTCTTCTTAGCAGGCTGTGCCGCCGCCGTCGCGTTCAGCGCGTTCCCGTCATTATCCTTGTCATTCTCGCCTGCATCTTGGCGCTCTGCGGCGTCGCACGCCTGGGCTGCTGCGGTGGCAGCGTCCTGCTTCGCACCTTTACATTTCAGGTCTCGCTGGCGTTTGTTGATGAGCACGTAGTGCTCCTTGACGTCCTTCTCGCGGGCGAGGAGCGCACTCGCGATCTTACGCACCTCCGCGGCGGACGGGACGCATCCCTCGACGTAGTGCTCCTTGAACAAGTGATGCTGTGTTGCTGACAACGGCCGCAGCGGGAGTGGAGCCACAGCAGCCGCGGCGCTCTCCCGGTGGTTCGCCAGCAGCGCGCCCAACTTCGAGGGAGGCGGTTGGAGGAGGGGCTGCACACACTGCCCCGTCTCAAGCATCAGCTCGCGTGTCTGCCTCGCGATGGGTTCCTGCTCCGCCACGACGCGGTCCACGATGGAGAGTCGGTCCAGGTTCAGCCCGTCCAGTTCCCACGTAGGCAGCCCCATTTCTTCCATGTCCAGCGTCTCCGCCGTCAGCGTGCGAATACCCTTCACCGCCCGCCCACCGCCTCCACTCTCGTCCTCCCTGTCCTCCGCGAATAGGCGCGGGTAGTGCGGCACCTGCTTGGACACCTGGTCCTTCGCCACTGATCTGATTGCCAGCACCTGGCGCCGACGCACCGCCGCCGCCACGATGGAGAGCTCGTCCTCGAAGACGGGCTGACGCACGGCGAGACTTCCCGCCGGCACGATGAAGTACACGAGGGACGGACCCGAGGGACCCAGAGTCTGTGCCGACCCGTGCGTGCGGATGCACAGCGCGAGCGAGCCGTCGGTATGTGCGCGCAAGCCAAAGTCGTTGAACGTGGCGTGCACCTCGGCGAGAAGGTCGGCGGCGCTCACGTGCATGGCGTTGTTGGGGCAAAGTTGGTCCAGCCTGGGGGCGACGCGCTGGAGGGTGTTGACCCACCCTCGTCCGGTCGCCAGGGGCGGACCGGCCACCGGGAAGAGCACCGCGATACGGCGGATTGCCTTGCGCGCGAAGAGCCGGCGCACGTCCTCGACGTCCTCGACGCTGCTCTCGAACTCCTGCGCATGCCCCGCGGTGGCAGTGGCGTCCTCGGCGCGCCCCCCGCCGCCCCCAGCGCGGGGAGCGCGCGCGCCGCCTGAGCCGCCAGCCGTTCCAGCGCCTCCTGTGAGGGCTTCTGGGCGTCCGGCGCCTTCGCTGCCTCCGCCATCTTGTTCGTCCAGCGATTGCCCGACAGTTTCTGAATCGCACGCGGCAACAGGGGCGGTATCGCTCCCAGCGCCCACCGCGCCGCCTGGTCGGCGGTGACGGGGCCTGCCCTCTTAGTGGCCGGAAGCTGTTTCGAAGCCCCCGCGGCGAGTAGCGCGGCGTTCTCGTCTTCAGCGGCAGCGCTGTGGTCGTACTCACCATTGGCATTGACGAGCCACTGCTGCACGAACTGTTGTTCGAGGGCAATGCGGTGCGTGCCGGGCAAGTTTGGCTTGCGAGGCGCGCGGGCAGTACCGCCGGCCCCGGCGGCAAGCGACGGCCCGGGGGTGTCGCCGACCGCCTGATCCACCGCCTCCGGCGGCGGCGACGCCATCGCGAAAGTCCCGCGCTCATTCGCGACGCCGATACTCGATGCGTCACCGCAGTGTTGCACAACCAAAAAAACCAAAAACCAGGGACTTTTCCCTTCTGCGACTCCGCGGCGCAGCTCAAGTCGAGCCTTTTTGAGCTCACTCAGATCAACTTGAGCCAATTGGTCGGTCGGGCGGTCGGTTGCGAGTCCTGAGCCTCTGTTTCCTCATATAAATAACTCAATACTTAGGCAATGACTCACAAGTGTGAACCGATTCACCTGTCATTTTCTTAATCGACGGGCACGGGGGTCGAGAAGTCTTAAGGTCACGCCCCCGCCCCCCCATGTCCGGATTTCTACCAAATTATTTTACGAACGAAAATTTAACTCATGATTCTTGAGTTAAATTTAAGTTTTTTTTTATTTGGTCCTCTCACGGCTAGAGCTAGAGCTAGGGGAAATAGCTTTTGCAAAAACTTTTTTTTCGTTTTTTTTTAAATATTCCTGGGTCTCGTCGCGGGATTCGACTTTTTCTTGGGACAGAATTCTCGAGTGTGTTTAATTTGACCTAGGCGCAGCTGCAGCGCGGAAAAATAAAAAGGCGCCTGCACGCCCTCATGCGTCGTTTTGGCACGAAATCGGAAATTGTGTCCCTACACAAAGTAGATTCGCGCGACGAGACGCCGGAAAAAAAAAAAAAAAAAAAAAAAAAAAAAAAAATAACCAAAGAATTGAAAGGACCAAAAATAAAAAAAAAAACTATTTCCCCTAGCCGTGAGAGGACCAAATTGAAAAAAAAACGGAAATTTAACTCAAGAATCCTGAGTCAACTTTTCATTCGTAAAATAATTTGGTAGAAATCCGGACATAGGGGTGTAGTTGGCGCCCCACTATTTTGGAGTCACCTGATTGGCCGAGGGAGCTTAGACTCCCCCGCCCCGTCAAAACGCCAAGACTCCCACTTTTCGTTCACAAAGTGGCCATTTCAGGGTTGCCCGCCACGGCGCGCCAAACGCACG
>Ga0307489_10001894_pt1 | contig 13936 bp, 25 predicted proteins | sample SB12metaG_FD_202247 | JGI IMG/M metagenome (GOLD analysis project Ga0307489, IMG submission 202247) | Sea-ice brine microbial communities from Beaufort Sea near Barrow, Alaska, United States - SB 1.2 | ecosystem: Environmental > Aquatic > Marine > Coastal | place: USA: Alaska | collected... | reverse complement strand
TGCGGAACGTCAAGTTCTTCCAGTCCATGCAGAGCAGCGTCGTGTCCATCTTCGTCAGCGTCATTGTCTGGGTGCTCCTCACCCTCTGGGTAGGGCCTCACAGATATTGCTCGCCACGTCATCGACACGCTTGCCGAAACCTCTGTTTCTTGAGTTGAATGGCAACATATGACAAGCCTGGCAGATATTGCTCGCCACGTCATCGACACGCTTGCCGAAACCTCGTTTCTTGAGTTGAATGGCATCATATGACTAGCTCGGCAGATATTGCTCGCCACGTCATCGACACGCACTTTGAAACCTCATTCCTTCAGTTCACTAGCGTGATGTGACGTGGAGCAATGCCTGCCAGGCCTATTGCCCGCCACGTCACCAAACGTATTTTAACCCTCGTTCCTTTGGTCAAATGGCGTCCCATGACGTGGCGAGCAATGTGAGTATAGCTCATAGCCCGTTTTTAATAAAGGTTGTGACAACAATTTATTCTGCCCAAAATCGTCCAGAAACGTCCAAAATTGCTAGATTTTGAAGCTGTAAATCCGGCATGTTTGCGGAATCACGTAGGATGTGCAAACGGGTTATGGGCTATACTCGTATCTGGCGGGCCCTACCACGTGGAGATCGTGAAGAAGAACGTGGGTATCTCCGTCGTGGTCATGGCCACCTTTTACACCTGCCTCATGGTGAAGCGGTGCAGGTTGACCCTATCAAACCCAAGCTGAAAGCGCCAGGAACGAAGCGCTTGAAACTAAAATATGATAGACAGCTTTCAAGTTTTGGTTTCAAATTCAACTTCCGCCGCTACATCCTGCTCGCCAGCCACGGCGTCAGCCTGCAGTTCGCCAGCGAGCAGGCCACGTTTGTCCTGGTATGGCGGTGCAGGCTAACAGTATCAAAACCGGTGTTGAAACCGCCTACGAGTATCGGACAGAACCCGTTTACAGGAAATAGTGACTGTAAAAGAAAATTTGAGGGCTAAAAAACCCTTGTAAACAGCGTATTTATGCAAAAGCAGCCCCGAAAAGCCCAAAACTACCCACAATCGCCCAAAATCGCGCCTGCGGCGCAGCCCTCGTAAACGGGTATTTTCGCTCAAAAACCCCTCGTAAACGGAGTATTTACGGAAATAAATAGTTTCTGTAAACGGGTTCTGTCCGATACTCGTATGGTTTCAGCGCTTGAAACTACAATATGACCGACTGCTTTCAAGTGTTGCTTTAAAATTCAACTTGCGCCGCTACATCCTGGAGTCGTACAATGTTGACAAGGACGACATGGCAGGGCGGCGCAGGTCGACCCCGGGTTGACCCTGGGATGACCGTGACCGCGCTCAACTACAGCAGCGCTGGAAGCTAGAATATGATGAAATTGCTGTCAAACTTTGCTTACGATTTGGAGTTGCGGCCGTACGAGGTGGCGAAGTACCAGGCGACGTACGTGTTCAGCTACATCGGTAGGGCGGTGCAGGATGACAGTATCAAAATCTGTGCTGAAAGCGCCCATGGTTTCAGCGCTTGAGACTGCAATACGATAAACTGCTTTCAAGTATTGCTTTGAATTTGAAGTTGCGGCAGTACAAATAGGCACGGGGGTGATGGCTATGTACGCCGCGTTCCTGCTCTTCATCCGCCGCGTCGAGGCAGAGCCCCTAAACCCTAAACCTGATCCCCTAAACCCTAATAGCCCTCTCGGGCCCCGCCACCCCCGGGCCCCGGGCCGTTCATGGGAGCTGCTTCACCCGTCTGTCCCTGGAACCACTGGCAGTCATGACGTACCTAAGTACGTTGTCGCTTTAGCCGAATGAGTGTGATGTTGTTGCGCTCACTTGGTCAAGACACGCGTGTCATGTGATTTGATGCTCATTCTGAGCTGCTCCAGTCACCCCAACCTAACACAACGCAACACCTCCGAGGTGCTCAAGTTGAGCTGGCGCGTACACTGATGTTGGTCGACCCTGCGGTTTGGAGGGCGACTTCCCGCGGTTCAACGCGCCGAGCCAGGGCCGGCAGGGGGGCGCCAACAAGTGGGGCTTCAAGAGCGGCGTCGCCGGCAGGGGCTTACACTCGTTCACTTCTCAGCTCAACCTAAGCCGTTTTGGTCACACCTCCCCGTGTCCCCCTGTCTAATCGACTGGGGGGAAATCATGCACCCAACGTATCCCACAAAATGTGCTTACGTTGAGCCGAAAAGAGGACGAGTGGAAGCCCCTGGTCGCCGGCGGCAGCAGCGGCGATGGCTCGGATATACAGAGCGGCGGCGTGGGGGGCGACGCCTCGCCGTGGCGTGAGTCCTACACGTGATGCGAGCGACTCCCATCCTAGCGTGAGCACTAGACATAAACGTGATTGGAGCGAAGCGTTCACGGCGTAAAAATGAAATTCCGTTGCATGCAGATATTTATTGTAATTTATTCTTACAAGCGTTCATCGAGCGGCAAGGCACTCGCATGGTGAGCATCAAACCCATCCCATTCCACCAGAACTGGTCTGGCGTTGTGGTTTAGGCATGGCTCACACGCCAAGTGTGCATGTTGGCGGCGAACGTCAACGTGAACTGGTGTAATGAACAGGGTTCCAACACCCTGCATATCTCCCCGAATAACACAAACGGAAACCTGTGTATGCCCCTTTGGGTGAAGTGCACTGGCGCATTCCTTCAGGTGATGCGCCCACCACGCGTCCACTGCGCACTAGCACATCTGCTGCAAGATGATGGGTCCACACACGTCCACTACGCCGCCGCCCTAGTTGCCGCCACACCCACGTCAGGTTTTGAGCCCGCGCTATTCCACTCTCCCGCCGCTCTACTTACTCCCCCCCGCCGCCGCCGCCGCCGCCGCCCCCCCCGCCGCCACCCTCGGGCGTCTGCTCGGGCTTCTGCCGCAGCCACTGCTTGAGGTCCGAGGGCCAGGGCCGTACACTCACTCCTTGTTCCGTCAGCATCACTGGCGCACCTTCAAGGCACTCCTGCTGCAGTAATATCGAGGTATGACACACAATACGGCTCAAGTTGGGCTGGAAAAAGGGAACGAGTGGCGAGCACAGAAAAACAGTGCCCGGGAAAACAGTGCCCGTATCAGAAAAACGTTTTCGGTACACTATGGGGGCAGCCTGGAAGATCTCTGTACAGACATCCTCTGTTAAAACACAGGGAGTGTTTTCCCGAGGCCGGCCCGGCGGCCCCGGCCACCGCCCTGCCGTGAAGCGGCCGTGGAACTCGAGGCTGTCATGCTGGTCGAATATCCGACCGACCATACCCTGCGCGCCCAGGGCGGTCAGCGCCGCCTGCGTCCAGGGCCAGGCAGATTCTGCTAGCCACGTCATACAACGCATTTTGAATCCTCGATTATTGAGTTAAACTGAATCCCATGACGTGGCGAGCAATGTGTGGTATGACAAAGTGACGGAAAGTCTGCGGCGAAACGAAAACGAAACGAAAACGAAACGAAAACGATGCACCATGCTGTGATTGGTCGAACATAGGCCCGACCTGCATATCTGTGTTGGTCAGAGCCATCTGCATGAGGCACCCGCCGATGGCGTGCGCCACACCCTGCCAGCAGGGTCATGCAGAACAAGCACCAGAACCGGGATCGGACGTGCCCACATGACATCAGGGTGACTGCTCATACAGACATGCGGAGGGGGAGAGGAGATTCGTGGGTCCAAAGGGTTTTTGGGGTCTAGGGCTTAGGGTAAACCCGAAACATAAACCCTAAACGTCGGTCGAGGGCTTGGTATCGATGAGCACCCTGCCTGGTCGGCGAAGGAGTCCGACCACTCGTCCTCCAGGTGGTCGTACAGCCCCGCGCCAGGGGCTTACACTCGTCCACTTTTTCAGCTCAACCTGAGCCGTTTCTGACACAAACTACACCCTGAACACCCCCTGATACTCCTTAATGCCCCCGACACCTCCTAAACACCCCCTAAACACCCCCTACATGCACCCCTATCCCACAGAATGCGCCTCGGTTGAGCCGAAAAGTGGACGAGTGTAAACCCCTGCCCCGCGCGCAGCAGCGCCTCCGCCACACCGCTGCCGCCCCCCGCTAGGTGCAGCAGCGCCCACACGCTCGACAGCCCGCTGCGCTGCACGGTGAGCACCCCCGGTGTAGCGCCGCACGTTGAAATTGAAAGCAAAAGGTGAAAACAGTTCATCTTAATTTCAAGCTGTGAGCTCCGGGCGCTTTCAACTTGGGTTTCAATAAAGGGTCAACCCGCACCGCCCTACTTAACCCTGACCCTAAACCCTAAGCCCTAAGCCCTAAACCCTAAGCCCTAAACCCTAAACCCTAAACCCTACCCTGGTGTGGCCTGCAGCACGGCCAGCAGCGCCATGGCCGTCTGCCCGCTGCTCACGGGCGCCAGCCCGCCCAGCGCCACCTGCGTGCTCGGCACGTAGAGCAGCACGCGCAGCAGCTGCAGTGCCGACTCTGGCCCCTGCTAGGAGGGCCATTGAGAACAAGCACTCCGACCGAGATCGGCGAATGACTCACCTTCAGGGTAAATGCTCAGACAGACGCGCGGCGGCGGAGGAGGAGGAGGAGGAGGAGGAGGAGGAGGAGGAGGAGGAGGAGGAGGAGGAGGAGGAGGAGGAGCAGGAGAGGGAGGAGGAGGAGGAGGAGGAGGAGGAGGAGGGGAGTCAACATCGGTCGAGTGCTTGTTTACAAAACACCCCCTGCCTGGAGCTTGCGGTTGCAGTTCCATAGCAGCAGCGCATTGGTGGCCTCCTCAATGTAGCGGCGCAAGTTCAAACTGAAAGCTAATTTTGAAAGCACTTCATCCATATCTCATTTTCACGCGCTGAAATCAAGTGCGGTCCAGGCTGGGGTCAGCCAGCAGCGCCCGACCTCCAGGCCACCCAGCTCGATGATGAGGAATGGTCGGTTGCCCCCGCTGTGCGCCAACCGCACCAGCGCGCTGAAGCAGCGCAGCCGCGTCTCCCAGTCCAGGTCAACCGCGCCGCAGGGGCCTACACTCGTTCACTTCTCAGCTCAACTTGAGCGCTGTTTAAGGGATAGGGGGTGCGCGTAGGGGTTGTGTAGCTCGTGTTTAGGGGGTGTTAGGGGGTGTTGAGAGTGTGTAGGGAGTTGTTGTGTGTCAGACAGGGCTCAAGTTGAGCGGAAATGGGAACGAGTGTAAGTCCCTGCCGCGCCGGCGAGAGATATGATGGAGTACATGGCGCGGCGGCGGGCTCTGTACATGTCCACCTCCTCCAGCGATGGCTCCGCCGCCGCCCCGGCTCCGCGCCCGCCCGTCACCGTCGTTGCCAGGTCCCCGAGGTTGCGAACCTCGTCGAACCTCTCGATGTGCGTGTCAGGCCCTGCAGTCTTGGATACGGGCGGCACCGGCGTCGGCGTCTTCGGTACGGGGGCGGCGGAGGAGGAGGAGGCGGCGGCGGTGGCAGCAGAGGAGGAGGAGGCGGTGGCGGCGGCGGTGGCGGCGGTGGCGGCGGCAGTCTTCGCCTTAGCAGCGTTGGCGGATCCCGATGGGCGGAGTAACCCGAACAACCATGTTAATAGCCGAATAATCATGTTGATAGCCTTCGCCGCAGCCTTTGCCGCCATACTGCCAACCTTGGAATTAGCAGCATCACCCTTGGCCGCATCAGCCGCCGGCTTAGCACCCGCCTTCGCCGCCGTGATGTAACGGCGCAAGTTGAAATCGAAGGCAGACGTTGAAAGCAGTTTATAATATTTTAGTTTCAAGCGCTGAACCTGTAGGCGCTTTCAGCACGGGTTTTGACACCGTCAACCTGCACCGCCTCACCGTGGCCGCCGCCCTCTCATGCTTCATCTTCATTAACTTGGCCCACCACGGTGTAGCGGCGCAAGTTGAATTTGAAAGCAAAACTTGAAAGCGGTTCATCACAGTTTAGTTTCAAGCGCTTGGTTCCAGGCGGTTTCAACTTGGGTTTGATAGGATCCACCTGCACCGGCTTACCACGGCTTGATCCACTTCGCGGCTGCCAGCACCACATCCGAGATGTAGCGTCGCAAGTTGAAATTTAAAGCAAATATTGAAAGCAATTTATGATGTTCAAATTTCGAGCGCGGAAACTTTAACGCTTTCAACACGGGTTTTGATACTGTGAATCTGCACCGCCCTACCGAGGCGGCCACCCTCCGCGCCACGCTGCCGCCGGACGACGCCGACGCCCCGTCGCCCTCCGAGTAAGACCTGGCGGATGTTGCTCACCACATCATGTGATGCCGGGTAACTTTAAGAAACGAGGGTTCAAATGTGTGTCGATGGCGAGGCGAGCAATGTCTGCCACGGCTTACCTCCTCATGCTCCGTGTCCGCGTCCGAATCCAAATCCTGTTCCGCGTCCAAGTCCTTCTGGAGTTTGTCCACCACGGCGGTGACGGCGTGCGCGAGGGCGACGGCTCCCGCGCCGAGCGCCGCGGCCAGCAGCAGCACGCGGCTGAACAGGATGTAGCGGCGCAACTTGAAATTGAAAGCACAACTTGAAAGCAGATCACTATATCTTAGTTTCAAGCGCTTAGTTTCTGGCGCTTTCAATATGGGTTTGATAGGGACAACCCGCACTGCCATACCAGGATGCGCAGCGCCACACCCAACACATTGAGCGCGAACGCGAACGGCATCCACCACCACGAGTTGCCGCCGCCGCCGCCGCCGCCGCCGGCGGCTGTCTCGTAGCCCGTCTCCTCCGCCTCTGCCGCCGCCCCCGCCTCCGCCGCCGCCGCCGCCGCCGCCGCGAGTTTCTGCTTCGCGTTTAAAGTTTTGTGTGCCGCGGTTTTGGGCGCTGCAGCAGCCGCCTTGGGCTGCTTCTGGGCAGTTTTGGCAGTCTTTTTGTCCGGTTTGGGCAAGTCCTCGGCATCGGCGAACGTCGCTTTGGCCTCGGCCAGCTTGGCCTTGGCTGCAGCGAGCGCCTCTGCCATCTCATCTGTGGTGGTATTGCAAAACCCAGTCTTAGAGCCAAGGAGAAAATGCTCGATGTCATAAGATGCCGTCTAACGTAGCCAACGAGGGTTGGCAAGTGCAGTGGATGACGTGGCAAGCAGTGTTTACTTGATCAAGGTCATAAGATGCCATTCAAAACAACAAAACAAGGGTTCACGATGCGGTGGACGATGTGGCGCCGGCGAGCACCTGAGCACAGGTACATCGGCGAGCAACTGAGCACCGGTACACCAGGCGTTATTCGAAGCGTCCCTGCCCGGTCGCGCGGACGATGAAATTCGGCGCGGCGCAGCAGGCACCCGCGCCTAGGGCCTGACAGATAGCGCTCGCCACGTCATAGGGTGCCCTCTAACTCAAGGCACGAGGGTTCACAACGCGCGCCGGGGGTGGATGACGCAGCGGGCACCATGAGCCAGGCCGCGGCCGCCCCACCCGCGCCGTCCTGCACAGCCGGTCGGTCGGCGCACTGGTCGTCGCAACCCAGCGTGGCGGCGCCGCCGCACGCCCCCGCACAGTCCGTCACCGCCTCGCCCCTGCACCGCCCCGCGCAGTCCTGCGTGGCACCGCACTGCAGGGCCTCGCAGAAACCGCTCTAGAAACCCTTCAACACATTTGACAACCCTCATTTCTTGAGTTGAATGCCAATGCCGCACGCGTGATGTTTGAATCCATTGTGGGTGGGTCCATACCAGAGTCGCAGAGCTGGTCGCAGCCTGTGACACCCGGGCCCGTGCACCGCCGCACCTGCCGCGCGCCGCAGTGGTTCACGCGCGCCATTTTGTAGAGGCGCAAGTTGAATGTGAAAGCAAGGTTTGAAAGCGGTCCATCATATTTTAGTTTCAAGCGCTTGGTTCCAAGCGCTTTCAACGCGGGTTTCATAGGGGCAGCCTGCACCGCCCTACCATGTACCCCTCGCCGCAGCGCATGGAGCACCCGGTCCAGTTCCCCCACAGCGACACGCGGCACTTCTCCCCCCACCGCAGCCGCGCCGCCTGCGGGGCGCCGGGCGCCGGCAGGTTCCCGTACAGCTCCGGGTACGTGCAGAAGAACACGGTGTAGCGGCGCAAGTTGAAATTGTAAGCAAAGTTTGAAACCGGTCCATCCATATATTAGTTTCAAGAGCATAGATCCGGGCGCTTTCAACAAGGGTTTCATGGCTTCAAAGTGCACCGCCCTACCACAGCGGGGCGCCACACTCCACCGAGGTACGCGCGCCACAGGTTGTAGCGGCGCAAGTTGAATTTGAAAGCAACGTTTGAAAGCGCATCATCACATTTTAGTTTAAAGCGCTGAAACCAGGCGCGCTTTCAACCGGGGTTTTGACAGGGTCAACCTGCACCGCCCTGCCAGGTTCCCGGGCACACGCAGCACGGGCTGACAGCCGCGGCCCCACTCCGCCAGCGTCAGGCGGGAGGGCCATTGACAACAAACCCACTCGAACCGAGGTCGGAACATAACTTATTTACCTATTCTCACCTTCAGGGTGAGTGCTTCTGCAGACGCGCGGACTCGGTTCGTCGGAAGACAGCGTCGGTCGAGTGCGTGTTGTCAATGCAGCCCCTGCCGGGCCCATCTGCTCGCCCACGGTGTAGCGGCGCAGTTTGAAATTGATAGCAAAACTTGAAAGCAGCTTATCATATGTCAGTTTCAAGCGCTTAGTTCCAGGCGCTTTCAGTGTGGGTTTGATAGGGTGAACCCGCACCGCCTTACCACGGACTCCTGGAAGGTGAACGCCGCGTCCTCCCACCCGTCCACCACCGCGTCCTTCACGTGCGTCACCAGCCTGTAGCGCCTCAACTTGACATTGAAAGCAAAAGTTGAAAGCTGTTTATGGATATTATAGTTTCAAGCGCTGAAACCACAGACGCTTTCAACACGGGTTTTCATACTGTCAACCTGTACCGCCTTACCAGGGGCTCCACCCCGTCATACACGAAATCCCACAGCGGGAGTAGCACCGCCGCGATGTAGCGGCGCAAGTTCAATTCGAAAGCAAAGCTTGAAAGCGGTTTATGATATTATAGTTTCAAGCGCTGATACAATAGGCGCTTTCAACATGGGGTTTGATGCTGTCAGCCTGCACCACCCTACCACGATTGGCTTGAGCACCGCCCACGTGAGAAACGAGCAGTTGACCACCCCGCGCCAGGGGCTTACACTCGTCCACGTTTCGACTCAACTTAAGCGCATTCTGTGGGATAGGGGTGCAAGGGGGTGTTTAGGGGGTGTCTAGGAGGTGTCAGGGGGTATCACGGGGTGTTAGGGGGTGTTTGGGTGTGTTTTTGTGTCAGTAACGGCTCAGGTTGACCTGAAAAGTGGACAAGTGTAAGCCCCTGCCCCGCGCCACGTGAAGACGGCGCCGCGCTTCGCTTTGTCCCACGCCTCCGGCAGCAACAGCTGCTCGGCCATGTTGTAGCGGCGCAAGCATAATTTGAAAGCAGATTTTGAAGGCGGTTCACCATATTGTAGTTTCAAGCGCTGAGTTCCAGGCGCTTTCAACATGGATTTGAAAGGATTAACCCGCACCGCCTTACCATGTCCGCGGCGTGCGGCGCCGCGAACGCCAGCGCGCCGTGGCCCGCCGCGTAGGCGCCGTACTGTACGCCCTCGGCGGACGCGACGGCGCCGTCGATGGTCGCGCGGCACGTGAGGCGCGTGAAGTGGAAGGCGCCCGAGGACACCCCCGGCAACAGGGCCGCGCGCGCACATCATGCTCCCTCCACGTCATGGGATGAAGGGTGCCATCCAACCAACCATCCAGGGGGGCAGCTGTGGTGGATGATGTGACATCATAGGTTACCATTAATCTCACCAACCCAGGGTGTAAGCTGCGGTCCGTGTATGACGTGGCTGCGACGTCATAGGACGCCGTTTAAAACGCAACCACCCAGGGAATCACGTTCAACTCACCAACCCAGGGTGCTAGCTGCGGTGGATGGCGTGGCATGCATAGGCAGCGTGGACGATGACGGCGCCCGCCCTACCAAGGAAGTTGTCCAGGTTGCTGACGTCAGCGAGCACGCCATCGCCGAACAGTGCATGGCTCACTTTGGACACGTTCAGGACGCCCCGCAGGAACGGCCGCGCGCCCAAAATTGCAAACATAAGTTCCCTCTTCTTATATGTCCCGTTATTCCGTCTCCTGTCTGATGAGACCCGACAAGACCTTGAAATGACGGTTGGGGTTGGTGAATACGGTTGGGGTTGGGGTTGGGGTTGGTCGTACTCACCGTGTGAGCTCAGTGGGGCTCGGTGAAGGTGAGAACAAAAACAAAGTCTTTACCATTGCTCGGAGTACAGTGGGGGACGGGGTTACACATTGTCGGGCACCAGGGGGCTTGGCCCCATGAGTGATAACCGCAGGGTGGGGGTCGGATGGAGCCTGGTCCCGTGAGAGTGAACCGCCAGACCGCCGGGTTGGATGCTTTGCGGGAAGGTGGGGGGAAATGGAAAAGAGGGGGCGGGGGGAGGACGTTGGAAAAGAAAACCCCTGAGGGCAGGGGCGTGGCGTGGAGGCGAGCGCGGAGACGGGGGCGCGGGGATGGGAGCCCCGCCTGGACCGGGTGCGGCGGCCTGGACTCGACGCCCTCACCGAACACGGAGCCGTACACGGTGCACACCAGCGCCGCGGTGCAGGGCCCTTCTCTCACTTCAACCGTTGTCACCTCAACTTGAGTATCTTCGAGTAAAGCAAAGTAATTTCGGGAGCGGCCCTCCACGGCGCGCCGCAAGTCAAACTGCCGCAGCAGCCCGCCAGCATCGCTATCAGCGCCGCCGGCGCCGCCGCCTGTGGCGCCAGAGACAAAGCACAGCGGCGTAGGCTGAGGTGACAGGGGGGGGGAAGGGGAGGCCCTGCCACGATGGCGTACGCCTGGACGATGGCCCACACCGCAGCGAAGGGGGAGGGCGGGGCGCCGTCCGGGCCCCCGCCCGCCGCGCGGCCCACGCCTAGAACGCGCGCCGCGGCGTTCTTAACGACCGTAAGCGAGCCGCCGCCCGCCATGGCGATACGAGTAGACGCGCTCAGGCGCGGCCGTCAGTGCCCGTGGTTGCGTGCCCGTGGTTGCAACTCCCCTGCATTCGCCGGTAACACCCGCCCTACGACTATACGAAAATCATAAATCAACCCCCCTCTTGATTTACATACCCCCTCCGGGGCGAACAAGGTCCACCGCACCGCCTCTTCCACTCCTGAGCGCACACCGGATTGCGTCGTCCGGCGAGTCTCCACGGGCGGCTTGAGCGCAGATCCATCCCGTGTTCGCCGCGCCAGAAGGGTCACACATCACCCCCCTCCTGCCAGGTGTGCGATTGGCCCCAAGCCACGGTTCCGATTGCCTTGTTACGACACGACGTTTGTGATTTATGATCGCTACACACCCCACCGACGAGGAACGCGTCGGCGGGGCCCACGACCCTAGTGGCGCGCGCAATCGGCCGCGTCGCACGTAGATCTGGCCCCACACACCAGGCGTAGTGGCGCGTTTCGATTGCCCCCCCGCGCGCATCAAGCGACTGTGCCTCATCAACACGATTCAACAAGCGACCTGTCATGTCAGTCGCGGAAGGCTCACTTGCCACGGGACGACTGTGGAATCTCGCGCGCGCGCCCGCCGCTTCCTTCCGCTTGCCCGCGTGCCCACGGCCGCTCTCCGGCATACCATCCCCCCACGTACTCCCAGCGGACGCAAACGGCAGCCCCCGTGCGTCGATCTGACGCGTACACGCCCCACCCCGCCTGCCGCCTCGCGCGCAGGATGATGGAGCCCGTACACCCGCTGCAGCTGGCGGTGGCGTCGGCGGCGCGCGTCGCGCTGCTCGCGGTGGCCGCTTACTTCGCGTATGACATCCGCATGTACGCGGTGCGCGAGTACGGCCGGATCATCCACGAGTTCGACCCGTGGTTCAACTTCCGCGCCACGCAGTACCTGGCCGACAATGGCTGGTACAAGTTCTCTCACTGGTTCGACTACATGGCGGGGACCGCGACCGCGACGCCCGGCCATCGCCACACCCAATCAAGCTGTTCTTTCGACCAAGATTCCTCGATGCGTGAGCATGCGTGTGACATCACCACAGTACTGATACTGACCCACCAATAACGACGAGGTCTATGTCCCCACCAACTAACATAACGCAGTTTGCCATCTAAACACACAACCGTGTGACCGTCACCTGCTGTCAGCCGCGTGTTGAACTCACTCTACCACACGCGCCACCTGACCAGCTATGTGCGGTGTGCGCAGCCGAGCCTAAACCACGCGTCACCTGAGCAGCTACGTGCGGTGTGTGCGTGGGACCCTACTGCGCGTCGTGGTACCCGCTGGGGCGCCCCGTGGGCACCACCATCTACCCCGGCATGCAGGTCACCTCCGTGGCAGGGACTTACACTCGTACCGATTTCAGCTCAACTTGAGCTCTCCTGTCCACCGTGTAACCCAACTTAACCCATGAATGTGTCCTGGAGTTGCTCAAGTTGAGCTCTAACGTGAACGAGCGTAAGCCCCTGCTCCGTGGCCATCTGGCGAACGCTGACGGCCATGGGCAAGGACTACGCCATGTCGCTCAACGACGTGTGCGTGTTTTTCCCCGCGTGGTTCGGCGCCGTCGCCACCATGCTGGTGGCCTTCCTCACCGCAGAGTGCAGCGGCTCGTCCAACTCCGCTGTCGTCGCCGCACTTGTCATGGTACGGCGGTGCAGCTTGACCCCATGAAATCCATGTTGAAAGCGCCTGGAACTAGCTCTAAGCGCTCGAAAAAGAAATATGATGTACCGCTTTCAAGATTTGCTTTCAAATGCAACTTGCGGCGCTACATGATGGCCATCATCCCCGCGCACATCATGCGCTCCGTGGGCGGCGGGTACGACAACGAGAGCCTGGTAGGGCGCTGCAGGTTGACAGTATCGAAACCCGTGCTGAAAGCGCCTATGGTTTCAGCGCTTGAAGCTATAATATGATGAACTGCTTTCAAATGTTGCTTTCAAATCCAGCTTGCGGCGCTACAGGCTGGCCGTGACCGCCATGTGCCTGACCTTCTTCGTGTGGTGCCGCGCGCTGCGCACCCCTAAGTCATGGTGGATCGGCGCCCTCGCCGGCCTCGCCTACGTCTACATGGTCGCCGCTTGGGGTAGGGTTCAGAGTTGACATTGTCTACACACTAATCACACATTGTCTACATATTTGGGCTTAGGGTCTACATTGTCTTGGCGCGTCATGCACCACATCTGCCGACCCTCGTCTCCTGACTCAAGCGCCACTATACGACGCGGCGAGCTGACTTGACTTGGCGAGCACTAGCACTGTGTGGGTGGCCCTGGAATGGGGCGGGTACACCTTTGTGCTGAACATGGTGGGCCTGCACGCCACGGCGCTGGTGGCCCTGGGCCAGTACAACTCCAGCCTGCACAAGGCCTACTCGCTCTTCTGGCTGGTCGGCAGGGCCTTACAATCGTTCCCTGTTCAGCTCAACTTAAGCTTTTTTGCCTTGAGACCGCTGCGTTCCCTGTTCAGCTCAACTTAAGCTATTTTGCCTTGAGACCGCTGCGTTTCCTGTTCAGCTCAACTTCAGCTATTTTGTCTGTGAAACCACTACGTTCCCTGTTCAGCTGTTCTGTCCGTAGAACCACCGGCAGTTAAACTCGAAGCCACTAACATGAAGCTGAAGCGGGAACGATTGGAGGACCCTTGAGGTGGGCACGTTGGGCGCCGTACAGTTCCCCGTGGTGGGCCTGGCGCCCATCAAGTCACTGGAGCAGCTGGGGCCGTGCGCCGTCTTCTTCGGCATGCAGGTGCTGGAGGTGGCGGAGTCGATGATCCGGCGCCGCGGGTTGGCCGGCGCCGCCGCATGGCGCATCCGCGTCCATGTGTACGCCGCCGCCGCCGCCGCCGCCGCCGCCGTCATCATGGCGCTGGCGCCCACCGGGTACTTCGGCCCGCTGTCGGTGCGCGTGCGTGGCCTCTTCATCAAGCACACCAAGACCGGCAACCCGCTCGTCGACTCCGTCGC
>Ga0307489_10001893_pt1 | contig 13948 bp, 8 predicted proteins | sample SB12metaG_FD_202247 | JGI IMG/M metagenome (GOLD analysis project Ga0307489, IMG submission 202247) | Sea-ice brine microbial communities from Beaufort Sea near Barrow, Alaska, United States - SB 1.2 | ecosystem: Environmental > Aquatic > Marine > Coastal | place: USA: Alaska | collected 2017-05-06 | reverse complement strand
TGACTGTGACATCTCCAGTAGCATGGATTTCCATTCTCTCAGTGACGTCACCATTGACGAGGACCGAACCAGCATAATTTACATTACCGCTACCTACGTTGACACCTTTGCAGGTAAAAATATTGTCAACCCACATTTTTTGATCTTTAAATTTGGGCATGCCAGAGATATCTGCCAGCAACAAATTTTCATCACCATCACTGATAACAGTGCCATCACCGGGTATAAATTTAATCCATTCACCTGATTTTGAATCGATAAAATCCCCACCAACTGTAAATCCACGTCTGCCTTCAGTTGGTGGCATTCTACGAAGAAGTTCAGTACCTTTTTGAACGCATATAATCGCACCTAAGTTGCGCATGTCAACACGGGCATAACCCACTGTTTGAGGTTTTAAAATCCTATCTAGGGCATTTTGGACTAGAGGTTTCAACCTTGAAGACTTGCCTACTCTAGGCGCTAAACCTTTGGCAATGAGCTCTTCAAAGACTTCTCCTGGAAAAGCTTGTGAACACTGCTGAACTAAACTGATTAAACGTTTTTTACTGATCCCACGTTTTATACCGAATGCATTTAATTCTTTTATTAATGACTTAACTGATGGGAGTTTACCCGCGTAGCCTGCAGTGATCGTTATGTAAGCAGATAATTGGTCATCAACGATTCTACTTTTAAATTGGGTATCTCTACGCTCACCAATTCGAAGTTTTATCACATCAGAGATATTATCTTTGGTTACAGATTTACAATTGTTGACTGCTTCAATGATATTTTCATCAAATATAAAGAAATACTTAAAAACACTTTTTTGAACAAGCTCAAAAATAATGTTTGCTTCAACATTATCTTTAACAAGACTTGGGGAAATAATTAAGTCTAAATACTGGTCTGTATCATCAACCTGTAATGTTATGCCGAGCATTCAACCACCTTTGATTACGCCACAAAAACTGAGCGGATTTAAGTCAGCCTAAATATAATCTTATATCGGCTTATTATTGAGTTACATTAATTGATATAGATGATGTGTATGTAAAACACAAAGCAGTGGAAATGTCCAATCGCTAAAACTGTTGATGAATTTTTATAAACTTTGCGCATAACTGTAAAGCGCTTTTAATATAGACAATTTCTCTGGGTTGCGTGCATGTTCCATACTCAATTGTTCGAGTTGCAATAAATATTCTGGCATTTTAATACTCGCAGGCGACTCATCGTCGAAAAATTTAAAATGACGATAACGTTGCCATCGTTCAATCTCAGGCCCAGATAAAGCCTGAGGTACATTCCTAGCTTTGTATCTAAACAATAGGGTACTTAGACGTTCGTCTTCAAAAGGAAGAGAAAGATCTGTTAATTTTTGTACATCAGAATTAACAATTTGGTTCATAAACTCTTTGTCGGCGGATGAAAAAAATCCGCCTGAATACAAAGCGTGTTCAGGGTCAAGTGAAGTACGTATTTCTGTTTGAACGTATACCTCTTGCAATTTTTCGATGATGTGCTGGTTGGCTTTAATTTTTTGCAAGTTTTGTAAACAAAGTTGCCTATCAATCCCCAAACGCTCAGCATTTTCAGTACTCAGAGTTTTAGCTGGGGCTAATACCGGGCATTTATTAATATGCAGCAGCTTGATGGGCAATCGCTGCTCATTTTCCTCTAACATTGAACTGGGTGTGTATAACTTGTGTCTTATCTCATCTGCGCTAAGAGTAAAAAGTGGACTCGGGTCTAACGCTAAATTTAGAGTGATCACTGCATTTTTATTAGTAGGATGCATTGCTACAGGCACGATCCAGGTACAGCAGCCATAAACTGAAGGGATTTTTGAGGAAATATGTACCAGTGGTGTTAACTTTTTATAATCGATTTGTTCTAGTACTTTTCTTTTATCTCGTAAAGTAAACACATAATCAAACAATTTAGGTTGGCGTTCTTTAATCAATTTAGCCACAGCAATTGTGGCGTACACGTCAGACATAGCATCGTGTGCACCTTGATGTTCAATACCGTTGGCCTTGGTTAAGTCCTGCAACTTAAAACTGGGTAATCCGGCTTCATTTACTGGCCAATTAATGCCTTCAGGTCTAAGCGCATAACAAGCTCTTGCTAAGTCAATAATGTCCCAACGGCTATTTTCATGTTGCCATTCTCTTGCATAAGGGTCATGAAAGTTTCGATATAAAGTATAGCGAGTAATTTCGTCATCAAAACGTATGTTGTTGAATCCGGCTACACAGGTGTTGGGCTCTGAAAACTGTTCAAGGACTTTAGCAATAAAATCCCTTTCAGGGAGTCCTTCTTTTAAAGAACGTTGTGGGGTAATACCTGTGACTAAACAAGCTTGAGGAACAGGCAGGCAATCATTAGCGATTTGGCTAAAAATCATCAAAGGTTCACTTATTATGTTCAAGTCTAAATCTGTGCGTATACCGGCAAACTGGCATGGAAAGTCTTTTTGAGGATTGGCTCCCCATGTTTCATAATCGTGCCAGTAAATACTTGCTAAATTCACGCTACCGCCTTTTGTTAATTGCTCTAGTAAATTAAATCAGGTGAATTTGCCTCTACAAAGAGCCAAAAGTGTTGAACTTTAATAAAATATCATCAATCATTATTTGATTAACAACTTTATTGAAATAATTAGGTGTTGTTATTATTTAAGTCTATCTTTATGCGCGTCGATAAAGAATTGTAATTATCACAAAACCAAGGAGTTACAATGGAATCTCTAAAAGTAAGCGACCATATGAATCAGCGTCCAGTCACCTTTACCAGTAATATGACTGTAGCTGAGGCGGTAGAACGCTTATTACAGACTAAACAAACGGGTGGTCCAGTAATTGATACTCACAATAAGGTAATAGGTTTTCTATCTGAACAAGATTGTCTGGTACAGATGATTGAGTCCAGTTATTACAGAGAGCAGGTAGCACACGTTAAAGACATCATGAAAATCGATGTGTTATCTATCAAGCCTTATACTTCAGTCATTGATTTAGCACAAAAAATGATGATCGAAAAACCAAAGGTGTATCCAGTCGTTGATGATGATGGTTATTTACTTGGCACAATCAACCGTTCAGCGCTGTTGCACGCCATAGATTTGCAACTTCATGACGGTTACAGATTACGCACAAGTTAAGTTATGTTTGTTACGTAATATTTCTGGTATTTGCTCGTTTCATCTTCTAGGATCATAGACCGTTTTCATTGATGTAATTGAGCAGTCGTTTTTGTCTTCAGCACAACCCAATCCAGAAATTAGCGTTAAACAACTTTCCAGTGATATCGCATCTTGTATGTCTAAAGACAAATTTAGGCTTATATCCCGTTTACGTAAAATCCAAGGTCTAGCCGCAGATAAAAAACCAGAGCATTTAGTCAAACTACAAAAAGATGTAGAAAAATCTGCTCAAGTGTATGCCACCAGACTGACGCAACGTCCAGAAATTGATTTTCCTCCTTTGCCTGTTTCTGAAAGAAAAGATGAAATAGCAGAGGCTATTGCCAATAATCAAGTGGTGATCATTGCAGGCGAAACAGGTTCTGGTAAAACCACCCAAATTCCGAAAATATGTTTAGAGCTAGGCAGAGGGATTGGCGGTTTGATTGGTCATACTCAGCCGCGACGTCTTGCGGCTAGAACTGTTGCGCACCGTATTGCTGAAGAGTTGAAGACACCTCTTGGGCAACAAGTGGGTTTTAAAATCAGATTTTCAGACCATGTATCCGATAGTACCTATATCAAATTGATGACAGACGGTATTTTATTAGCTGAAATCCAACAAGATAAATTTTTAAGTCAATACGACACAATCATCATAGATGAAGCGCACGAACGTAGTTTAAATATTGACTTTATTCTTGGATATCTAAAACAACTGTTACCAAGGCGTCCAGAACTTAAGCTTATCATTACTTCTGCAACTATCGACCCACTGCGTTTTTCTAAACATTTTGATGATGCACCGGTGATAGAAGTCAGTGGTAGAACTTACCCTGTAGAAATGCGCTACCGGGAGATTGAAAGCAGTGATTACGACCAAATTCAAGCAATTACCGAAGCCGTTAATGAGCTTTTAACTGAGGCCGGTGGTGATATTTTAGTGTTTTTAAGTGGAGAGCGTGAAATTCGTGATACCGCCGACGCACTAAACAAACAGCAATATCGAAATACAGAAGTATTACCGCTGTATTCAAGGTTAAGTAACAGTGAACAAAACAAAGTGTTTGCTGCGCATTCTTCGAGGCGAATTGTACTTGCCACTAACGTTGCCGAAACCTCGTTGACTGTGCCAGGCATAAAGTATGTCATAGACCCTGGTACCGCTCGTATTTCACGTTATAGCGTACGCAGTAAAGTGCAACGTTTGCCTATAGAAGCTATTTCACAAGCGTCAGCAAATCAAAGGGCAGGGCGTTGTGGTCGTGTATCCAATGGAATATGTATACGTTTATATTCAGAAGATGATTATTTATCCAGAGATGTGTTTACGGATCCAGAGATCTTACGCACCAATTTGGCCTCTGTTATTTTGCAAATGATGTCGCTGGGCCTAGGAAAAGTCGATGATTTTCCATTTGTCGAGCCACCTGATTCCAGAAGTATTAATGATGGTTTTAAATTACTCGAAGAGTTAGGGGCTATTGATAACAAACTGGGGCGCCAAGGATTAACTCCCCAAGGTAGACAACTAGCCAGACTTCCTATTGATCCCAGATATGCACGCATGGTGATTGAAGCCGCTAAACAAAATTGTCTAAATGAAGTGCTGATTATTGCTGCGGGATTGAGTATTCAAGATCCTAAAGAAAGGCCTCAAGATAAGAAACAACAAGCTGATCAAATGCATGAGGATTTTACTAATAAAGAATCTGATTTTCTTGGTTATTTCCAGCTTTGGCAGGGCTTCAAAGAACAACAGCAAGCTTTATCATCGAGCCAATTACGTAATTGGTGTAAGAAACACTTTATCAATTTTATGCGTATGCGCGAATGGCAAGATATTGTCAGTCAACTAAAAAAGTCCGCAGCAGAGTTAGGTTTTGGTATTACTTCGCAACAGGCAGAGTATCAAGCTATTCACCAAGCGATTGCTTCAGGTTTGTTATCCCATTTAGGCAATAAAGATACAGACCGTGAATACTTAGGAGCCCGTAATAGCCGCTTTAAAATTTTCCCCGGTTCTGGTTTAGCTAAATCACAACCTAAATGGACTATGGTGGCAGAATTAGTAGAAACGGCACATCTGTTTGGTAGAGTGGCAGCCAAAATCGAACCTGAATGGATAGAGCCGCTGGCTCAACATTTAATCAAAACAGAATACTCCGAGCCACACTGGTCAAAAAAACAAGGCGTCGTTCAAGCTTTTGAAAAAGTGAGTTTATATGGTTTGATTCTGGTAAATCAAAGGCGTAAAAATTATAGCCAGATTGATCCCCAAGCCAGTAGAGAAATATTTTTACGTGAAGCTTTAGTTAATTTGGATACTAAACTGAACTTTGCCTTCTTGTCCCATAACCAAAACATGATAGAAAACATTGAAGGTTTAGAGGATAAAAGCCGCAGGCGTGACTTATTAGTAGATGAAGATACTTTGGTCGATTTTTACAGTGAAAAGATCCCCAGCCATATTTGTTCTGAAGTCAATTTTAAAAAATGGTGGAAAAAACAATATACTGAAAATCCAGATGTGCTTAATTTCGACCCTAAAGCTCTGCTTAAAAAAGATACTGGTCACATCGATGCCTTGTCATTCCCAGAAACGTTTAGGCAAAACAATCTTACTCTAGGATTAGATTATCATTTTGATCCCAAAGATGAAGACGACGGTGTAAGTTTGATGGTACCTCTAGCACTGCTTAATCAAGTAACGACTGTGAAATTAGATTGGCTTATTCCGGGGTTACGGCATGAACTTATTGTTGCCTTGATCAAAGCGTTGCCAAAATCATTAAGGCGAAATTTTGTACCTGCACCTAATTATGCCGATGCATGTTTGTCTGATATGCCCCAAATAGATAAGCAAGGTAACCCTGTAGCATTTTTAAGTGCTTTGTCCTTAAAATTAAAGCGCATGACGGGTCGCGAGCTGGAAACCAGCGAATGGCAATTAGATAAACTGCCACCACATTTGATTTTTAATATCAAAGTAATCGATCAACATGCCAAGGTTATTGCCCAAGGACGAAATTTGTTTGCACTACAACAAAAACTTCAAGGAAAAGTGAAACAAAATCTGCAGGCAGTGGCCACACCTGAACTTGAGAAAACTGGTTTAGTTAGTTGGGAAATCGCTAAATTACCTAATGTATTTATCAACAAAACTGGCGGCTATGAAATTAAGGCCTACCCAGCTTTAGTGAATGAAGGCAAAACTGTAGCGGTTAAATTATTCGATCAACCCCACATGGCACAAGCATCCCACAAACTGGGGGTACGTAAATTGATTATTTTAGGGATCCCTTCACCGGTTAAATATTTACAGGACAAATTACCTAATAAAGCCAAGTTAGGATTGTATTTTAACCCATTTGGACAAATTAAGGCATTAATCGACGACTGTATTGATGCTGGAGTTGATCAGCTTGTCAATCAATATTCTCTTCAGAATCAAAGTGACATCCGTGAAAAAGTTCAATTTGAATCATGTTGTGAGTTCGTCAGGCAAGAAATTAACGATACTGTTTTGCGAATTGCTCAACAAGTAGAAGTGGGGCTAACGGTTGCCCATGAAATAAAGAAAAAGATGAAAGGCAGTGTGCCCCTGAATCTAATCTACGCACATGGACATATCAAAAGTCAGCTTGATTCATTGGTTTATAAAGGTTTTGTTGCTGATGTAGGTGCGCACAAACTGACTGATTGGCAACGTTATATTAAGGCAATTTCTAAACGGTTGGAAAAAGTTGCCATAGATCCTACTAAAGATAAGTTACATCAACTTAATTTGGAAAAAGCAGAACAGGCTTATCAGGACAAATGTAATAAAATTCCAGAAAATCAGCCTATACCGGAGGAATTACAAGAAGTACGTTGGTTATTACATGAACTACAAGTGTCATTTTTCGCTCAACAATTAGGCACATCTGCGCCAATTTCAGTCAAACGTATACTGAATCATTTAGATTCTATTTAATATGCGTTGACATTGTTTTCACGGCACCCTATAAACAATAGGGTGGAATTTAAACAGCATGAGGTATTGGATGATAGGTTACGATGACAAACGCAATTTTTTCCGAATGATGGTTAATTCTGTATGTGAACTCAAAATAGTGGATGATGAATCTTCACGCAGCCTGCAGGCAGTGTGCAAAGATATAAGTGCAACTGGAATGTCTTTTGAAATAGAAGAAAATTCAGTAGAAATGGGCACTAAGGTCAACGTTTACATTGAATCAACCAACTCACAAATCCCTTCGTTGACTGCCGATACTAAAGTGGTGCGTTGTGAGGCGATTGATGATAACTCATGTACTGTCGGTGTTGAAATTCTTGAAATGAAATAAGCAGCGGTATCGCCGCTTATTAGAATTCTGGATAATGAGTTGATCTGACAAATGTTGTTTTAGCTCAACCTAAAGCACTCTGCACACTAAGCCTTTTAAATAAAATCCTTCTGGATAGTTAGTCCCAACTGGGTGATCGGCTGCTTGACCTAGTCTTTCAATAATTTGAACGGTTCTGCCTGCATCTAAAGCAGCGTCAGCCACTACCTTCTGAAACAAATCAAAAGACAATAAACCTGAGCAACTAAATGTACATAAAATACCGCCAGGCTGCATAATTTGCATGGCTAACATATTGATGTCTTTATAACCGCGACAGCCACGAACTACCGAGCTCTTTGAATCGATAAACTTAGGCGGGTCAAGAATGATTTGGTCAAAATGTCTGCCCTCTTGTTTAAAGTCCCGTAATGCTTGGAACACATCTGCGTTTATAAATTCACATTTGTCTGTGTCTAAACCATTAATCACAACATTTCTTTTAGCGGTGGTTAAGGCTAAGTCTGATACATCAATACTGGTCACTGACTTGGCGCCACTCGCTAAGGCGTAGCTGCCAAAGGTACCGGTATAACAAAAACAATTCAGTAATGTTTTGTCTTTTACGTATTTTGCAGCAATGGCGCGATTGTCTCTTTGATCGAGATAAAATCCTGTTTTATGCCCAGCCTTGACGTTAATAATAATCTTTACGCCATTTTCCTCAATTACCACTTCTTCAGGCACATCACCATGTAATACCTGAGTTATTTGTTCCAAGCCTTCTTTTTTGCGGATCGCCACATCACTGCGTTCATAAATAGAACATTCTGGGAATTCCTTCTTCAATGCCCAAACAATTTTGTCACGGTGTTTTTCGGCACCAGCTGATAACAACTGGCACACCAACACATCCGCATATCTATCAATAGTGACACCGGGCAGTCCGTCTGATTCAGCTGCGATTAGTCGATAACCAGTTAATCCATGACGTTCAATCATGTCTTCTCTTGACGCCTGTGCTGTGGCTATACGTCTTTGAAAAAAACCATTATCAATAATTTCATTTTGTTCAAATGTCCATATCCGCACTTGAATTTGCGACTCTGGCGACCAAGCCCCTCTCCCTAAAAACTTGCCATCATGGGACATCACATCTACGGTGTCTCCCATGTTGGTTCTGCCTACGGTTTTTTCTATCGCACGAGAGAAAATCCAAGGATGTTTGCGTAATAAAGACTTTTCACGACCGGGCTGCAAAATGACACTAGATGACATAGGATAACTTTTATAAATAATTTGGCTCAATTGTACATGAGGGTTAGTCTTTGCTAAACAGAATTCCAGCATCTAAAAAGGATTAAATACTATGAGTAGTTCCATGAAGTTTATAAAACACGAAAACGGTTGTACACCTGACTCATTAGCAATTTGTCATACCGACATCCCTTCGCTGTTATCGGGGCAGGTTTTGATCAAAGTGGCGTGTTTTGGTTTGAATAGAGCTGATACTTTACAAAGGCAGGGTAAATATCCTGCGCCAGCAGGTGAAAGTGGTATTTTAGGCTTAGAAATGAGCGGTGAAGTTGTGCAAGTTCATTCTCAGCAAACAAGCCCTCATGCTTTTGAAATCGGCGATAAGGTATTTGGTTTAGTGGCCGGAGGAGGTTATGCTGAATATGTGGCGGTGCACAGTCAACATCTTATGAAAGTGCCTTTAAATATGGATATGCCTCAAGCTGCAGGTATAGCTGAATGTTTTCTGACGGCATTCCAAGCACTCTTTATTGAAAATGATTTACAACCCAAACAACATGTTCTGATCCATGCAGGTGCAAGTGGAGTGGGGCTTGCTGCTATTCAGTTGGCTAAAAGACATGGCTGTGCTGTTGCGGTGACAGCGTCCAGCCAAGCGAAATTAGACTTATGTAAACAACTAGGTGCTGACTTGGTCATCAATTATAAACAACAAGATTTCGCGGATGAGATAGCCAAACATTGGCAAGGCTGTGATTTAATTATAGATTTTGTTGCTGGTGATTATCTGAATCGAAACCTAAAACTGTTAAATATTGATGGTAGCGTGCTTTACTTAGCCATGTTGGCTGGACGCTATGCAGATAAATTAGACATGGCGATGATGTTGGGTAAGCGGGCCACTATCAAAGGGTCTACGTTGAGAAGCCGGCATGATCAATATAAAACCCGTCTGATAAAAGCGTTTAGCCAGACATGTTTAGCAGATTTTGATAGTTGCAAACTTGTCCCTAATATTGATACTGAATATGCTGCAAAAGATGTAGGCAAAGCTCATCAACGGTTAGAAGACAACAACACTATGGGCAAGTTAATTTGTTGTTGGTAAAACTTTAAATTAAAACGTGTATTTTAACGTCTTTATTAATAATCTAATCAATCTATGCACCACTTTCTTAATCCATTACAATAATGATCTGATAGTTTCTAGGTCATTATTGTTAAGAAAACCTGTTTTAGCGTCCCTTTTATAAATAATAATCTGCTTGTAGAACATCATTTTGGCGCAACAGGAAAGGGCGTATTCGAAGGTAAAACAAACTAACTGTTATAGGAAATAATGGCCGATTTTTTGATTGATACATTAAAACAGGGTATCAGCGCTATGAACAGTGGGTCTGATATCGACACCTATTACTTCGGTTAAATTCCTTATTTATTTAGATAACGTTAATTCTAGAATGTGCTAGCAGGGTAAAATTAAGTAAGCTTTAATTTCAATTGAGATAATAATTTGATGCAAAATAATAAACCAATAATTCCTAAAACATTGACGCGCGAAAATTTCACTCAGTTTGGTGATGTGATAGAGGTAAATGAAAACGCCAAAAACTTTAGTATTAATGATGGATTTACACAGCGTTATCATGATTTAGCACAAGTAGATGTGACCCAAGAAAACGGCCATACCTTGATTAATATCTTTCGTTCAACACCTCTAGAACAACCTGTGAGTATTAAGATGATGGAACGTCACCCATTATCAAGCCAAGCTTTTATTCCAATGGGACAACAACCTTATTTAGTAGTGGTTGCGCCTAAAGGTGAATTGGACATGACAAAACTTGAAGTATTCTTAGCTTCATCAAACCAAGGGGTGAATTATCATAAAGGCACTTGGCATCACTACTGTTTGGCATTAAATCATATCAGTGACTTTATAGTGATTGATCGCGGTGGGGTTGGAGATAACTGCGATGTGATAAAGTTTGACGGTTCGCTGGTTATAGCCCAGAGCTAACGTAAACAGTAAAATTAATGTCAACTTCAAAAGAATAGAGCCACATCTAGCGGGCTATTTCAAAATGATAGGAAACACAATGAGTAAACGAATTAATGAACATGGTTATAAAATAGCCGATTGTCTTTACAACTTAGTCAATAATGACGTGCTGCCTGGTTTGCAAGTTAATCAACAAGATTTTTGGCAAGCGGTTGCAGCCGTGTTTAATGAGTTTATTCCTAGAAACAAAGCATTGTTGGCTACTCGAGAAGAGCTGCAATCAAAAATCAACACTTGGCATTTAGAACATCTGAATAGCGAATTTTCACAACAAACATATCAACAGTTTTTGACTGAGATTGGTTATTTGGTTCCTGAACAAAGTGATTTTCAAATCACTACAGAAAATGTTGACGCTGAAGTCGCTTTAATTGCAGGGCCCCAGTTAGTTGTGCCATTAATGAATGCTCGATTTGCACTAAATGCCGCCAATGCTAGATGGGGAAGCTTATATGATGCCCTTTATGGCTCTGATGTAATCGTTGATGACTCTTTAGAAGTTGATGACTCTTTAAACGTTAATGACTCTGCCACAAAACCAGCTTCTGGTTACAATCCTGTTCGTGGTAAAAAAGTACAAACTTTTGCTCGTGACTTCTTAGATGCATCCTTACCATTGGTTCAAGGCAGTCATCATGATGCGGTTCAATATAAAATCAATAACCAACAGCTTATTATTGAGTTAAATACAGGTAGCTTAGTTAACTTAAAAGACATGACACAGTTTGTTGGATTTAATGGTTCTACAGAAAGTCCCAGTGCAATTTTATGTATCCATAATGGGTTACATATTGAAATTCAAATTGATGACACCAATTTAATTGGTCAAACAGATGCTGCTGGTGTGAAGGACGTTGTTCTAGAATCTGCATTGAGCACCATTCAAGATTGTGAAGATTCCATAGCAGCGGTTGATGCGGCAGACAAAACAGCAGTTTATGCTAATTGGTTAGGACTGATGAAAGGTGATTTGTCTGAAACTATCAGCAAAGGCGGAAAAGAAACCACCAGAACACTTAATCCAGATAGAACATACCTGTCTTCAGACGGTGAACCCATGAGTTTACCGGGGCGAAGCTTGCAATTTATCCGTAATGTAGGTCATTTAATGACAACGGACGCTATTTTAACGGTGAATAATGAAGAAGTGCCCGAAGGCATTCTGGATGCCCTGATAACATCCTTGATTGCTCTTCACGACTTAAATGGTTCATCTAAGTTTTTGAACTCTAAACATGGCAGCATCTATATTGTTAAGCCTAAAATGCATGGGCCCGAAGAAGTACAATTTACCAATGACTTGTTTATCCGCGTTGAATCAAGTTTAGGCCTTGCCGAAAATACTATCAAAATGGGTATTATGGATGAAGAGCGCAGAACTTCAGCCAATCTAAAAGAGTGTATTCGTGAAGCAAGTACTCGTTTGGCCTTTATTAATACTGGGTTTTTAGATAGAACAGGCGATGAAATTCACACCAGCATGTTAGCAGGGCCAATGGTTCGTAAAGAACTAATGAAAAATGAAAAATGGATTTCTGCATATGAAAATAGAAATGTGGTAATTGGTCTAAAAGCAGGTCTTAAAGGCAAAGCGCAAATCGGCAAAGGTATGTGGGCTACACCTGATGAAATGGCAGCAATGCTAAAAGCTAAAGTAGGTCATCCAAAATCCGGTGCATCATGCGCATGGGTACCTTCACCTACAGCAGCTACGTTACATGTGATGCATTACCATCAAGTTAATGTTTCAGATGTACAACAGCAAATGTTAACTGAGGCTAATACGAATGAAGATAATGTTCAACTGGAAGCGTTGTTAACTATACCGTTGCTTAAAAACAGTGCTGGTTTGTCTGAACAAGAACGACAAGACGAATTGAATAATAATGTTCAAGGATTATTGGGTTATGTTGTGCGTTGGGTTAATCAGGGAGTAGGGTGCTCAAAAGTCCCAGATATCGATAACGTAGGACGCATGGAAGACAGAGCGACATTGCGTATATCCAGTCAACATATTTGTAACTGGTTACATCATGGTTTATTAACTGCTGATCAAGTCATGCAAACCCTTAAACGTATGGCTGTTGTTGTGGACACTCAAAATAAACAGGATAGTTCTTATATTTCAATGGCACCAAACTTTGATTCCAGTTTAGCTTTTCAGGCGGCAGTAGACCTTATATTTAAAGGCAAGGAACAGCCAAGTGGTTACACCGAACCCTTGTTGCATAGGATGCGCAATGAACTTAAGGCACAGCTTAGCTAATAAACGCCGAGAGTTAGTATGACAAATATTATCAGCTGTTAGTGATGTTGTGAGTGTTTTAGAGTCTAAATTTGACTCTCTGTAAAGTGATGAAATGTCTTGATGCGTGCTGAGGCATCAAGACATTTTCCTAAAGATATAAAGCTTCGTTGTTTAAACAGTTGAGAGTCAATTTACTATTATGTTACATATAGTTTCTCTACATGAAAAGCTATACAAACATACGAAAGCCGGTGATAAGTAGTACGACTGAAAAGACTTTTTTTAGGAGATTGGTGACCATTATGTCAGCTAACTTAGCGCCCATAAGCGCAAAAAAAAAGACCATCAATGCACAATCCGAGTGTAACCTAATAAGTTAACCAAGCCGTAGGTGCCAAAAAGAGCATCACTAAGCATGGTGCTAAGCAGCATAGTAATGGTTGCTTGGAAAGATATCATAAGGCCAATGCGTACTGCTTTATAAGTATCATAACTTTATGTCGTCAGTATTAGCACTCTTAACTAACCGCCACCTATTCCGACCATAAAGCTAAAAAACCAATGCCACTAGCCGTTACTTGACGCCACATTTTACCAAACAATGTCTTAGCAACTGATGTTTTACCTGTTCTCAATAGCATATTGAGTAAGGATAAAATCGCAAAACCCACCAAACAATGCACTCAGCCACTGCCCCCAATACCACGCTAGCTTCGAGACATTAACTTGTTCAGGATATAAGCCTTTTGTACTGCAATATTCACTTAACTCTACGACCGTCAATGTAGACGTTTCTAACACAGTAGAAAACGTCGATTCGTTTGACCATTTATCAGATGAACTGATTTTTGACACATTAAAACCTGATTTATTAGTTCGCTTTC
>Ga0307489_10001892_pt1 | contig 13949 bp, 19 predicted proteins | sample SB12metaG_FD_202247 | JGI IMG/M metagenome (GOLD analysis project Ga0307489, IMG submission 202247) | Sea-ice brine microbial communities from Beaufort Sea near Barrow, Alaska, United States - SB 1.2 | ecosystem: Environmental > Aquatic > Marine > Coastal | place: USA: Alaska | collected... | reverse complement strand
GCCTTTGGTGTAGGAGGTGTGAGGATTGGCTTTGGTTGTGCTGTAATGGGGAGGTGTGTACGCCCCTGCCAGCGACGCCAGGTGCAACGCGATCTCTTCCCCAAGCCCCTGGCTGCAGGGGCTTACACTCGTCCACTTCTCTGCTCAACTTGAGCGATTTCTGCGGGACAGAGGGTGCGTTCAGGGGTTGTTCAGGGGGTGTTTAGGGGGTTCTTATGGGGTATGAGGGGGTGTCTAGGGTGTATTTTGTGTCAGAAACGGCTCAGGTTGAGCTGAAAAGTGGACGACGACTTAAGCGCTTTGTGTGGCACAGGGGCTGCACTTAGGGGTTGTTGAGGGGCTGCTTTCAGGGGTCTCGAGGGCTCTTGTGGGGTGTTTGAGGTGTATTTTGTGTCAGAAACGGCTCAGGTTGAGCTGAAAAGTGGATGAGGATAAGACCCTGCACCGTGGTTGTCAGCCCCTGCCTGGCTGGCGCCGGTGATCCACACGACTTTGCCCGCGTACGCCGAGCGCGGCGCGGCGCCGAGCAGCCACGTCGCGGGGTCGCACTGCCCGAGGCAAGAATTCAGGGCCTGCGCTAGCAGCACCGCCGCGGAGCAGGGGCTTACACTCGTTCAGTTCTCAGCTCAACTTGAGCGCTTTGTACGTATGGGATAGGGGTTGCGCGTAGGGGTTGTGTAGCCCGTGTTAAGGGGGTGTCAGGGGGTGTTTAGGGTGTGTAGGGTGTTTGCTGGTGTCAAACACGGCTCAAGTTGAGCTGAGAAGTGGACGAGTGTAAGCCCCTGCCGCGGAGGCGACCGCGAACGCCGGCGCGCCCACCGCCGCGCTGCAGGGCCCGTGCCAAATTCGAGCCACCTGTCATCTTGGACACCGACTGCGACCGGCTCATATCGGTCGACCCTGAGCATCTGGACAGCGAGGTTTTCTTGGCGGCGAGAGTCTGTGATAATGTGTTCGCGACATGCGCCATGGGGGATCTCACGCAAGATGTGCCACTGACGCTGCAACAGTGCGCGGTGACGGCAATGACATCGCTGGTGGATAGATTGTCCTGTCCCACACAAACCAACAACATAATAAATCAATTCGGCTTGCACCCCAGCCGTTGGTTCCCTCGCCTGATACCATTCGAGTCATCCCACTCAATACCTCAAAGGTGCGTTGCGTGGATACGAAGATTACTGAGAGTAAGGCCCCGCCGCGCTGAACACCGTGGCGGCGACCAGCGCATAGGGCAGCACCTCCAGCGCGAGCTGCAGTGCTGTGCCTGTTTTCATTGTTTTATTTTTGGTTGGTTGTTGGCCGGTGAGGGGGTGGTGAAGGGAGGGGGAGGGCTTGACGCGCAAGTGTTCTGGGGAGCGCGGGGACGTCGGAGGTGTGAGGTGTGCGGCCCGAGAAGCGCGGCGCACGGCCGAGTGAAGAGTGTTGAGCGAAGTGCAGGGACCGCACCGCACCGGCCAGCGGCAACTGAGGACCGCAAGTTAGAAAACCGGTCGGCGCGGTCGGTCGGCTCGCACGCTTCGCGCCAATCGGTGCCACGGCTCTTTTTTGGCGGCGAACTGAGCAACAACATCCACACGCCTCGGGCGCGCCATCGCCAGAACGCACCTGCCGCCCGAAACGACCCTGGATCTGAATATGCGCCGATAAACTGCAGCGTCGCAAACGACCTGATCGGAGCTCGGCCGGGCGCGCGCGATGGCGACGGTGACGGAGAGCGCGGAGAGCGCCACCGGTAGCCTGGTGTTCTCCTCGGTGGGCACCGTGGGGTAGGGGCTCTGCCATGCCAGATGGTGCTCGCCACGTCATAGGATGCCCCGCTTACCTCTTGACACGAGGGTTCAAATCGCGATACATGACGCAGCGTTGCTTGCCACGTGAAGGGATGCCAGCTGTGTCTAGAAACAGGGTTTCAAGTGCGTGTCGATGCGATGGCGTGGCGAGCAGCAACAGTATCTGCATCATGGCCCCTACCGTGAGGTTCTCCGACTACACCGACGCATCGCAGTTCCCGCCGCCCCCCGGGTACGCGCGGCTCGTCGCGAGCTCAAGCAAGTACGGGCTGACGTGCTACGCGGACGCGCGCGGGGTGTACGCGATCGGCACGGCGCGGCTCGCGGAGGTGGCGGAGTCGCTTACCCTCAAGCGCCCAGAAGAGCAAGTGTGCCCGGTAGGGGTTGGCAGATACATCGCCTGCCCGTTTGCTGGGGTCGGGGCTGGCTGGGGCTAGGCTGGAGCTAAGGCCTAAACGCTAAGTCTATGACTCAATGACGTTCAAACCAGGGATGCGTATGCATCGCGTCAAGGTTTGCGCCGCCACTCACCTGTACAGTCACTCCTGGCGCACTCACTTCACACTGACTCGCCGGTGCTCGCTCATTTTGAACTCTCGTTTCTTGCGTTACACAGTATCCTATGATGTGGCTAGCAACATCTGCCTGGCCTTACTGCCCGGCGGATGCGTACGGCTTCACGCGCGTGGACGGCGCGGCGCTGCTCAGCTTCAGCCCCGACGAGACGGTGCTCGCCGTGTGCGCGGGGGGCGGCGTGAGCTTCTACGAGACGCGCGCGCTGTTCGCGTCGGCGGCGGGCGGCGGCGCCGGGGCGCCGGGGGAGGGGGCCACCCCCTTCAAGCACCAGCGGCTGGGGAGCGAGCAGAAGGTAGGGGGGGTCAACACCTGTCCCGTCGCGCCTGTTTGCCTGTGTGTGTGTGAGTGTGAGTGTGTGTGTGTGTGGGTGTGTATTCAAAAGCAGACAAGGCAGATCACCATGAGCAAACAGCCAGGTGAAAGGAAGGTGAAAGGTGAAAGAGAGGTGAACGGGAGGCAGTGTGAGACCCTTGGGGGAGGAGGAGGAGGAGGAGAACATCCGCGACCTGCTTTGGCTGCCCGACAGCATCGGGTTCCTGGCCCTGGTGGTGGCGGGTGCGGCGGGGGAGGCGGGGCGCCTGCTGCTGGCCAGTGCAGCGCCGGGCAATGACGCCGTGGTGGCCGTGGCAGGGGCTTACACTCGTCCACTTTTCAGCTCAATCTGAGCCGTTTCTGACACAAACTACACCCTGACAACCCCCTATTACCACCTACTACCCCGTACTATCCCCTATTGCCCCCTACACACGCCCTAACGATTCCTAAACGCAACCCCTATCCCACAGAAAGCGCTTACGTTGAGCCGAAAAGTGGTCGAGTGTAAGCCCCTGCGCTGCGGCGGAGGAAGTTGCCGCGGTCGCCGTGGCGCCGCCCCCGCCGGGGGCCGCCGCCGCGGCGGGTCGGGGTCCCGCGATCGTGGCGTGGGCGGAGGGCGGCGGCACGGGCGGCGTCACGATCGCCGCGTTGGGCGACGACGGCATCCCTGCGGACGTGCGCACCATCCCTGTCGGGCCCGTGCCGGTGGAGGGCGAGGGCGGCCACACGGAGGTGGTGGTGGACGGCCTGGCCTTCGGCCCCGCGCCCGGCCTCGTGCTACTGCTGGCCTCCCACGGCAGGGCCCCTCGACACCCCCAATTAATCTCTGACCCCCCCAACATGCCCCCTGACCACCTCCTAACCATCCCCTAACCCTAAACCCTGAACGCTAGACCATGACCCTACAACACGGCGCGGACGAACCCGACGTGCACCAGGTCCTGGTGTTGGACGCCGGTCCGCCGGGCAGCGCGCCGCGGGTCCCGGCCACGCTGACCGAGTTGCAGCAAACGTTCGACATCGACGAGGACGAAGTAGCGGACCTCGCGGGCGGGGCCTGCCATATATTGGTTGTCAGGTCACAGAATGCCATGTATTTCACGTCACCTGCTCCTCCTCCACCTCCTCCTCTTCCTCTTCCTCTTCCTCCTCCTCCTCCTCCTCCTCCTCCCCCGGCTCCTTCTAAAATGCGTTTGGATGACGCGGCGGGCGATATGAGGCAGACCCTAATGGCGGGGCCGTTCCTGGCGGCGGTGGGCGTGGGGGCGTGGGGCGTGGCGCTCACTGCGCACCGCAAGGTAAGGCGGTGCAGGTTGACCCCATCAAACCCAAGTTGAAACCGTCTGGAACAAATCGCTTGAAACTAAACTGTGATATACTGCTTTCACCTTCTGCTTTCAAATTCTACGTGCGCCACTGCAGCAAGGCGTGGGACAATCAGCTGTGCATCGTGCGGTGTCCAGGGGGCGCCCGGGCCGCCAGCGAGCCGCCGTGCATCCTGGAGGTGGAGGCAGGGGCTTACACTCGTCCACTTCTCAGCTCAACCTAAGCCGTTTATGTCGTTGAAACTCCATGAAACCACCCAGCGTAAGCTGTGTTTGTCACCGAAATTCCATGAAACCACCCAGCTTATCCCACAAAAGTGCTCACGATAAGCCGAAAAGTGCCCGAGTGTAAGCCCCTGGGTGGAGGACGACCGCTGCGGGGCGTCCATTCCCATGGCGGGGCCGGATGAGGACAGCAATTACGTGGTGGGTCTGGTAAGGAGGTGCAGGTTATCCCCAGGTTGACCCCAGGTTGACCCCAGGTTGACCCCAGGTTGACCCCAGGTTGACCCCAGGTTGACCCCAGGTTGACCCCGGGTTGGACCAGGGTTGACCGCGCTTGGTTTCAGCGCTTGAAGCTGACATGTGATGAACAGCTTTCAAACCTTGATTTCAATTTCAACTTGCGGCGCCACAGCCTGGCGCTGGACTGCTCGGGGTGCGGCGGGCGCATGCTGCACCCGGCGGACAAGTCGCGGCCCAAGCTGCCGCAGGGCCCCTTGGTGCTGGCTGCCACGGCGGACGCCAAGCTCAGCCTGCTGCGCCTCGGCAATATTGACGAGGTAGTGCCTGCAAGATACGAGCACAGCTCAGACCCGTGTGCAGAAACTGTTTATTTCTGCAGATACGCTCGTTTTCAAGCGTCAACTTGGGCTTTTTTGGGCTGTTCTGGGAGATTTGGGTACCTGAATCGTTTTCAACATCTGAAATCGGGTCAAGGGCCAGACTGATATTGCCCGCGACATCTTCCGACGCATTCTGAACCCTCGTTTCTCGAGTCAAATGGCATCCCATGACGCGGCGAGGAATCATATTTGCCTGGCCCTAAGACAAGGCCGCGGCTGAGGAGTTTGCGGCGTCGCATATTATCCAACCAACTGCAGACATCCCCGCCGCCGCCGCCGCCCAGAGCGGAAGCGGCGGCGGCGGCGGCGGTGGCGGCGGCGGCGGCGGCGGCGGCGGCGGCGGCGCGTCCACTCCGAGCCCCGCTAGGAAATCTGTGGAAGCCGCCGCGTCGCCAGAGATGACCCCGTTCTCGAAGATGCTGGGGGAGGCCAACATGGTGTCGGCTGCTCTGGCCCCCGCCCTTCCCGCCGCCCCCGCTCCCCCCACCGCCCCTGCCGCCCCCGCTCCTCCCGCTGTCCCCGCTGCCCCCGCTGCCCCCGCCGCTCCTGCTGCTCCGGCCGCGACTGGGTTCGGCGCCGCGTTCCTCGCCAAGGCCAACTCTGGGTACGCCGCGGCGCAGCAGGCGCTAAAGGAGGACCTGGATAAGGCGGGGGGGGCAGGCGCGGGCGCGTCGCCGGCGGCAAGCCCGTTCGCGGCAAGCCCTTTCGCGGCGCCGGCGACGAGCCCGTTCGGGGCGGCGGCGAGCCCTTTTGCGGCGGGGGCGAGCCCGTTCGCGGCGGCAGCGAGCCCGTTCGGGGCGCCGGCTGCCAGCCCCTTTGCGGCGGCGGCGACGAGCCCTTTCGCATTCAGCGCGGGGACATCCGCCGCGCCGGCGTTCGGCCTCGGGGCTGCCTCCGCCCCCGCTGCCGCCCCCGCCGTCGCTGCCGCTGGGTTCGGGTTCGGACTGGTGCCGACGCCGCCAAGTGCTAGCTCCGCCCCTGCCGCCGCCGCCGCCGCCGACGACGCCTCTTCGGTTGCTGAGTCACGAGCACCGGCGTCGCGTTATACCCCCGGGGACTTCGGATCCGGACTGACGCCGCCGGCAGCGGCGCCAGCGGCGGCGACAGTGCCGGCAGCGCCGGCGGTGGCACCCGCTGCTAGTTTCGCCTTCTCTGCGGCTCCCAGCAGCAGCTCTGCAGGAGGGTTCGGCGGTTTCGGATTGGCGCCGGCGGCTCCGGCTGTGCCGGCTGCCTCCGCTGCTAGTTTTTCATTTGCTGGATCCTCCGCGCCTGCGAGTGCGAGCTCTGCGGGCGCGGGGGCGTTTGGTGGGTTTGGAGCGGCGCCAGCCTTGCCTGCGGGTGGCAGGGGCCGACATTCGTCCACTTTTCAGCTCAACCTGAGCCGTTTCTGACACAAAAGATATCCCGAATACCCCCCAATACCCACTAACATCTGCTAAGCACCCCCTAAAGAAACCCGAATGCACCCCCTATCCTATAGAAAGAGCTTATGTTGAGCCGGAAAGTGGACGAGTGTGAGCCCCTGGCGGGTGGCTTCGCCTTTGCACCGGCGCCGGCGTCGTTATCGACATCATCGTCGTCATCATCCCTGGAGGCGTCGCCGGCTGCGGCGGCGGTGGCAGCGGCGGCGGCAGGGACGGCGCCGACGGCGGCGGTGGTGCCGGCAGCAGCGCCGCCGACGCCTTCGTTCGCCTTCAGCGCGCCGCCGACCGACGGAACGTTCAAGCTGTCCTCGCCGTCATCTGCAGCAGCTCCTACGTTCTCGTTCAGCGCTCCAGCATCCGATGCGGCTCTACCCGCGCCTCCGGCCACGGCCCCGGCCCCGGCTCCCGCTCTGGCCACGGGTGGCTTCGGCGCCGCGTTTCTGGCCAAGGCCAGCGCTGGGTACGCGGCCGCGCAGCAGGCGGTCCAGGAGGACGAGGATGTGGCGGCAGGGGGTAACAAGCCAGCGGCGGCGGCGGCGTCGGCGGCGGTACCTTCGTCCCCCTTCGGCGCGTTGACCCCCCCTTCTCCATTGTCCGTCGGCGGCGCGTTGACCCCTCCTGCGTCTCCCTTCGGCGCTGTGGCGGGGGCAGAGCCGGCTGCTGCGCCTGCGTCCCCTTTCGGCTCGTTCGCCGGGGCGGGGGCGGCGGCGGCGGCGGCGTCTCCCTTCGGCGGCTCGGCGGCGGGGGGGGCGGCGGCGGCAGCGGCGTCCCCCTTCGGCTCGTTCGAGCCACCCGCTGCGACCGCTTCTCCATCTCTCTTCGGCGCGGCCGCGGTCACCCCGACCGCTGCGGCCCCTGCTGCATCCTCCTTCGGTGGATTCGGCTCGTTCACCCCGCCAGCTGCGGCCGTGGCGCCAGGCCCGGCGCCGGCCCCGGCCGCGGAGGAACCAAGGCAGGGTGGTGCAGGTTGGCAGCTTCAAAACCCGTGTCGAAAGCACCTACGGTTTCAGCACTTAAAGCTACAATATGATGAAATGCTTCCAAATGTTGCTTGAAATCCAGCTTGCGGCGCTACATCAAGGGCGAGCCAGGGCGTGGCCAAGCGCGCAGCATCCACCACAACCTTCACCAACCCCGCCTTCAACACCACCTTCTCCTCCGGGAGCAGCTCTGGCGGTGGATCCGGGTTGGGATTTGCGGCGCAGCCAGCGGCGGCGCAGCCGGCGGCGGCGGCTGCATCGGCTGCTGGCTTTGCGTTCTCTTCTCCGGCGGTGGCGAGCCCGGCGGCAGCGGGTGGCTTCGGGGCGGCTGCGAGCTCGGCCGGCGGGTTCGGCCTGGGGTCAGCGGCGAGCTTCGCCGCTCCCCCCAGCCCCGCCCCCGCCGCCTCTCTGTTCCCCGGCGCCCCCCCCACTCCTATGTTCCCCGGAGCCCCCCCCTCCACCCCCACGTTCCCTGGCGCACCCCCCACCCCCATGTTCCCTGCCGCACCCCCCACCACCCCCGTCGCACCCCCCACAACCCCCGCCGCCGCCGCCGCCACCCCCACCCTCGCCGCCGCCGACAGCGTTGCCTACGGCCTACAGCTGCTCGAGGCGGTCAAAGCCGGGAGCCTGGACCTGGCCTCCGCGCAGAAGCAGCTGCAGGACCTCATGGTTTCGGGCACGCCCCCGCCGCCCACGCCGCCGGGCGCGCGCGGTGACGGCGCGCACGGTGCCGGGCCCGCAAAGCCATCATTCGGGCAGCCGTCGCCTTCGCTGGCGTCACCGAAGGCGGAGAGGCGGATGCCGCCAGTACCTGGGAAGATGCCCAAGGGGTTTGAGCCCATCAAGGTGGGCGATGAGGCGGGCGGCAGCGGCGGGGCCGCATCGCCCACCCCGACGTGGGGCAGGAAGGTCAGCGCAGTGCGTGCTGCCGCCGCCGCCGCCGCCGCACCCGCCGCGGCCGGTGGGCCCCAGGGCGAGGCGGGGCTGAAAGCCGTTCTAGAAGACATGAGCGGCGCGATGGAGGAGGCGGCTGCGATGTTGGAGGACGTGTCGGGCCTTGTGGCCGCCGTGGAAAGTGACAAGGCTGACGCGCCCTTCCCGGCGTCGGCCCTGTCGGCGCTGGGGGCGGAGGTAGGGTGGTGCAGGTTGACAGTATGAGAATCCGTGTTGCAACCTGTGTTGAAAACTACCGTATGAGAAATTGCATTAAATTATTATTGTCAAATTCATCTTGTGCCGCTACACGGAGGTGGCGGAATTAGCGTTGGAGGTAGGCGTGGAGGCGGCGGCGGCGTCTGCGGCGCGGCCGGGCGTGGCGGAGCTGTGGGCTGAGAACACGCGAGACGAGACGATGCGCGCCGAACTGGAGTCGCTGCTGGAGCGCGCCAGCGAGGTAGGGCGGTGCAGGTTGACATGTGTTGAAACCAGTGATGTACCGCCTGGTTTCGGCGCTTGAAGCTGAGATATGAAGAATTGCTTTCAATTTTTGCTTTCAACCAACTTGCGCCGCTACAACGAGGACGCGAGCGCGGCGGAGGCGGACGCGCAGGAGGAGGCGGCGGAGGAGGCCGCCGCAGTCCGCGCCGCACGCCAAGCCGGTAGGGCCTGAAGTGCATGACGAGAATGCTCTTCTACAGACCTCGAAACTGACAACAGTATTTTCTAACTCGTAAGAAGACCCGTACGAATCCGGTTCCCTGAGTGTTTTTCCATCTGGCGCTTCCAAGCCGTTTGTACCTGATGTCACTCGAGTTATCCCACTTTATACCTCAAGGATATTCGAGTGCCAGCTGGGAAAAGCATTTAGGCGGGTATTGCTTGCCATGTCCCAGGATGCGATTTGACTCAAGAGACGAGGTCTCAAGGTGCGTTGAATGACGTGGCGAGCAACATCGGTGAGGCCCTGGCAGACGGGGGCTCGGCACGAGTGGCGCAGCGGGCAGCGCAGGGCGCCAAGTGGGGACCCCGCGCGGTGGCGGCGGCGGCCACCCGCCCGCTGCCCCCCGCGCTCGACGCCCTGCGCCGCACCATCCACCAGGACATGGTAGGGTGGTGCAGTACAGGTCTTTTCACTCAACAGCGGCTAGTTAGAAATAATAAAGGTTTAGGGTTCAGGGTTTCAGGGTATAGGCTTTCAATAAGTCACTGAAAATCAACAGGTTGACCGCAGATTGACTCCGGATATACCGAGCTTGGTTTCAGCGCTTGAAGCTAAAACGTGATTGACCGCTTTCAAACTTTGCTCTCAATTTCAACTTGCGCCTCTACGACATGGGCCGCCTCACGGGGGCCATGGCCACCCTCGAGAGCGACCTGGAGGCGAAGGAACGCGAGGCGCGGCGCCTCAAAAAGTTGGAGCAACAGGGCCAGCGCGACAAGCAGCAGCAGCAGCAGCTGCCCTGGGGGCCCAGCGGAGGCGCCAGGGGCAGGGCGGTGCAGGTTGAACCGATGAAACGCATGTTGAAAGCGCCTGGAACTAAGCGCTTGAAACTATAATATGCTGAACCATTTGCAAACTTTGCTTTCATATTCAACTTGCGCCGCTACACCGGGGCGGCCTGCACTCTGCTGCAATGCCCACCGCCGGCGCGCTCCACATGGGGGGTGCGCTCCCGGCGTCGCTCATGGCGGCGGGCGGCTACGGTGGTTACCGCGGTGCTTACGGCGGCGGCGGCGGCGGATTTGGCAGCGGCGGGGGCGGGGGCGGCGGTGGAGGCGGCTTCGGGGGCGGCGGCAGCGGCGGCGGGCTTAGCCTCGGCAACGGGTTCGGGGGCCTCCGCGGGGGCGTTCGCGGCACGCTCGTCTCTGCCCAAGGCAGCGGCGGCGGCGGTATTCCGAGCGCGCGAAAATTGGCCGCTGCCGCCGTGCCGCTGCCCTCGGCCAACGGCGGGGGACGCCCTCCCGGCATGGGGGGTACTGGGGGAGAGGATCCGGAGCTGGCGCGCGAGTTGCAGCGGCGGCGGGAGCTGATCGACTCGCAGACGGCGCGGCTGGAGGCGGTGTTGGGGCGCCTTGGGGTGGGGGGATCGCCCGCGCGGGGTCCAGCGCCGCCGCAGGGAGCGTTTGGCGCCGGCGGCGCCGGCGCCGGCGGCGGTGGCGGTGGCGTACCGCTGCACTATGGCGGTGGCGGTTTTGGTGGTGGTGGTGGCGGTACTCCAGGGAGTGGTGGGTCCCGCGGGGATCGGGGTGCGGTGATAGATCCTCTGGCTGCCTCGGCGGGAAGAGGGGCGGCGGCGGCGGCGGCGGGTTCCCCGGCGGCGTCCGTCTCGTCACTTGCACAGTTCTCGCCTGTCAGTAGGTTTGCCGGCGGTGGCGGGGCGGTGAGCCCTTCGTGGTCGCTCAAGAGTGGACGCGGCGGCGGCAGGAGCTTACACTCGTTCACTTCTCAGCTCAACCTGTGCCGCTTCTGACACAATAATACACCCTAAACACACCCTGACACCCCCTGACACCTCGTAAACGCCACTTTAGCACCCCCTAAACGCTCCCCCTATCTCATGAAAAGCGCTCACGTTGAGCTGAAAAGTGAACGAGTGTAAGCCCCTGCGCGGCGGCGGCGGCAGCGGCGGAGGCGGCGCATTCGGCGGAGGCGGCGCCTTCGGTACCCCCGCTTCAGCGGCGCCCTCCAGCGTGTACGGTACTCCCGCTTTCGGCGGCGGCGGCGGTCGCACAGCGCACGGCCGTGATGCGTTGTCATCCATGGTAGAGCGGTGCAGGTTGACCCGATGAAACCTGGGTTGAAAGCGCCTGGGACTATGCCCTTGAAACTAAGATATGACGGACCGCTTTCAAATCTTGCTTTGGTTTTCAACTTGTGCCGCTGCACTATGGCGGAGATTGTTGGCAACCGCGACGAGTCTGACGACAACGACGATGACAGGGACGATGCCGACAGGGACGGGGACGGGGGGGTGATTGTGGCGAGGTCCCCACCGGTAAGGCGGTGCAGGTTCACCCTATAAAACCCAGGTTGAAAGCGCCTGGAACTAAGTGCTTGACTGAAAATAAAATATACTGCTTTTAAGTTTTGCTTTCGATTTCAACTTGCGCCGCTACTCCACGGTGGGCGGGCGGCGGCTAGCGGCTCCCTCGGACTATGACCCGGCGGAGGACAGCTCCGTGGTGCGGGCCGTGCTATCCCGCATCACCGCCCCGAGGTAGGTCCGTGCAGGTTGACCCTATAAAACCCACGTTGAAAGCGCAAAGCGCCTGGATCTGAGCGCTTGAAACTGTGAGATGGTACACCGCTTTCAAGTTTTGCTTTCAAATTTAGCCTGCGCCGCTACACCGAGGATAACCAGCACTGTCAAGAAAGCTCCGCCGGGGGGGAGGAGCCGAGCCCCGGGGTTGGGGTTGGGGTTGGCGCCCGCGGCCGCCCCGACCCCGGCCCGGGCCCCGGCGCCGGCCCCGGCGGTGGCGGCAGCGGCGGCGGGGGCGGGGAGCTCCGCTACAGGCGGGTTCGCCGCCGGTGGGTTCGGTGGAGGTGGGTTCGGTCCGGCCGCAGGTACGCCTGGGTTTGCCGCTGCTGCGCCGCCCGCGGCGTCCTCTTCTGCGTTTGGCGCCGCGGCTCCGGCTGTCGGCGGCGGCGGCGGGGGGCTCTTTGGCGTCGCACCGAGGACATCTGTGGGGATGGCAGTGCCGCCGGCGGCGGCGGCGGCAAGGGCTTACACTCGTCCAACTTCTCAGCTCAACCTGAGCCGTTTATTTATCAAATCACACCCTAAACATTTCCTGGTACCTCCTAGGACCTCTTGAACACCCCCCAAACAATCCCCACATGCACCCCCTATCCCACACAAAGCGCTTACGTTGAGCTGAAAAGTTAACGAGTGTAAGCCCCTGGGCGGCGGCGCCTGCCTTTGGCGCTGCGCCGGCGTTTACTGGCTTTGGTGCTGCGCCCACCGCGGCGGCGCCGGCGGCGGCGGCGATGGGTTCCGCTCCCGCGTTTAGTCTGGTGCCAACCGCTGCGTCGGGTGCGGCAGAGCCCCGGCGCGTCTTCAGGTCCAAGCGCCCGTCCGCTGGGGGGGCATCAGCAGAGGTGTCGTCCGCCGCCGCCGCCGCCGCAGCAGGCACATCTGCCTTTGGAACATCGGCCACCACCTTCGACTTCTCCGGAGGTGGCCTAGGGTACAGCGGCTCCGCTGCCGCCGCCGCTCCCGACTCTACCGTCAAAGCCTCCATGGCCGCCGCCAAACGCGCGGCGACCGCCGAAGAGGAGGAGGAGGAGGCTCCCAAGGAGGAGGCGGCGGAGGCTCCTGCACCAGCTTCCTCTTCAGCGTTTGGTGCCGCGGCTCCGGCTGCCAGTGGCGGAGGCGGGGGGCTCTTTGGCGTCGCACCGAAGACATCTGTGGGGTCGGCGGGGGCGGCGGCTTCGGCGTTTAGCCCGGACGGTGCGTCGTTCGGCGCGGCGGCGAGTGCACCAGCGTTCGGGGCCGCGTCTTCCTCGGCCGCGGCGCCGGATGCCAGCAGCGCTCCTGCGTTCGGTCTCGGCGGCGCGGCCACTGCGGCCACCCCCGCCTTCTCCTTCCCGAGCAGCACCGGCAGCTTCAGCTTCATGGCTCCCGCCGCGGCACCCGCCGCTGCTGCCCCTCCTGCTGCCGCCACCGCCGCGGCCACCGATGCTTCGTCCGCATCTTCTGCCGCACCCGCCGCACCTGCCGCATCTGCCGCGGCGAGCGAGGAGACGCCCGAGGCTGCCGGAGAGGAGGCGGTCGCGGCAGCGGGCACAGCGGCGGGCGCGGCGTTTGGTCTGGGTAGCCTCTCGTTCGGCGCGGCAGCGAGTACGCCATCGTTCGGGGCTGCGGCCGCGGCGCCGGCGGCCAGCAGCGCTCCTGCGTTCGGCCTTGGCACCTTCAGTTTCGCGGCTCCCAGCGCGGCAGCTCCTGCGGCGCCGGCAACTCCCGGCACGGCAGAAGCTCCGGAGGCGGCGCCGGTGGATGTAGGGGCGGCAGCTGGTGGCGAGGCAGCGGCGGCGGTGACTCCGGCGAGCAGCGGCGACTCCGCGGCGTCCACCTCCGCCCCCGATCTATACGGCGGGCCCGGCTCCGCAGCCGCTTCTCCCGCGGCTTCTCCCGCAGCTATCGTCGCCCCCCCCCCCGTGCCCGCCCCCGAGCCCGTACCCGCCCCCGCGCCTGTGTCGCCGCCGGTGCCTGAGCCCTCCTCCCCCGCGACCCCGTCGGCGGCAGCGACGTCACCCTTCGTCTCACCCCCCACCTCGCCTGCCCCTGCCTCGGCGCCCCCCACACCGGGCTCCACCGAAGCTCCCAAGGCGGCGCCGGCGGCCAAAGCACCCGGTTTCTCAGCCGCGTTTTTGGCCAAGGTAGGGCGGTGCAGGTTAATCCTATGAAGCTCACGTTGATAGCGCCTGGAGCAAAGCGCTTGAAGCTGAACTATGATGAACCGCTCTCAAACTGCGCTTTCAATTGCAACTTGCGCCGCTACACCAAGGGAAACTCGGGGTATGCCTCGGCGCAGAAGGCTCTGGCGGAGGACTTGACCAAAACTGGTGGCGCGCTCGCGGCGGCGGCGCCAACAGCGCCGGCGGCGAGTACTTTCGGGCTCGCAGCGGGATCGCCGGTAGCGGCGGGCGGCTCAGCGTTCAGCGGCTTGGGCTTCGGCGCCGCTGCGTCGAGCGCCGCGAGCACCTCTGCCTTTGGTGGCGTGGGGGCGTCCACCGGGGGGGCTTCCG
>Ga0307489_10001891_pt1 | contig 13951 bp, 26 predicted proteins | sample SB12metaG_FD_202247 | JGI IMG/M metagenome (GOLD analysis project Ga0307489, IMG submission 202247) | Sea-ice brine microbial communities from Beaufort Sea near Barrow, Alaska, United States - SB 1.2 | ecosystem: Environmental > Aquatic > Marine > Coastal | place: USA: Alaska | collected... | reverse complement strand
CTCTCCTTAGGCGACCTCGATCTCCCTCGGTCCCCGCGCCCCTTCTTATCCTCCCCGCGGCTGGGCGAGCGCGTGCGCGACCTCTTCTTATCCTCCTTCTTATCCTCAACCTTCTCCTCCTTCTTCTCCCCCTTCTTCTCCACCTTCGCGGCGTCCTCGCAGGAGGGTCTTGCGAACAAGCACTCGAACCGAGATCGTGCGTGACTTATTACCTTCAGAGTGCTCATACAGATCGCGGAGGAGGAGGAGGAGGAGGAGGAGGAGATGAAACGTCGACTTGGCGCCCGTTCGCAATAACACCCCTTGCCTTGTCCGGCGACTTGGACTTGTCGCCCTCCTTGTCCTCCTTGTCCTTCTTACGCTCCTTGCTCTTGCTGCGGCTGCGGCTGCGATCGGAACCCGAGTCGCTTGAGGAATGCCGGCGCGACTTTTTCTTGTGCTTCTTCTTCGAGGACTTGTCCTTCTTCGTCTTCTTGTCGCTCTTCTTCTTCGGGCTCCGCGAGCGGCTCTCCGACCCGGACTTAGAGCGGCTCTCCGACCGCGAGCGCGAGGGCGCCATGCTGTCGCTGCAAGTACTAACTTACCCTAGATCAATTCGTTCAATTGTTGTGGCAATCGGGATTTAGAATCTCTTCTCGATCGGAGTTGAGAGGTGTGGCACTGGTGGTTCGATGGTGACGGGCGGGGGCACAGCCGGCGATGGGTTGATAGCGTTACGTCAGGGGAAAGCCCTGCGGCGAGGGAACGAGACGGATTCGCCTCTTCCCTCCTCGATCGTTGCGCCGGGGGTTATGTCCTCCCGCCAATCCGTCTCCTCAAAAACCAAGGCGATGGCCTCGATACCATATTGGTTGAGTGGCTCCAACCGCACTACCAGGAGGGCTTGAAGCATGAAGGCTGTGCCTATGCCTGCCGTTCAGTGCACCGTGTTAGACACAACGCGGAGCACGGGTCCCGGTGGCAGCATACCGTACTCGTTCACACAGCTGCCTCTACTCAGATCTGGGGCGCGGCGGCTCGGAGCGGTGCCTGAGGGGCGGCGTCGTGCGCGGGAGGGGCATTAGACTGGACAGGGTTAGACTCTTGGCAAGAAGCAACCCTCCTTGTCGTTGTAGGCGACTCGGCATCCTGACCTTCAGCCCGAGCGCTCGGAGGGTGTGCCAGCATGTCGGCCGCCATGGAGCAACAGGGTGGGAAGAACAGAAACGTGAGTCGCGGCGCCGCACCCCCGGCCCAGATCCCGTGGCAATCGCCTTCCCCCCCAGAGCATTCGAGCATTTTCCGCCCTGCCCGATCCCGCTCCTCCCATTTCTACGACCTCATTTCCCCCCTCAACACAAACACGCGTCTCTTGCAAACGGTCGTATGAGCACCACTCGAGGGCGGACTCGAGCACGCCTGGAACGTAACGTCTGTCAAGTTGGGTACAGCTAGAGCACTCGACCTCAGGGAGCCTACATGCTTCAAAAGTCCAACGCTGGCACGTGACAGGGCCCCCCCGTCGCCACATTCCGCAGGCGCGGCTCCCCCCGGAGGTGAACCGCGTGCTGTACGTGCGCAACCTGCCCTTCAACATCAGCGCCGATGAGATGTACGACATCTTCGGCAAGTACGGCGCCATCCGCCAGATCCGCCTCGGCTCCAGCAAGGAAGGGCCAGGGACGACGTTTTAGTATTTCAGACCCTCGTTTCCTCAGTTGGAGTTCTATGACGTCCTACAATATGCGGAGAGCACATTCACGTTGTCATCCGCCACGTCTTAGACCCTCGCTTCTTGAGGTGATTGACGTGGCATCCTACGGCGTCCTCTGACGTGCAGACGATTTCTACCTCGTCGTCTGTCAAGTTTGAGACCCTGTTGAGAGACATCCTATGACGAGGAGAGCGTCATTCATGCGCCTGGCTGACGTCCTATGACGTAGAGAGCATCATGTGGCGAACCCTACGCCGCGGACACGCGCGGGACGGCATACGTGGTGTACGAGGACATCTACGACGCGAAGAACGCGGTGGACCATTTGTCGGGTTTCAACGTGGCGAACCGCTACCTCATCGTGCTGTACTACAATCCCAACCGCGTGTCAAAGAAGGCGGACCAGCGCGCCAAGGCGGCGGAGATCAAAATGTTGCAGGAGAAGCACGGTGTGGACGGCGCCAGCGACAAGCTCTGATCGCGCCATCCGCGTCATCAGTCCAGCATTGTAGTAGGTATCTTGATTAGTGGGGGGACAGGGGGCAGGGCGGGCGGAGGGTGCCTAGCGCGCGGACAGGGGGCAGGGCGGGCGGAGGGTGCCTGGCGCGTGGGCTTCTGGTGCAATCTCAGATCCAGGCGTAGCAACAATAAAGACGTTGCAGAGCAGTATTGAGTGTCATCGTTCCAATGTGTCGTTCGTGCCCAGACGCGCGCATCCGGGCGACAATGCACGTGAGTTGACATCTTCCAATCAACAAGCTCAAGCTAACCCCAAGCAACACGCTAAAATAAAATCCCCCGAACAAGCGCCCATTAATCGAAACATTGCCCCCCTCTCGCATAAATCCCCCCTGATCCCTCACTTCGAACCTTCACGGCACCAGAAGCGGCCCGAGTCACGTGCCTCGTTTTCACGGCATCAATAGTGGTAGCAACCAAATTCACAAAAGTACACCGGTACACAGCTAGAAGCCGCCACCGTCGAGCAGCCTGACGTACTCCTGCGCCTCGGGCAGGTCCGCGAAGTACTCGTGCCGGCAGCATCGCTCGCCCGTGTACCGCTCCGTGGGGCTGATCTTGAGCAGGCCGGTGACCAGGGGCTTATATCGTTCACTTTTCAGCTCAAAATGAGCCGTGTCTGACATACAAAAACACCCTGAACACCCCCCTAACACGGGCTACACAATCCCTACACGCACCCCCTATCCCATAAAACGCGCTCAAGTCGAGCTGAGAAGTGGACGAGTGTAAGCCCCTGCCAGTGACGAAGTCCAGCTCCACGTCGTTCATCTTCCCGGCGTAGTGACTGTTCAAAGTCTCGGGCGGCGGCAGGTCGAAGGTGATGCCGTTGTTGTTGGGGTTCAAGCTGAATGCCATCATCTGCCCCGGCGTCAACTTGCCTATCGGGAGGGTCATTGAGAACAAGCGCTCGAGCCGAGGTCGGAGCATGACTTGCCTGCAGTGTGAATGCTCATACTCATACGCTCGAAGGAGCATAAAGAGAGGACAAAAAAGGACATAGAACGGACAAAAAAAGGAGAAAGAGAGGAGAGAGACGACAGAAGACAGAGAGGAGGGAGAGGAGAATGAGAGAGGAGAGAGGAGAGAGAGGGAAGATAGGAGGGAAAGCAGACGGAGATAGGAGACAGTGGAGAGAGAGGAGACAGAGAGGAGAATGAGAGAGGAGAGAGGAAAGAGAGGAGAGAAAGCAGACGGAGATAGGATAGAGTGGAGAGAGAGAGAGGAGACTGAGAGAGGAGACGAGTGCTTGTTCCCAAGAACCCCCATGCCTATGCAGCGCTGCAGGCGATGCAGCTGGTCGATGTCGCTGTCCCCCGCGAACAGCGGCTCGCCGTCCGTCAGCTCCCCCATCAGGCACCCGATCGCCCACATGCAGGGGCTTACACTCGTTCACTTTCCGGCTCAACTTCAGCGCATTCTGTGGAACAGGGGTGCATCTAGGGGTTGTTTAGGGGGTGTTTAGGAGGTGTCAGGGGATATTAAGCAGTATCATGGGGTGGTCAGTGTATATTTTGTGTTGGAAACGGCTCAGGTTGAGCTGAGAAGTGGACTAGTGTAAGCCCCTGCCCACATGTCCACCGGCTTGCCGTACCCCGTGCGGATGGTTTTGCCATCGGACCCGGCGTAGGGCGGACCCAGCAGCAGCTCCGGCGCGCGGTACCACCGCGTGGCCACGTAGTCCGTCAGCACGTCCCCCTAGGTGTAGCAGCGCAAGTTGAATTCGAAAGCCATTGTTGAAAGCGCTTCCCCACAATGTAGCTTCAAGCGCTGAAACGATAGGCGCTTTCAACGCGATTTTTAATAGTGTCAACCTGCACCGCCTCACCTTGGGGGGGCCGTCCACCCGCCGCGCGAACCCGAAGTCGCACAGCTTCAGCAGGCCCTTGCTGTCGACCAACAGATTCTCGGGCTCCGCGTACGGACCACACGGCACTCGTCGCGTACTTGGTCAAATCACCGAATATCACGCACACAGGCACAGGCATTTAGTCTGACACATCAACGACGTCTGATACCGTCTCCCACCCACACACATGAGTGGTGGCACATGGCAAGATCACCGCACATCCCAGGGATTCGGGTTCAGGGTTTAGGGTTTACTAAACCCTAAAACACACAGGCGTTCAGTCACACTCACCACAAACATTTGGTCACGCGCGCGTGGTAAGATGACCATACCTTGATGTCGCGGTACACGTACCCGCTGCCGTGAATAAATGTGATGGCCTTGCAGAGCTGGAAGATGCAGTGGCGGACGTGCTTGCGCTCCAGCCCGTGCCCGGCATCCTCCAGGATTTCCAGCAGGTTGCGCGGCACAAACTCCATCATCACGTACAGCTTGTCCGTCACGTTGTAGCGGCGCAAGTTGAAATTGAAAGCAAAACTTGAAAGCAGTTTATTATATTCCAGTTTCAGGCGCTTAGTTCCAGGCGCTTTCAACATGGGTTTCATCGGTTCAACGTGCACCGCCTTACCACGTAGAACTCCCCTAGGTACTTGACGATGTTCGGGTGCTTCAGTGCCTTGAGCACCTGAACCTCGCGCTTGGATGTCCGGCGCACCTCATCCGCGTCCGGATCATCGGCGTTGATTTTGAACTCTTTGATGGCCACGGTCTCCTGCGTCTCCCTGTTGCGACACCTCATCACCACGCCGTACGCCCTCGAGCAGGGCCGGGCAGACGTTCCTCGCCACGTCATAGGATGCCAGTCAAATCAAGAAACGAGGGTTTACAATGCTTCGAAGGACATGACATTTTGAGCAATATTTGTTCACGGTACGTTGAAAGATATTTTGAGCAATATCTGTACACGGTACGATGAAGGGCATTTTGAGCAATATTTGTGAACGGCATGTTCAAGGACATTTTGGGCCATATTTGTTTACGGTACTTTGAAGGACATTTTGAGCAATATAATATTTGGTCCCGGCACGTTGAGGGATATTTTGCGCAATATCTGGCAGGCCCTACCCCCTCGCCCACCACCTGCAACACCTCCAATTTGCCCTTTAACACTCGTCGCCCGTTCTCCATCCTGTCGCCGTTCACCATCGCGTCGATTTTCCCAGCCGCCCCCCCTTCACCCCCGCCCCCGCCCCCGCCCCCGCCCGCACCGCCCCCGCCGCCCCCACCGCCCCCGCCGCCCCCGCCGCCGCTCCCGCCCCCGCCCTGCCCCGACACGCCCGCCGCTTGCTGCTGCATCATGGCGGCCTTCTGCTCCGCCGCGCGCTGACCCACCGCCTCCATGTAGGGCCTGCCGGATACTGCTCGCCACTTTACTGGCTGCCCTTCAACTCAAGAGGTGAGGGCTCAAAGTGCTACGCAGTTATGGTGGGGGGGTCAAACGGGCATGGCGCGTGGCGAGGTATGGTCACGATCTTTGAGTTAATAGACCCTCGCGTATACAAAAAACAGTGCTCCGTGTACGGGAGACTGATCTACACTGTAATTTGTATGAGCGACCGTCCATTGACTCAAGAAAATACAAATCCCCATTTGATCCCCCCAGCCGATCTGCGTAGTGCGTTGGATGACGGGGCGAGCAATATCCGGCAGGCCCAACCTCCATGGCGCGCACCGCGGGGTCGGTCGGTCGTATACCCAGCGCCTTGGCCTGCTGCAGTAGGTGCGCGGACGGGGTGTTGGCCTCCACCGCGGCGCGCAGCTCGGCGCGCAACTCCTCGCTGTAGTGGCGCAATATGACTTTGAAAGGAAAACTTGAAAGCAGTTTATCATATGCTAGTTTCAAGCGCTGAAACCATAGGCACTGTCAACACGAATGTTGATACTGTCAACCTGCACCGCCCCACCTCGCGCTGCCGCACTACCCGCGCCGCGTCGATCGCCTCGGCCATGATGCTGCCCGCCACGCCCGCCGCCTTGGCGCCCTGCACCCAGGGGCTCACACTCGTCCACTTTTTGGCTCAACGTGAGCGCTTTGTGTGGGACAGGGGGTGCATTTGGGCTTTGTTTAGGGGATGTATAGAAGGCGCCAGGGGACGTCTAGGGGGTCTTGATGGGGTACTTTATGCCAGAAACGGCTCAGGTTGAGATGAGAAGTGGACGAGTGTAAGCCCCTGCCTGCACCGCGCCCTCCAGCGCGCGCAGCACCTCCCCGTCCGACCGCCGCCCCACGTCCTGCATGGCGTTCATCAGCGCGTCGCGCGCCGCAACCTCGCGCAGCCGCCGCGCCGAGTTGTAGGGCCGCAACTCAAACTTCACTTGAACTTGAAAGCAAAACTTGAAAGCAGTTTAGGATATTTTAGTTGTAACCAAGCGCCGCTTCCAACACGGGTTTCAAGTTGAAGTTGTAGCGGCCCACCTCGTCCTGCGCCTGCATGCGGGTGACATCCGCGGTGCGCGGCGGTGGCCCGCCCCCCCGGGCCCCGACCCCCGCGACCCCCGCGACACCCCGGGCGCCGTGGCTGCTCGTGCCGTTGTAGGAGCGCTCCGCTCCCATGCCGCGGGGCAGGGGCTTACACTCGTCCACCTGTCAGCTCAACGTAAGCGCTTTTGGTGGGACAAGGGGAATTTGGGGGGTGTCTAGGGAGTGTTTAAGGCGGGGGCGGAGGGGGTGTTTAGGCGTTTAGGGGATGCGTTGAGTGTCAAAAACGGCTCAGATTGAGCTGAGAAGTGGACGAGTGTAAGACCCTGCCGCGGGGCTCGGAGAACTCGGCGGACAGCCCGGGCGCCGGGTGTTGGCCGAAGTCGGAGGCACGCGTGTAGGACCGCTGTGCCGCCAGGGGCCCACCGCCGCCGCCGCATAGGGCCGGCCGGATACTGCTCGCCACGTCATAGGATGCCAATTAACTCCAGAAGCGAGGGTGCGTGATGCGTTACATGACGTGGAGGGCAATATCTAGGATGCCATTTAACTCCAGAAGCGAGGGTTTATGATACGTTAGATGACGTGGAGGGTGATATCTGGCAGGCCCTGCCGCCGCCGCCGCCGCTGGTGCCGCCGCGGGATCCCGCCCCGCGGGCTGCGGGTCCGGGCGCCGGCTGCGGAATGCGCCGCCGCCGCGACGGCGACTGCGGCCTCGGCTGCTTCGACTCGTACTCGAAAGAGGCCTTTGTTCGCCCGCCCCCCCCGCCGCCACCGCCGCCACCAACCCCGCCCCCGCCACCAACGCCACCGCCACCGCCACCAAAGCTACCGCTTCCTTCCGACTTCAAACCGCCGGCGACAGGCCCACGGAAACCTGCCTTGCCCCCGCCGGCTCCGCCCCCGCCGACCCCCACACCTCCTCGCGACGTCCCCCGAATATAACTCGACCCCCCCGGCGCTCGCTGCGTCTGCGCGCCGTAGTTGCTCTGCGGAAACCCAATGTTGGTCAGGCTGACCCCGCCGTTTAGAGGGTCGCCGCCCCGGTGCCCCCCTTCGTGGTGATTGCCATATCCGCCCCCCCGATCAGTCATCGCGCCGCTGCCGTGCCCGCTGTGGCTACCGTACCCACTCTGGGCCGCCGCGTGCGAGTAGCTGCCGCCGAACCCGTGGGTTTGCGCGCCGCCTTGCGTGGACGGGCGGATGTGCCCGTGCCCGGTCGCCCCGTGGCTCCCCGGCGGCCCGCCTCGCGACCGCGGGATCAGCGGCCGCCCGCCTTGAGTGCTCGGTCGTGTCCCCCCCCCGCCGCCGCTGACGTAGGACGGGCGCCCGCCGCCGACGGGAGGCATGCCGCCCCGGGCCCCGCCCCCGCCGCTGTCGCCGTAGTTTGCGTAGCGGAACCGCACGGCGAGCGTGCCGCCGCCGCTGCCGCCGGGACCACGCTTAGGGCCAAGCATACCTCCCTCACCACGTCATAGGAGCTCCATGTACTCACTCGAGAAGGGTTCAAAATGTGTGTGCAACTGTCGATGACGTGGCATGGCAGGTAGTATCTGGCAGGCCCCACCCGCGGTGTACAGGGTTGGCGGCAGGCGCGGGCGCCGCGGTAAGCTTTCCGTATGCCCCGCCGTCGCGTGACGCCGGGTACGGCGTCGTCTGCGGCCGGTACCCGCCGCCACCTCCGCCACCACCAACAACCGATGTCTCAATCCCGCCCCCGCCCCCGCCCCCACCCCCGCCCCCGCCGCGTCCGATCTGGCCGCCTTTGTTGCCCCCATAGATGCTATACGTCTCCGGCTTGACTTGTTTCATCAGAAGTGGCAACCCCCCATTGCTGAGCTCGGGGAGAGGCCGCCCGCTGAAGGTAGGGAACGCGAAACGGACAACAGTGCGCCGTCGTCAGATGGTAGATTGGGAAAAGCAGATGTTGGGTGGTGTGCAGGCAAGCATGAGAACAAAACACTGTCGGAGACGATGGCGGATTGGGGACGAAGAATATTGGGTGGCGTACCGGAGCATTGATGAGTTGAGTTCAATGGAGCTGGATGAGCTTGGGGTACGATTGGGGATAAGGGTTGGGTCAAGGGATAGCGAGGGGATGGATGGCTGCCATGCGCGGACCGGTGTGCGTGTGGTGCGGGCCTGGAAATGTATTATCTGGAGGCGGAGTGGAGGAAGAGGCTCCATTCTTTTCTGTTGGACGGTGTGCAAGAGCAAGAGAGGGACCGGGCGTTTATGGTGAATGGCGCTCACCCCTCGTCGTATCGCACGCTGCTCCCGACACCGCCGCGTGAGCCGCCGCGTTGAGCCGCATACTTTCCGCCGCCGGGGTGCGTGCCGATCGCCCCCCGCTGCACCGGCATGTAGTGCTTCATCCCCCCACCCCCTGGCACGCCGCCCCCGCCCCCGCCAACTTGGCGACGCGATTCGAACATCTGCAAAAAAAGCAGAGGGTCGGGGGAGTAGACATAAGTAACATTTAATCTCAGCACCCGTCCTGAACGGCGGGGAACAACACACGACGCGCGGGTGGAACGTCGAAAACAGTGGCGTCGGACAGCTGTCCGGGGACTCAATTCCGCTTTCATCCGAGAGTGTGAGGATGGGGGCGGGAAGTGCGCAACAAGCTGTTGTTGAGAGTTGAACAGAATAAACAACCGACACAACCCGAATGCCGAATGCGTGCGAACGTGGTCTCACCATTTTCAGATTGGGGGCGCCACCCGGCCGCCGCGCGAATCACCGGCGAGGGCGGCGAGTCGTGCGGTGGCGTCAGCAGAGCGCGACGCTATCCCGTCCTTCCGTGTCCTGAACACGCCACGTTCCCGCTCACGCCACCTCCGCCGATATAAAGGAGATTACTCGGAAATGGCCACGCCCAACTTTTCCACTGTGTCCTTTGATGTCGTCTGAGTCGGCTTACAGTTCTGGGGAACGAATGAAGAACCCCCACGGGAGAATCCTTACGCGCGTATCGGTTACGTCGCGTCCGGTGACACAGCAGGCGCGGGACCGGCTGCGCCGCGATATGTGCGGCGTCGTTCGGCCTGGGTGTCTTTTCCAAGAGATGCTCCATTTGGGTCTGCCACCTGGCAACATCGATTGACTCAAGAATGGAGGTCTAATACGTAACCACTCAATCGACCTATCGACGGCACCACACGCCCGCTCCGCGCTGCAGGCCTGTACTGTTCAAGCGGATTCCCATCTGCTCCTTCCAAACGAAACGGCCCACGCGCCTCCTCCCCGGCGCGGGATGGGGGGTAAGCGGCGCGTGCAGAGCGGCAGAGGGGGGCGGGCCAGCGCTGGGGACCCGCTCCCGGATCCGCTGCCGCTCGGGCGCATCATAGCCGACGGGCTTGGGTGAGTGCCCACCTCACATTTGAAACGTTGAAACGTTGTACTACTCGTTCACGCGCCTCGCGGCTCACGCTCTGTTGCCTCGCCATCGTATCGCAGGCGCGAGTTCGTCGCGTTCTGCGCCAAGCGCCCGGTGGAGGAATTCCGCGTCTCCCTGTGCGACCTGCGCGCCGCCGCGGGGCGCCTGAAGGACCCGGCCGATGCCATCGCTCTCACCGCCGCAATCGACAAAGTCGCCGAGCACATATCCCGCGAGATACCCAACGCTGGTGCCGTGGGGATGGGGGACGGGGACGGGGACCCGCTGGCGCTGCTGGGGCAGGACCTGGAGGTGCTCGGTGTAAGCGCCGGAGGAGGGGCTGATGCGGACGCCGCCGCGGTCGGGTTCCGCAGCGGGGTCAACGTTCGCGCGGCGGTTTCGAGAGCGCTCGGAGCCACCCCGGCGTTGCTGCACCCGTCGTCGTCGGAAGTGGCGTCGTCGTCAGCGGCGGTGGCGGCGGCGTCCAGACCCTCTCATGGGGGGAATAGCAACAGCATCCACGGCAGTGGAGGTGTTAGCGGCGGGAGTTGTAGCGGCGGGGGCGGCGGCGGCAGCGGTGGCGGCGGTGGCGGCGGCACAGTGCGTTCCTTCGCCCAGCTCGACTCGGCTGAACACCGTTGCTGCGAGCTCGACCGCCTCCGCGCGGACGCCGAGGCCGCGTGGGCCGGCGACCTCGGAGCGCTCCGCGCCACGGACGAGTTCGCGCCCATGAACGGTGTGCGCGTGGAATGGCGCCGCGTCACCGCCGCGTGGCGTGCCGCGTGGGTGGACCACGACCTGTGCGCCGCCGAGATGGCGCGGTGCCTGGAAATCTCACAGCAACCACCGGAGGATGGCGCGGGCCTGCTTGGCATGGACGTGGACGGGAGCGGCGGCGGGGGAGGCGGTGGAGGCGACGGAGGCGGGGGCGGGGGCGGGGGCGGGGGCAAGGGAGAGGCAAACAGGAGGACCCAACAGGGAGTCAACAGAGAGTCAACATGGGAAGTCGATGGCGGAGCTGCGTGTAGCGCCCGCGCCGCCGCCGCCGCCGCCACCGCCGCCGCCGCAGCCCGCGCGCTGGAGCTGGCGCCGCGCATCGAGGCGCTGCTGCGAGTCATGAGCGAGCGATGGCACCGCCTGGTCACCGCCTACGCCACCGAGCTGCGCGACGGGCGCGCCTCGCTGCGCCCGGAGCACGCCGCCGCCTTCGGGTACGACGCGCTGGAGGCAGGGGCTTACACTCGTCCACTTTTCGGCTCAACGCAAGCGCTTTATGTGGCAGAGGGGGTGCACTTCGGGGTTGTATAAGGGGCGTGTAGGAGGTGTTGCGGGGTTTTGTTGTACATAGGGTGTGTTTTGTGTCAGAAACGGCTCATGTTGAGCTGAAATGTAGACGAGTGTAAGCCCCTGGCTGGAGGCGGAGCTGATCGAGTTCCGGCGCGCACACGACCGCAGCCGCTCGCAGCCGCTCACGGCGGCGGCGCCCTCGCGTTGGGAGGCGCGCGCGTGGGGCGAGGCGGCGCGCATAGCGCTGGCGCGCTGGCTCAACGCGCTCGCCGTCACGTGGCGCGCCATCACGGTCGGCATCGTGAAGGATGAGGCAAAGTATGAAGCGCTGGTGGCTGCGGCGGCGCCGCCGGGGGGGCACCTGCGCGGGTGGCGGACCACACAGCTGGCAGCGCCGCTGGATGCGCTGGCGGCGCGCGCGGCGAAGGAGCGCGCGGCGGTGGTGGCGGAGCGCGCGGCGCTGCGGCACCGCTGGGGCGCGCTGCCGACGCTCGCCGTGGGCGCGGCGTGCAGGGCGGCGACGGTGGCCTTCGCCGCCGCGAGAGCGGACGCCGCCGCGGCGGCAGGGGCTTACACTCGTTCACTTCTCAGCTCAACTTGAGCGCTTTTTATGGGATAGGGGGTGCGCGTAGGGGTTGTGTTGCCCATGCAAAGGGGGTGTTTAGGGTGTGTAGGGTGTTTTTGTGTGTCAGATACGGCTCAAGTTGAGCTGAAAAGTGAACAAGTGTAAGCCCCTGCGCGGCGGTGCTACTCGGGGAGGAGGAGAGGGCCGCGGCGGCGGCGGCCGCGGCGGTTACGAGCGGATTAGGCGGGATAGGTGCGGCCATCGCAGGCATGCAGTTAGATGACGAGTGGCATAGCCACGGGTACGGCGCCGATAGCGGTGCTGATAGCGGCGCTGATAGCGCCGACGAGGCTTCGAACGACGCTTCTGAGGCTTTGGAGGCCGTGCAAGTTGACAGCGGCGGTGGCGGCGGCGGTCAACTGGCGGTTGATCATGCCTTCAGTAGGACGTGGGCGGGCGTCGTGTAGCTGTAGTTAAATTAAAATAGCTGACATCCATGTCGCACGGGCGAGACCCGAGGCCCGAGGCCCGAGACTGGGAAGTACCAGGGAAGCCGTAGCGCGTCGTAGTATGGGCAGTAACCCTAAACCCTAAAATGACTAAACCCTAAGTAAACCCTAAACCCTGACGAAGAGGTGCAGCGACGCGACTTTGCTGCGCTGCAGCCAGAGCCGGTGCGGTGCCTTCACAACCTTGAGGGAGGGACGGTGGTGCGCGGCCGGCGGAGCTGCGCCCACCACAAGGCGGGGCTTGAGGAGGTCGTCGCCACAGCCGGCATGGCCGAGGACAGCCCGCTGGCCTCCTTCCTGCCCATGTCTCTCTTCGCCGGGTTCTACGACGAGAGCGGCGGTGCCACGCATGAGCCGTCTCGTTCACGGGCAGGGGCTTACACTCGTCCACTTGTCAGCTCAACTTGAGCCGTGTCTGTCACAAGAAAACACCCTACACACCCTAAGCACCCCCACACACCCCCTTAATACGGGCTACACAGCCCCTACGCGCACCCCCTACTCGTATCCCATACAAAGCGCTCAAGTTCAGCTGAAAAGTGGACGAGCGTAAGCCCCTGTTCACGGGGTGCCGATGCAGGGACAGGTAGCGATGGCGCCGGCGCCGCATACCCACGCGCGCTGGGCATCCCGCTGTTCGGGGTGGACAAGCTGCTCGCGGTGCATCCCCGGAAGCCGCCGCCGCCGACCTCCTCCCCGAGCAGCGGCAGCGGCGGCGCCCCCCCGCCCCTCCAGCGCTCCCCGAGCCAATCATTTTTCTCGGACCTTTTCGGCGGGGGGGATGTTACCGGCGGTGGTGATGGTGACGCGCATGGGGCACAGCGGGAGGACGCGCGCGAGTTCGTGGCCGCGACGTGCACGTCCGAGGGGACCGCGCGCGCGGGCGACGCGGCGCCGGCGCGCACCTTCGTCGCCGCCGCATGCTCCGAGGAGGGCCTGAAGCACCACCTCATGCTGCGTGCCGCCGACTCCGACTCCGGCGCCCACAACAGCAACAGCTGTCGGGCCCTTGCAGATGTTGCCCGCCACATCATAGGATGCCATTGAACTCAACATGCGAGGTACAGGATGCGTGACGTGTCGACGTCGTGGGTGGCACTATCTACGAGGCCCTACACTACGGCGCCCTCAGCAGCACCGGCGCTGCCGCCGGCGCCGGCGCCAGCAGCGGTGGCAGCAGATCATCCCCCGTGCTGCGCGCTTTGCCGTGGTACGAGGGTGCCAACGCGCGCATCACCAGCCTGGCGTTCAGCCCGGGCCCCGCGCACCACCGCCTACTCTGCGGCGTCGCGGGCGGCGGCGTCTACGTCATCCCCTCGGTAAGGCCCGGCAGATGATGCTCGCCACGTCCTGAGGACGCCGTTTGGTTCAAGAAACATTGCTCGCCACGTCATAGGATGCCGTTTAACTCACAGAAACGAGGGCTTACAACGCGTTGGATGACAGGGCGAGCAATGTCTGCCAGGCCCTACCCATTGGACGCGCTTCTGGGCGGCGGCAGCGGAGGCGGCGGCGGCGGAGGCGGAGGCGTCAATAGTAACGGCGATGGCGGCGCGCCGTCCATTCAGGTGCTGTGCAGCGCGGGCCCGCCCATCGCTGCGGCGTTGTGGTGGCGGCGACGCGGCGGCGGCGGCGGCGGCGGCGCCAGCGGCGGCGGCGGGGGCGGCGGCG
>Ga0307489_10001889_pt1 | contig 13954 bp, 12 predicted proteins | sample SB12metaG_FD_202247 | JGI IMG/M metagenome (GOLD analysis project Ga0307489, IMG submission 202247) | Sea-ice brine microbial communities from Beaufort Sea near Barrow, Alaska, United States - SB 1.2 | ecosystem: Environmental > Aquatic > Marine > Coastal | place: USA: Alaska | collected... | reverse complement strand
ATATTTTTCAGAAGAAGGGCATTCAAACTGAATATCAAATAATGCCATGGGCAAGGGCAATTATTGAAGCTGAAAAAGGGAATATTAATGCTGTAGTGGGTGCCTTTAGAAATGAAGCTCCAGGCTTTATTTATCCAAAAGAAGAGTTAGGTTTGATCAGTAATGCTTTTTTCAGTACCAATGATACAAATTGGCTATACCAAGACATCGATTCACTTAGTAGCATCAGGCTAGGCATAATTAAAGGTTATGATTACGGTAAACCGCTCAGTCAATACATTCAAATAAACACAAACAGAAATCGATTAGTGGTATTAACTGGCAAATACGATGTTTTATCACGAGCAGTCAATATGCTATTAGCTCACAGAATAGATGTGTTAGTGGAATCAGACGTTGTTTTTTGGTACCGCGTAAATCAACTGGGATTATCTAAACAAGTTAAACATGTAGGACAAGCCAGTGAACCGATGAAAGCCTACATTGCTTTTTCGCCAGAGAATAAAAATTCAATTGATTATGCGCAAATACTTTCTGATGGCATTTTGGAAATGAGAAGCAATGGTCATTTAGAAAGAATATTATTGAAATATGGTCTACATGATTGGAAATGAGATGTTTCTTAATTCACATCACCCCCTTACTTTACAGCTGACTTTTCTTTGTAAATGATCGCCTCCCATCTAAACAATAACACGTTTCGCAAACACACATTTTTAAGGATTACATATGTATTTTGAAGATTATTATCCGGGTCAAACTTCTCAGTTTGGTGCTTATCAAGTAACTGAAAGTGAAATAATAGAATTTGCCAGTAAATATGATCCCCAGTACTTTCATTTAGACGATGAGGCAGCTAAAAAATCTCTATTTGGGGGGTTATGTGCCAGTGGATGGCATACTTCAGCCATGTTTATGCGTATGTTGATTGATAATTTACCAGAAAAACATGGCTCACTCGGCTCACCTGGCATTAACAATCTCAAATGGTTAAAACCTGTATATCCTGGGTATATTCTAAGTGTAAAAAGCTGTGTGACTCTATGTAGATTGTCTAAAAGTAAACCCGGTGTTGGTTTGATTTGTGTAGATTATGAGATTATAAATCAGCATGACATGACAGTCATGACATTAGAATCAAATGCTTTTTTCAGGTGCAAAGACACCCCGGAATGACTGAAGCATAGACTCCATGATGTTAATAAGACTACGTTTAATTTAGGGTTTTATGATTATTGAATTGAGTCGATAAAAGAGCTAGCTCAAACACTAGGTCAATATTGAATTTCCCAAATTAATAAGGTGTTTGCTGCTATTTATGTGCTGACATTCATCCTTGAGGCAATGATCAGTGTATAGCAGTTACCCTTTTTTCTGCCCAGATCAAAGCGTCTTTAAATAAACCACAAGATTGCTCAGGGTCTACATTTATTTGTTGGCAAAAAAGCTCAACATTTTCCCAATCTGCCTTTTCAAATAATTCACATAACTTTAAAAAATTTGCAGATTCACCTTTACGATTAATTATCGCGTCTTTCATATCTTGGTGCAGTGGTAACTTATCCATAAGCTCTTGTATATCGCCATCTACCATGGCATCGATTAAAGACAACAATCCAATTAAAAATGCGGATGGCTGAGAATTAATTGGTAAAGTTGCATTTACCATTAACTCACAAAAACGCCCTCTAGATAAGGCCATGACAGTCAACGCTTTTGGTTTACCCATTGAAAATTGAACAGTAAACAGCAAACTAATAAAACGTTTTAACTCTTCGATTCCTAATACTAATATGGCTTGCTTTATAGATTGTATGGCAGCATCGCGCTTAAATATGGGTGATTGCACATAACGTAGTAGCTTAAAAGACAGGTTGATATCATCTTCAAATATGGAAGTAATCTTTTTAAAATCTAATTCAGCTTTATTGATTTCGGACCACAAGTTAACTATGGCGATTTGGGAAGGATTAAATGCAACCGTTTTAATCATTTCAGGGCGACTAAAAAAGTAGCCTTGATAATATTCACAGCCGATAATTATAGCATGTTGAAATTCAGCGTAAGTTTCTATTTTTTCTGCTAGTAACTTAATATGAGGAAAAGGTTTTAACGCGGTTATGATTTCTTGAAATTGTTGTTCAGATGTCAGGGAATAATCGAGTTTTATGATATCCACATAGGGAAAAAAATGTTTCCAAGTTGAGTCATGCTCGTAATCATCTAACGCAATGGAATAACCTTTATCTTTTAAATCAATACAAGCAGCAAGTAGCTTTTTACCCGGTTTAGCTGTTTCGAGTATCTCAACTACAATCTTATCTTTGTCTAATAACAAAGGATAACCATTTATAATCGAGTCATGAGTAAAATTAATAAAAGCTATTGAGCCTTGAGTCAAACTTTCCAAACCTAAATTAAACTCTAAGCCTTCAATAATTTTAGCCGTCGCTACATCCTCATTTATATTTTTTGGAAATATATTATCTAGACTGTCGCGAAGTAATAATTCATAAGCAAATAAGTTTTTTGCTCTATCTAAAATAGGCTGGCGTGCCACATAAAAGCTCAAATTTTATTCCCTTTGTTATTAGTGCTAACCTGAAACCTTTCTTATTTCCAAAATAGGTGCCGGGTAGTGATGTGAATGATATTGAGCTTAATATGATCTTAATATAGGTGCATCTAACGGTTTGCATGATTGTTTATTATACTTGTAGTATCACTCAAACAAGTTTGAATCTAGCTGAACTCATAAAGCTAAACCCATCTGAAACAATCAATTAATGTAAGATACCTGTTTAATACGTCATAAAATATAACAAGTTCACAACAATAAATTATTTACCTGAGTTTCAAGCTAGATCTTTAAAATACAATTCACATCTAACGCTGCATTTATCTGTGTTCTTTTTAAATATGATTTACTAACGACTTTACAGCTCGCAACTGACATCAACATTACGCAGGAAAATGCTCTTTCCAATGGATAGCAATTTGTTCTCTGGTGCAACACCAAACCCGATCATGGCTTTGTACATATTCAATAAATCGTTGCAGTGCAGCCATACGTGCAGGTCGTCCGATAATACGACAATGCAAACCAATAGATAACATTTTGGGTGCTGTTTCACCTTCTGCATACAACACATCAAATGCGTCTTTTAGGTACTGATAAAACTGTTCGCCACTGTTAAATCCTTGAGGGGTAGCGAAGCGCATGTCATTGGTATCAAGGGTGTAAGGTACCATTAATAGAGGTTTAGCGTATTGAGTATCGTAATAAGGTAAGTCATCTGCATAGGAATCGGCACAGTATAAAATATCACCTCTGTCAGCTATTAATTTCAGGGTGTTAGGACTTGTTCTACCCGTATACCAGCCTTTGGGTTTACTGCCAGTGATTGCTTGATGTAACTGCACTGACGCATTGATCATTTTCTTTTCTTGAATTTCTGACATATCTTGATAATGGATCCAGCGCATAGAGTGACTGGCTATCTCCCAGTTTGCTTCTTTCATAGCGGCGACTGCTTCTGGATTGCGTTGCAGTGCCATCGTCACGCCAAATACGGTAATGGGTAAATTGTAACGAACAAACAATTTATAAAGACGCCAAAATCCAGCACGGCTGCCATATTCATACATAGACTCCATGCTTAAATGCCTGTCTTTGTAGGCTTGCGCTCCGATGATCTCAGATAAAAACACTTCAGACTGTTCATCACCATGCAACACGCTGTTTTCAGCGCCTTCTTCATAATTAAGTACAAATTGCACTGCTATCTTGGCTTGATTAGGCCATTTAGGATGAGGGGGATGTTGACCATAACCTATTAAATCTCTTGGATATGCATGCTTCATGGGAGGAACCTTATTCAAATTCTGTGGGAACAGATAAACCGCAGCCGGTTAATATTAATTTTACCAAATTATTTGTAGCTTCGGAAAAATCAGTTTGAGTCATGGGTTTGCCTCTGAGTTCATTAATTTGTATAGAAAAGTCAGCATAATGTTGTGATGTAGCCCAAATATTGAATAACAAATAATGAGGGTCTGTTGCTACTAGCTTACCTTGGTCAATCCATTGTTTGATAACATCCACGCGGCCAGCCATCCAAGACGCGTGTTGGTCTTTAAAAAATTTGTTTAAATTAGGTGCACCATTGATAATTTCTAGTGCAAACATTTTAGATGCGTCTGGTCTACAACGAGATATTTCCATTTTATCTGCAATATAATGAGCTAAAACTTCAGCCGGATCGTCACCCACCGTTGCTTCATCAAAGCGACTATTCCATAAACGAAGAATATCTTCCAACAAAGCTAAGTACAGTGACTCTTTGGATTTAAAATAATAAAGCACGTTGGTTTTGGGAAGTTCAGCTCTGTCAGCTATTTGCTGAACCCGTGCGCCTTTATAACCGTGTAAAGCAAATTCCTTTTCTGCAGCATTTAGTATTTTACTGCGATTAAGCTCTCCAATGCTAATTTCTTTATAATTTTTACTTGCACACATTTAATATTTAATTTCCATTTGTATAGATCTTCAAAGGCTTTGTTTTCACCTATAAAAATATCACCCAATCTACGGGATTGCCAGAACCATAAAGTGGTTAAGTAGAAATTACCATCGCACTAACAATCGGCATTTTAATTGCTTAGTTGCTAGGTGTTTTTATATATCTCAAAACCATATTAATTATTAAGGCCGATGACTCTAAGCAAAAACTTCTATATTTGGCTTCGTTTTTGTTTAAAACACACAAAAGCTGACCATTTAGTCTAGTATTTATTGTATTTAACATCACTAGTCGGGATAATATCAGGATTAGATCTCGCTTATGGAGCGCCATATGATCAGCTTTTTGCTTAACAACGAAATAACTCACATAGATCAAGTCCGAGCTGACTTGACTTTGCTTGAATATTTGCGTGAACAACAAAACTTAACCGGTACTAAAGAAGGCTGCGCATCAGGCGATTGTGGCGCCTGCACAGTAGTGTTAGCTGAAGTAATAGGACACAACGGCACAACACAAAACAACCTTGAATATAGAGCCATTAATAGTTGTGTGACATTTTTATCAGCATTACATGGCAAACAACTTATCACTGTAGAGCATTTACCAGACGGCAAAAATTTACATCCTGTGCAGCAAAGCATGGTTGAGCATCATGGCTCCCAGTGTGGCTTTTGTACTCCAGGCTTTATTATGTCGATGTTTGCTTTGTACCAACAAGCACAACAACCTAATAGAGAGGCCGTTATCCAAGCTCTGTCTGGTAATTTATGCCGCTGTACAGGTTATCGCCCCATTATTGATGCCACGTTAACTGTTTGCCAAAATAAACAAGCGGATAAGTTCAAACAAACAGAAATTCAAACAGCTAAACGTTTAAACACTATAAATAAACAACTTATAGGCACAGACAATTTATTAGTACCTACTTCAAGACAAGAATTAGCTGCTGCCAAAGCTAAATATCCACAAGCTAACGTGTTTGCAGGGAGTACTGACTTAGCCTTACAGGTCACTCAACAGTTAAAATCCTTTGATAAACTTATCGCTTTAGGTGCGATGCCAGATTTAAACATTCTTGTTGAACATGAGGAGGGATTATTAATCGGTGCTGCCCTACCCTTTGGTAAAATTGAATCGAGCTTACTGAAACATTTCCCGCAATTATCCGAGCTATTATGGCGCTTTGCCGCCACACCGATTCGTAATCAAGCCAGCCTAGGTGGAAATGTCGCCAATGGTTCTCCAATTGGAGATATGCCGCCTGCATTGTTAGCGCTTAACGCTGTCATACATGTGGATAACGGCACACACAAAAGAAAAATAGCGGCAAGTGAATTCTTTTTGGATTACCGCAAGACAGCTTTAGAGGCATTTGAATGGATAGAAGCAATTTTTATCCCCTTCACTCATCACAGCAGCTTGGTACGCGCCTATAAAGTATCTAAACGTTATGAAGATGATATTTCAGCAGTATGTGCAGTGTTCAATTTGCAAGTCAACGATGGAAAGATACACAGCATCTACTCTGGGTTTGGTGGTGTAGCTGCTATTCCGGCAACTGTAATAGAGCTTAACACTCAGCTTGAAGGCAAAATTTGGTCCAATAATAAGACCTTTGAGATTGGTAAACAGATACTCGAACAAGCATTTACCCCTTTAGATGATGTGCGTGCTAGCAAAACGTATCGGGTCAGTATGTTGACTAATCTGTGGAAACGTTTCTGGTTAGAAACAAACCAAAGTACCCAAAAAATTGCAACCCGTGTAGTACATGTACCTTCTTCAAATGAGGCTTCACGTCATGCGTAAACTTATTGAGCAACCTACATTTGATAGCACGCCCCAAGGTGCAGCAGGTAAATCACACAAACATGAAAGTGCAGAGCGACAGGTCAGTGGCCAAGCTCGTTACATAGATGATATGCCTGAGGCTGCAAATATCCATCATGTTGCTGTGGGCGTTAGCTCGGTCACCACTGGGACAATTATATCCATCGACTTGTCACTGGTGAAGGCCAGTGAAGGCGTAATAGACGTGATAACGGTTGATGATATTCCTGGTCATAAAGACATAGGTCCAGTTTTTCCAGGAGACCCATTATTAGCGGATACAGAAATTTTATATCACAGCCAACCAATATTTGCGGTCTTAGCGACCAGCGTTAACCTAGCTCGCCGAGCTTCATTAAAAGCAAACATTGTGATATCACCCACCGAAGCGTGTTTGACCGTTAATCAGGCCAAACAGCAAGAAAAATTTGTGCGACCACCACACTTTATGCGCCGTGGGGATTTTCAAACAAGTTACACCCAAAGCCCAATTAACATCGAGGGTGAAATGATCATCGGTGGTCAAGAGCACATGTACCTTGAAGGCCAAGTATCTATGGCCATACCCGAAGAAGAAGACCGAATGTTAGTCTACTCTTCTAGCCAGCATCCCAGTGAAGTACAAAAGTTAATTGCTGAAGTATTAGATATCAAACTTCACAAAGTAGTAGTGGATATGCGTCGCATGGGCGGTGGTTTTGGCGGTAAAGAAACACAAGCAGCACAATGGGCTTGTTTAGCAGCAGTATTTGCAAGCCGTAACAAAGTAGCGGTCAAACTTCGACTGCCACGCATGTTAGATATGATGGCAACAGGTAAGCGTCATCCGTTCGAAAATAGATTTAAAGTAGCCACAGATAATCACGGGCTAATACAAGCAACTCATATAGAAATAAACGGCAATTGTGGTCACTCACCCGACTTGTCTGATGCCATAGTAGATCGGGCGATGTTCCATGCAGATAATGGTTATTTTTTGGCTGATTGTTATGTTGAAGGGCATAGGTGTCGAACCAATCAGGTGTCACATACTGCTTTCCGAGGATTTGGAGGCCCTCAAGGCATGATTGTAGCCGAAGCTATGATGGATGCGATTGCTCGTAAGTTAGGAAAAGACCCCTTAGATATTCGTAAACTCAATTTGTATGGCAAAGACACTCGAAATACCACTCAATATGGTATGCAGGTAGAGCACAATTTATTAGCTGACCTTATTGATAAGCTTGAAGCATCATGCGATTACCAACTGCGCCGCAAACAAATAACAGAGTTCAACAAAGACAGCCCCATCATCAAAAAAGGCTTGGCTTTAACACCAGTCAAGTTTGGTATCTCATTCACCGCCAAACATCTTAATCAAGCTGGCGCGTTACTGCATATTTATACTGACGGTAGTATGCAAATCAACCATGGTGGCACCGAGATGGGCCAAGGGTTACATACCAAAATTGGGCAGATAGTAGCGAATGAGTTTGGGGTACCATTGTCTCATGTTGAAATCACTTCGACTCGTACCGATAAAGTCCCAAACACATCACCAACAGCGGCTTCAAGCGGTACAGACCTAAACGGAAAAGCGGCGCAAAATGCTTGTTTGATCATTAAAAAAAGACTGGCTGAGTTTTATGCTGAGCAGGTCAAAGGCAACCCTGAACAGGTTACCTTTAGCGAACAATCCGTAGTTTTAAATGAACATACTATTGCTTTTACTGAATTAATCCAGCAAGCCTATATTGGCCGCATATCACTTTCAGCATCAGGTTTTTACAAAACCCCCAAGCTTGAATATGACCGTTCTACAGGCAACGGTAGACCCTTCTTCTATTTTGCATACGGAGCAAGTTGTTCTGAAGTATCTATTGATACCTTAACGGGTGAATACAAAGTTGACCGTGTAGATATACTCCATGATGTAGGCAAAAGCCTGAATCCTGCCATTGATATTGGTCAAATTGAAGGTGGTTTTATCCAAGGCATGGGCTGGTTAACCAGCGAAGAATTGTTATGGGACACTAGCGGTAAACTTATCAGCAACAACGCTGCAACCTACAAAATACCAGCGATTGGTGACACCCCAGAAATTTTCAATGTCGACTTGTACCCTAGAGCGAACGACGAAGACAGTATCTACCATTCAAAAGCGGTAGGCGAACCACCACTTATGCTTGCAAATTCGGTTTGGTGTGCATTAAAAGACGCGATATCCAGTATTACTAACTATCAAACTGATCCAGTGTTACATCCACCTGCCACACCAGAAAAAGTCTATAACGCAGTTGAACAAGCTCAAGCTTGGCTGGAGAAACAAATATGAGCCTACCAGTAAAAACATGGTTTGACGCATTGCACCAATGCCAACAGCAAGGCAAAAGTTATGTATTAGTAACATTACTTGCCACTGCAGGCTCTACACCCAGAAATGGTGGTACAAAAATGTTGGTGTGTGATGACAGCGCCTTTGACACAATTGGCGGTGGTCACCTAGAGTTTGAAGTGATAAAACAAGCGCGTAACCTGCTGCTTAAAAACACCACAACACAAAAAGTAGAACACTATCCCCTTTCAAGTAAGTTAGGTCAGTGCTGTGGTGGAGCTACAAATGTGTTGTTTGAAACATTCACTCAGCACACCCAACATATCGCCATTTACGGAGCCGGTCATGTATCCAAAGCATTAGTGCCTATTTTAGCGCAGCTGCCGTTACAAATTAGCTGGATAGACAATCGCCAAGCTATGCTTGATGATATAGCCCAGCACACACAGCAAAGTAACCTTAAGTTAGTGGTTAGCGAGAACCCTGAAGACACCATTGCAACTCTGCCTAGCGGTTCTTGGGTAATGATCATGACCCATAGCCATCAATTAGACTTTGACATAGTCGAGGCAGCGCTGCAGCGCAAAGATATGGCCTTTGTTGGGATGATTGGCTCAGATACCAAAGCAAGGCGTTTTAGAACGCGATTGGCCCACCGTGAATTTGAACCGCTAGATATCCAGCGACTTGTTTCTCCCGTCGGATTACTAGAGATTTCTGGCAAACGACCTATCGAAGTAGCGGTATCCATGGCGGCACAATTAATCCAACGTTTAGAGCCTGAAAGAAACACGCAATCTCAACAAAAACAAGCATGGCGAGACAATAAACAACTTATACAATCTTTGGTAAGAACTGAATGAATCAACAAAACACCTTGTCATTACAAGCACTAAATAGCCTCGACAGCAAAGAGGCTGAACAATGGTTTAGCCAATGTTGCGCTGCACCTAAATGGTTTAAGGGTATATCACAAGCTAGACCTTTTGCTGATATTCATACAGTGCTTCAATCCGCAAAAGATATTTGGCAGCAATGTTCTACATCAGAATTTTTAATCGCTTTTGAAGCCCATCCAATGATCGGCGATGTAAATAGTTTACGTAAAAAGTATGCGGCCACTAAAAATATGGCTAGCAACGAACAACAAGGTGCAACTGATGCAGATGACGAAACATTGCAGAATTTAGCCACCGCCAATCATGAATATTTAAATAGGCATGGCTTTATATTTATTATTTGTGCCAGTGGGTTGAGTGCCAACACAATGCTGGATGCCATTACGTTGCGTTTACAAAATGATACCGCGACAGAAATGACGCTTGCCGCAGCAGAACAAATTAAAATCACCTTACTAAGATTAGAGAAGGGATTAGTAAATAAACTAGAAAAAGGATTACACACATCATGAGCATTAGTCTTTCGAGCCATGTTTTAGATACAACCTTAGGTAAACCCGCTGCCAATATGAAATTAGCCTTAACCACCCTAGATGGGCAAATTATTCATGCCCAAACTGATAGTGATGGTCGCTGTAATCGATGGCAAGATTATGATTTTCAAGCGGGTGAATATTGCCTGCGTTTTTATACAAAAGATTACTTACTATCACACCACAGCCAAGCATTTTATCCTTTTGTGGATATACATTTTGAGCTCTCTGAAAACGGTGGGCACTATCATGTGCCACTGCTTATTTCACCTTTTGGTTTTAGTAGTTATCGCGGCAGTTAGTCTGGAATTTATTGTTACAGTTGAAGACAGTTAAAGAGAACCCATTATTTATGACAACCCAAGCTTATCGCGCATCGATATTGCATTTTCCCAAACAGAGTCACTGTCCTAAACAGGACTATGTATACTTTGAAGATGGACTTTTAGTTACGCGTAACAAAAAAATAGAATTCATTGGAGAGTACAAAACCAATATAAATCATTATGTTGAAGCGAATCATCATGATTATTCTGGAAAATTACTTTTACCTGGCTTTATTGACAGTCATTTACATTTTCCGCAAACAGAAATGATTGCCAGCTTTGGCGAACAGTTACTTGACTGGCTAACGGACTACACATTTCCAGTGGAACGCAAGTTTGCTGACGTTGAATACGCTAGTCACATTGCCAAAATATTTATTAAGCAATTACATCGCCATGGTACAACCACGGGCATGGTATATTCGTCGGTACATAAACAGGCTGCCGACGCTCTTTTCCAAGAAGCCGCCAGTCATAATATGTTGTTGATTGCCGGTAAAGTATGCATGGACAGGCACTGCCCAGATTGGCTTAAAGACACTCCCAAAAGTGCTCAGCAAGAAAGCGCGGCACTGATAGAAAAATGGCATAACAATGGCCGACTGAAATATGCCATTACACCTCGTTTTGCACCCACAAGTAGCCCTGAACAATTGCATGCATTAGGTGAGTTAGCTCAACAATACCCGGATGTATTTATTCAGACTCACTTATCTGAGAATCATAAAGAAATCTCTTGGGTAAAGGAGTTATTTCCAGATCGTAAAAATTATTTAGATGTTTACGAGCATTATGGCTTACTCAGAAAAGGGGCAGTGTTTGGTCACGGTATCCATTTAGATCAAGCTGAATGGCAACGCTTACAAGAAACCCAAGCGAGTATTGCGTTTTGCCCCACTTCAAATTTATTTTTAGGTAGCGGCCTCTTCGATTTGGCTAAAGCTGAACAACAAAACATCCCTGTTATGCTTGCCACTGATGTGGGTGGCGGCACCAGTTTTAGTATGTTAAAAACTATGGGTGAGGCTTATAAAGTATGTCAGCTCAAAGGTAATCAGATGGATCCTATGCATGGATTGTATTTGATGACTCAAGGCGCAGCTGTGGGGTTAGGGCTAGAATATGAAATTGGTAACCTTAATCCCGGCACCGATGCAGACTTTGTTATTCTCGACCCAGAATTTGACGAGCTCAGTGCGTTGCGTTTTGAACATCACCACACCCCTGAAGATATTATTTTTGCACTCAGCATGTTAGCTGATGATAGAGCCATAATGGCCACTTACGTAGCTGGTAAAGCGGTCTACCAAGCCGATAAACAAGTATTAAAGGAGCACATTAATGTTGCTTGATTGGATTTCATTATTTCTTCGCTGGTTTCATGTTGTCGCTGGTGTGGCATGGATTGGCGCATCATTTTATTTTATCTGGCTAGATAATAATTTACGCACTCCACCTGACTGGAAAAAACAAAAAGGTATCAAGGGTGATTTATGGGCGGTGCATGGCGGTGGCTTTTACGAAGTGTCTAAATATGAATATGGCCCAGAAGTGATACCTGAAAAGCTTCATTGGTTTAAATGGGAAGCCTATACCACCTGGATCAGCGGTTTTTTATTATTGAGCTTAGTTTATTATCATGGCGCAGCTATTTATCTCATTGATAGTTCGGTTATGGATTTAACCCCTACCCAAGCAATAAGTAGAGGTTTAGCCCTGATTTTTGGCGGGTTATTTATTTATGAAGCCGCCTGTCGTAGCCCGCTGTCAAAATACCCAAAAGTCTTCGGCATCATGTTTTTAGTGATGCTAGCGGCAGCTAGTTACTTGGCCACTCATTGGTTCAGTGGACGAGGCGCATTCATTCATGTAGGTGCGTTAATCGGTACCATCATGGCCGGTAATGTATTCTTTAAAATTATGCCTGCTCAAAGATTAATGGTTGACGCAGTGGCCAATAAAACAGAGATTGATCCTAGTTGGGGTCTGGGTGCCAAATTACGTTCGGTACACAACAATTATCTTACCCTACCCTTGTTATTTATTATGATCAGCAACCATTACCCTATGACCTACCAACATCATAATGCTTGGTTGGTATTGATGGCAATTGGATTAGTTTCGGCTTGGATCCGTCATTATTTCAACCTAAAACATATCGGTATTTCTCGCCCCTCTATTTTGGTCACAGGCGCGATTGGTATGGTAATTATTGCTGGCTGGGTATCTATGCCTGTCACGGTAAAAGAAGACAGTTTAAGCACAGAAAATACACCAGTCATCGAACTTAATGCACAGCAACAACAAGTATTTGATGTTATACAAACCCACTGTGCCAATTGTCATTCAGCTAAACCGACAGATGAAATTTTTGTGGTTGCACCTGTAGGATTAATGTTCGATACATGGCAGCAAATAGAGCAACGTGGGGCGGTTATTCATAATCGAGCCGTTGTAACTAAAGACATGCCCATGATGAATAAAACGGGGATGACTGAAGCAGATAGGCAAGTTATTGGCACTTGGTTTGAGGGGTTATCGTCAAGGTAATGGAGTGTATAGATATGAAAGCATCTAAATATGAGCACGTCTAAGTAACAGGCCGCCATATTATTAGTTCATTTGGGATACACAGTTCGCCGTCAAGTGTCGCGATAGTGATGTGTAACCCATTGTTTAGTATAACTTGACCAGCACTATAATTATGTTGATAACATTTTGCATTCACTGCTGGAGCAGATTGTGTCTGTTGTGAAAATAGGTAGGGTTTGGAATTTAAGGAAGATGAAGAATATGTTATTACGCAGACTCTCCCAGCAATATCAGCATAAGTACCTAAACTGCCAAAGGCACGTAACGTTGTTAAAAGTACAGACGTTGGTTGCCGCCAATCAAGAGTTTGCTCACTTACTGTAATCGAAGACCAATAACTGCCCTCACCTTGTGTTTGGCTATTCTGGTAATAGCCATCTAAATCAGATAATAAAGTCGATAATAAGTCAGGAGTTTGCTGTGAATTTTTAGCACTCAGGCTATCAAATGTTTCCTGTTCATCAAGAGATATGGCTTTTTGCAGTAACATATCACCGGCATCGAATTCGTTACTGAGTTTATGTAATGTTATGCCAGCGTAAATTGATTGTTTTAAAATCAAATGCGGCAAAGGTGTCATGCCCTTGCCTTCTGGTAATAGTGTTGGATGTGAGTTAATGGCATATTTTAGGTCCGCTGGAACAGGTATCTTCCAAGGATATTCAGCACTAAAAAACAACTCCACTCCTTTTTCAACTAACGTTTGCATATCTGCTAAGCAAGGCTTACCAAAACAAAGATTTATGTGGTTTTTATTAGCGAATTGAATCATTTTGTCTGAAAACGGGCTACTTTCACCGGTATAAATAGCAGCGAATTCATAATCCTGTTTTAAGAACACGTCTAAACATGAAAATAACGGATCGTAACCAAAATATACAATTTTCATATTAACAATAAACTATGCACATCTACCCTCAATAAATAAAACATA
>Ga0307489_10001888_pt1 | contig 13954 bp, 21 predicted proteins | sample SB12metaG_FD_202247 | JGI IMG/M metagenome (GOLD analysis project Ga0307489, IMG submission 202247) | Sea-ice brine microbial communities from Beaufort Sea near Barrow, Alaska, United States - SB 1.2 | ecosystem: Environmental > Aquatic > Marine > Coastal | place: USA: Alaska | collected... | reverse complement strand
GACGCCTTCGTCCTCCCGGCTGTGGCGCTGCATCTCGCGCCGAGGCGGCACCCGCTCTCGCCCTTGACTCCGCCTTCCCCTGAGCGGCGGTGGCGGCGGGGTCGGCGTTCGAGTAGATCGACCCGGCGTCACTACCCCATGCGACCGAGTACATGGACCCAGCATCGCTCGGTTCTCTCCCCACCCTGGCACTATCGTTACCCAGCCTCGACCCCGCCCTTGACCCTGCTCTGGACCCGGCGTTAGCCCCCTTCTTAGCCCCCGTCTGTTTCATACCGGACTGACCAGTGAACGAAAGCTGCTTCCGCGCGGCACTGTCCCCAGCCTCGGCCCCGTACACGCCGTCCACCTCCGCTGCCGCTGCCGCAGCTGCCGATGCCAGCGCCGATGCCGCCGCACCCGCCGCTTTGCGCTGGCTTGCTGCGCCGGAACGCGCGGATGCGGAGCCGGGGCGCGCTGAACCGGGACGGGAGCCGGCCTGGGAGCTGGCGAGGGAGTCGGGGCGGTAGGTTGATCTCCCCGGCTTGGTTCCGGGATCCACCGCCTCCGCCTCCGCCTCCGCATGCGGCACATCCATCCATGCGGCGGCCGGGGTGGATGTGGCGGCAGCGGCGGCGGCGGGGGTAGATGTGCCGCGGAGCGGCGGTGGGAGTGCGGCGGGGGTGTTGGCGGGGGTGGGAGCCGAGGTAAGATACTTGGCGGCCGCGGCGGCAGCTGCAGCGGTGGGGGCGGCGGTGCGGTCCGTGGCGGCAGAGGCGGCGGAGGTGCGATGCCGAGCTGTAGCGGCACAAGTTGCATTTGAAAGCAAAGTTTGAAGGCCGGACATCATATTGTAGTTTCAAGCGCTTAGCTCCAGGCAGCTTCAACTTGAGTTTCGTTGGTTCAACCTGCACAGCCCTACCGTGCAGCAGCGGCAGGGTTTAGATATGCGACAGCGGCGGCGGTGGCGGCGAAGGGGGTGCGATGCTCGGCGGCAGCAGTGGCGGCGGGGGTGCGATGCCTGGCGGCGGCGGCGGCAGCGGCAGCGGAGGTGAAATACGCGGCATCGGCGGCAGCAGCGAAGGGAGCAGATGAGCGGCGGTGGTGTGTCGGGGTTGCGGCGTCGGCCGAGGCGGCGGCGGGGGCGGGCACAGAGGAGCGATCCGCAGCGGCAGCAGGGGTGGCGGCGGCGGCGTCTTGTCTTGCCCGCCGCTCCCGCCACGCCCGGATATTCTCCACAGGAGTTCCCTCCTCCTCCCTTCCCCCCTCCAACTCCCTCTCCTTTTCCAGCTCCTTCTCCAACTCTCTCTCCCTCTCTGCCTGTCCCTGGGGCCTTGCAGGAAAAACGCAAGATGTCCTTCAGCAGATTTCAGACTCCCGTTTCTTGAGTTGAATGCCATCCTGTAATGTTTTGAGCATGTTCTGACAGTTCTGACAGGCTGCCCTACCTTTCTCTCGACCTCACTCGCCCGCTGCTCTGCCCGCTGTTGCTCTGCTGCGGCCAGGTGCTCACCGCGCCGGCGCTGCAACTGCGCCTGCTCCGCCGCCTTCAGCTGCGCCTGCTCCTGCGCCCAGGGCGTCGCGGGTGTTGCTCGCCACGTCATCCAACGCACATTCGACGCTCGGCTCTTGAGTTGAATGGCACCCTATGACGCAGTGAGCAATTTCCGCCAAGCCCATTGCCCGCTACGTCATCCAACGAGCTTTCAGCCTTGAGTTGAATGGCACCCTATGACGTGGCGAGTCACAAACATCAGGCCTTAGCGGATACGGCGTGCCGTGTCATCCAACGCACTTTGAACGTTCGTCCCTTGAGTCAAATGGCACCCCGTGACGTGGCAAGCAACATGCGCCAGGCCCCACCTGCGCCCAAAGCACTGTCGATGGCGGCTCCGTCATCCTCGCCCCCACTGCCTGCCATGTATTCTGTGTTTCGGGTTTAGTCAGCGCAAACCCCGGCTTTGTAGCCTGCGGCGGACGCGACGGCGGTGGCAACAATCGTTTCCTGAACTCCAGAAGGTGCGCTGGCGTGTCACCAGGCGGCGGCGCCGGCGGGAGCGGCACGCCCAGATGAAACAACAGCTGTCGCCGCGCCACCCCCAGCTAGGGCCTGGCAGATATTGCGCGCCACGTCGCTCGACGCATTCATGACCTGGTTTCCTGAGTAGAATGGCAACCTACAACGTGGCGAGCAATATCTGCCAGGCACTAGCGCAGATATTGCTTGCCACGGCATCCAACGCGCTGTGAAGCCTCGTGTACTGAGTTACATGGCAGCCTATGACTTGGCAAGCAATATCTGCCAGGCCTCACCCCCCGCTCTGCCTCATTCGCCGCCTCTGATGATTGCTCCCTCAGGCGCTCGGCCAGTCGGCGCAGCCCGGGTTCAAACTCCGTCTGATACCCCTCTCCGTCTTCGCCCCACATGCGGTGCGCCTCCTGCGCGCTTGCCTCCGCCGCGCGCCAACCCTCCATACAAGGCCTGGCAGATATCGCTCGCCACGTCATAGGATGCAATGTTACTCAAGAAACGAGTGATAAAGCCGAGCAGATACTGCTCGCCGTGACAAAGGATGCCGTGCAACTCAAGGAACGAGGGCCCAGGCCGGGAAGATTTTGCTCGCCACGTCAAAGGATGCCATTTCACTCAATAGACGAGGGATCAAAATGCGTGTCGATGACGTGACAAGCAGTATGTGCCAGGCCCTACCTCAGCGCATCCACTAGCTCTCGCCGCCGCCACGCCCAACCCGAGTGCCCCCGCGTCCCGCCGCAGATCCGAGAGCTCCGTCCGCATCGATGCCATAACTCCCGCCGACTCCTCCGACATTTCTCTTACCAGCTTCGGCAAGTCGATAGCGTCCGGCCCCCGCACTGCAGCCTCTGGCATTGCCATCACTGAGGGGCACAAGTTGCAATTGACAGCAAAGTTTGAAGGCAGTTCACCACATTTTACCTTTAAGCGCTGAATCCAAGCGCGGTCAACCCGGGTCGACCCGGGTCAAACCGGGGTCAACATGTGGTCAACCTGCCCCGCCCTACCATCGCCGCCGCCAGGTAAAACTCATAGTGCAGGCGCTTCGAGAACTCCTCTTCGGCTTCCGTGGATCGGTCGAGCACTTCTAGCGCCCATTCGCGTTTCATGATTGCCTTCTCGACCACGCCGCTCGCCTGCTCGACGGACCGCGCACGCTCCGTGTCCGCGTGCCGGACGCGGCGGCTCGCCTCGGCAAGCTCCTTCTGCAGCTCCTCGCTCCCGCTGTCAAGGCCAAGTGGCCGAATCGCTCCCACGTCAGAGGATGCCACCTGACTAAACACACGAGGGTTGAACTATGGCGGACGACGTGTAATCCATCCTCAAGACATAGGGTTACACGAATTTGCAACCCCGCGTCATAGACAAGGCTAGGATGCGCTATAAAACTTGGCGAGCATAACATTAAGATTCCTTACCTCGCGTGCAGCCCCGCAAACGCTTTAGCCTGCTCCTTCCCAGTCTGCTCGCGCTCTCGCTGGTAGTCCCGGTCCTGGTTCGCGTGTACTTTCCGCAGATCCTTGAGCGCGGTCCGCAGGCGGTCGTTTTCAAATTGTGCTTCGCCCGCGGACTCATACAACGCCTTCTCCACCCCGGACCGCACGGCGTCCGCTGTAATTTGTCGCGCCGCTATGTCGCGCGCCCGTCATGTACAGCCACGTTCAAAATTGAATGCTCACCATGTCAACGAAACAGAGCTATGAAAGCAAAGCCCCCTGTTTCTGTCGCGATAGAACAATCTTGACTCGAGATTCTTGGTATAATATCGAGCAAAGGAACAAAGGAGGGGCTAAAAACCGGGGAATTTGCCTTGACTGTCATAAACAAGAACTCTACAGGGGGGCGAGAGGAAAGGTGGATGGCGTGGCGAGCATATTTTCCTTGACGCCACCTTAAGTGCTCCAACTCTTCCACAGCGTCAACCAGCTTCTCCCGTGTGATCACCAAATCCTGCGCGTCCCTCCTGCCGGTTTGTTCCAGGCGCTCGTTCGTGGCCGTCGCGGCGGCCTCTATGCTGGATTTTACTTCGCGGTCCGCGTAGTAGGGCCTGTCAGATATTGCTTGACACGTCAAAGGATGCCATACAAGCATCGAAACGAGGTTTCAAAAGGCGGTGGATGACCGAGTGCCCACCAATAGCCGCACCAATAGCCGGGCACGTGTAGTTCGCCGCATCGTTAGATGCCATTTAATTCAAGACACCAAGGTTCACTGTGCATTTGATGACGTAACAAGCAATACGCGCATCCCCTTCAGACAAGCTGTGGCGAGCAGCATCTGCCAGGCCATACCACGCGGAGGTGCCCAATGTGCGCCTGGGGCTCTCACAGGATGCCATTCAACTCAAGGAACGAGGGTTCAGATGTGTGTTGATGACGTGGCAAGCAACATCTGCCAGTCCATACCACGCGGAGGCGGCCGATGTGTGCCTGCAGCTCGGCTGCGGAGTCCGCAGCGGCGGCGAACGCCCCCAGCTTTTCGTTCTCTGCCCGCGCCACCGCCTCCTCCGACCGCGCCGCCCGGCTCCGCGCCGCCTCTGGCGAAGGGCTGGCAGATATTGCTCGCAACGTCATAGGACGCCACGCCATAGGATGCCACTTCATAGGACGCCACGTCATAGGGTACGATTGAAATCAAGAAACGATGGATCACAACGCGTTGGATGACGTGGCGGGCGATACATGCCAGCCCCTGCATCCAGCGCCGCGGAGTCACGCCCGATGCGGTCCTCCAGCGCCTTGAACACCCGCATCGCTGTCTCGGACCCGTCCCCGTCGCCCAGCCCCAGAACCTCCGCCCCGTCCACCGCCTCCTGCCAGGCGCCGCCCCCGTAACCCTCCCGCTGCGTTAGCGCTTCCCTGACGACCGGGCGACCGAAGATGTTCCGAAGCTGTGCCTCGATAGCGGCGCGCGCGTGATGCTCTCGATGCAGCCGCCCCGTAGCATCCTCCAGCCTCCGCCCCAACACCTCACTAGCCTCCTCCGCCGCCGCCGCGCGCCGCTGCGCCTTGGTCCAGGGCCGGGGAAACAAAGTTAACCACTTCCTGGGCTGGCGCACAGCTTACACTTCGGAAGGGGTGGTGTGTAAACTTACTACCTCCAACCTCGTTGCGCACTTCGTGGGGCGAGCACCGGTATACTATGTGATGGATGACGTGCCAGCATCGGTACACTGTGAGGTGGATGACGCGGCGAGCAATGTTCACTTCGATTGGTCAGGCTAGAGAGGAGGGTGCGGCGAGTGTGTACGGGTACACCGGTACAGTAAGAGCAAACATTCAGGTTGAGCTACCACGGCATCCTACCTTGGTCATCTCCACCTGCCACAGCGCCAGTTCCTTGGTGCTGTCCTCTGCGGTCATGTACCACTGCCGCTTGCCCTGCCGAACGGGCCAGGCAGATGTCGCTCGCCATGTCATCGACACTCCGTTGCGTTGGAACCTTCGTTTCATGAGTTACATCGCACCCGATTCTTGAGTTACATGTCATCCTATCGTACGACGTGGCAAGCAGTATTTGTCAGGCTCTACCTGCCGCACGTGCGTCAGCGGCGCGTGGGATGTGTGCCCCGGCGGGTTGATGTCCAGCGCGCCCTGGTACCAGGGCCGTGCCTGCATCGTGGTGTTAGGATGGCCATCGAGTATCTTGGCCATCCCTCAGGCGTGGTAATGGTACCAGGGCCATCCCAGGGCCATTCACCCGAGTATCTTTGAGGCATGAAGTGGGATAACTCAAGTGGTTCCAGGGGCAAACGGCTCACGGTTTACTCGCTGCTGGGACAAAGTACGGAGGAGAAGCCCCTGCCTGGCCTTCGTACCCGTCCCAATTGCTGCCGCCGCCGCCGCCCGTGCCTTCCCCCCCGTAGCCGGAACCTGCGAAACTTGCTGAGCGGTGCAGCTGAGTCGGTGTCGCCCCGGCCTCCGACCCGAATGCGGTGGACCCACGCCCCGCCCCTGCACCGCCTCTCCCCCCGCCGCCGCCACCGCCGCCGGCGCCAACACTACTGGCAGGTTTCTTCAGATGGGACCATGCTTGGTTCATGGAGGCGCGGACCTTCCCCGGCGTGGGCGCGAAGTCGTCGTCGTCCTCTTGTACGCTGCCGAGACGGGAAGCCATCTCTGATGAGCTCCGACAGTTACGGCACCCCAGCACACACGGTTTCCACGGCGCGCTTAAGCGCCCCTGGTCGACAGCGCCCCGGTCGCCGCGAGGTACACACAGCACGGCCACCCGCCGGCACTACCAGGCTACCTGCAGTCTCTCGCCCTGTGCACGACGTTTAGAATTTGCCTCCGACACTGACGGCACCCCACACGTGCGGTCCCCACGGCGCGTTTCAGCGCCTCCTGTCGCCGCGCCGGCCACCTAGGACGGCCACCCGCCGGCAATAACAGGTTACCAGCAGTATCGCGCCCTTCGGGGCGGCCTGTCGACCCGCCGGCCGCTCGGCCGCGCGGGAGTAAATGGCTGCGTGCGTCAGCGTGTCTCGTGACGCAAAAAACTCGAAAAAATGGCCAGCGGATTTTCGCTGGGGGGATGATTTTTTCAGGCAGCGCGTGTCACAACGTGGACGGTGGAGCAGGAGGGATCTCGCATCGTCGAGCGGCACACTCCACCGGTTACGGTGCCCTACACTAGTGCGTTGTCGGAGGTCCGAGACGACCCGCGGGCCATAGTGGCTCCCAGGCCACAGGGCGTTGAATCGTTCCCTGCCTTATAGGGCGTCGCAAAACGCGTCGGTGGAAAGTGGTGTCCCCTCACTCGAAGGGAAGGCACCCCCTCAGGCATCCCTCCCATTGAGGTTGCGGGCCATCGCACGGAGTACCGCGCGGGGCTCAACAACGCATTGCCGGCGGAGGCGGGCAGGGGTTAGATAGACTTTCACCATGAGTAGCATGAATAGCATGAGTAGCATGTCGCCGCTCGCGGGCGTGAGCGCGCGCCCGGGAGGGGCGAGGGCGAGAGAGTGCGCGAGGGCGAGGGCAGCGGGCATCGTTGCACGACGAGGAGTTGGCCGTGGCGATGGTGCCCCGGTGGGTTGCAGTGTGATGCTCAGGCAGGGCAGCCGTGGGTTGAGCGGGGTCCGGGCGGCGCGAGCTCGACTGTGGGTGGCGGCGGCGTCCAGCGGCGGCGGCGGCGGCGGGAGGGGCGTGGAGCAGGAGCAGGAGCCAGGGTCGTTGCAACAGGGGAGATTGTTGCAGGCGGCGTCACAACAGGCCGAGGTAGCCGAGGTAGGGCCAGCATATTGCTATTATTCGCCACGTTACTGGATGCCGTGTAACTCAATAAACGAGGGTTGGTACCATTTGGCTCATTGCTCAAGGCTTCCAAATGAGTGTCAATGACGTTGCGGGCAATTTTCGGCTGTCCTTAGGCCGAGGCGCGGGCAGGGGACATAGCCCCAGGCCCGCTGCGCAATGCACTGTTAGAAATAGGAGGGAATGCCGAAACTGGAGGAGGGGAAGCCGTTCCCGCAGCGCCGAAGGTCCAGGAGGGCGGCGGCGGCGGGAAGGAGAGCAAGAGCATCTTCGCGAAAAGCGGTAGGGCGGTGCAGGTTGACCCTATCAAACCCAAGTTGAAACTACCTGGAACAAAGCGCTTGAAACGAAAGTGTGATATACTGCTTTCAATTTCTGCTTTCAATTTCAACTTGCGCCGCTACAAAGCGGGGGCTTCATCTACATCCGCAACTTCTTCAGCCAGGGTGACTTCGAGACGCTGCTGGTAGGGACGGACGAATAGTGCTCGCCACGCCATAGGATGCCGTTTAAATCAACCAACGAGTTCAGACTACGCGTCGATGGCGTGGTGAGTAAAATGCCCGGCAGATAATGGTATTGCTCGCCACGTCATGGGAAGACACTGAGCTCACACAAAGAGGGTTCAAGTTGCGTTTGACGACGTGGTAAGCAATATTTGTCACTCCCTCGCTGCTGGACGAGTGTAATGCGCTGCGTGCGGAGGTGAGCGTTGAGCGCCGAGCGTGCGCGCAGCAGCGACTAGGTAGAGCGGTGCAGGTTGACCCCAGACTGACTCCAGCTTGACCGATGGTTGACCCCAGTTTGATCCCAGGTAGACCCCAGGTGGACTCGAGGTTGAACTCAGGTTGACCCCAGGCTGACCCCAGGTTGACCCTGGGTTGACCCCATTTGACCCCAGGCTAACCACAGGTTGACCCCGGCTTGACCGCGCCTGTATTCAGCGCTGGAAGCTGGAATATGATGAAGCGCTTTCGAACGTAACTAACAATTTCAACTTGCGCCGCTACATCTGGGCGTGATGGTCCCGACAGAGCACGTGGTGCACCAAGCGTTCATGAACCAGCGCGTGGGCGACCGCCTGGGCGCCCTGGTGGGCAGGCGCTTGCTCCCCGCGGACGTGCCTGTGGAGTACCGGATATACCCGCCGGGCTCCTGCATGGATTGGCACCAGGACGTGGCGCTGTACACGGAGCCGCAGTACGAGGCGGGGGGGTCATTGATAACAGGTTCTTTATCGACGTTGAGTCTGCTCCTCCTCCTCCACCTCCTCCACCTCCTCCTCCTCCTATTTCTCCTCTTCCTCCTCCTCCTCCTCCTCGGGGCTCTTTGAGAACAATTACTCAATCGACGATGATTCCCCTCCTCTTCCTCCTTCTCCTCCGCGCGTCTGTAAGAATGAGCATCCACACGGAAGGTAAGTCGTGCTCCGATCGCGTTGAGTGCTGGTTCTCAACGACCCTGGTGCGAGGTGGTGTTCACGCTGGCCAACACGTCGGACAGCCAGACGCAATGGCAGGATCGGCACGGGCAGCGGCGCGGGTGTGGCCTGGCTGATGTCGCCCGCCACGTCATCCCCCACAAGTTAGACCCTCGTCTCTTGAGTCAAATGTGTCGGACAGCCAGACGCAGTGACAGGATCGCCATGGCAGAGGCGCTGGTAGGGCCTGGCTGATATCGCCTAGCTCTCTCCACCGCCGGCACCCGAACCATCGCAGACAGACGCCGGTGTGCTGCTGCTCAGACATTTGCCAGTGTCACAGTCTTGCTGCACAATGGTGCTGCCTTCCTGTCTCAATTTTGGCATCACATGACGTGGTGAGTATGAACTGCCTGACCCATCGCGCGGGGGTTGGACGGAGCCCAACTCCATCGTCGTGGTGCGGGCCGAGAGTGTGGTGGGGTGGGTGTCAGCTAAGACCCGTATTATAGGTACCTGGTTCCAGCGCTTGAAGGGTGGTGTAAGTTGAAACTCGTATTGAAAGCGCCTGGTGTTATCGCTCGAAGGATCGTGATAGTTGACTCCCGCGTTCGAAGCGCCTGGTTTCAGCGCTTAAAACTATCTTGCGATGAAGTGCTTTTAAGCTTTGCTGTGAATGTCAACTCGCGCCCATACAGCTAGGTGCACCGCGTGACACCCATCGGAACGGGCGAGCGTTCCATCGTCAAGTTCGTGTACACCACCACGCTGGTGAGGCGGTGCGCAGATTGAAACCAGCAGAAACCCCGTGTTGGAAGCTCCTGGTCCTACCACGTGTTGAAAGTGCCTGGTTTCACCACTTGAATCTAAAATGTGATAAAACTGCCGTCAAGTTTTGCTCGCAAATTTAATATGCGACGCTACACGCTGAACAAAACTGATGACTACTACGACAACCTGCTCACCTACTCGTAGCCGCGACGTATTTCGTCTCGTCGTGAATACCATCAGTGTATCAACTGAACCATGTAGAGCTCTAAAACGTATTAGAGCTTCTCGTATAGCTAGAAACCGAACAGGCCTTATGAATCTAGAACGACTAAAACAATCTGTAAGTGAGTACTCGTAAGTACAGGCTGACATTCGAGTTCAGGGACGGCTTCGTCGCCGTCCTTCACGGTGATAATGCACCGTACAGCCCTTGCGAATGAATGCGTCACCCGTTATGTGGACAACACTCTTACCCGCGATTATTCTTCGAAAGCTGCGGTCGTGCCACACTTCTCCTTGTGCCCGCCCGCATTCCAGTCCTCTTTTTGACACGCGGCACTGCAGTACCGGGCGGTCTTGCACTGCGGGCAGACCTTAAAGTCCTTCAGAAGGCCCTCAACCTCGCACCCGCCGTTACAGCAATACGCACCCCCCTCCAGCGCTTCGCTGCGAATCTCGTCGACTGCACTGTACCCCCCCTTCTGCAACCAGTATACCATGCCGGCCAAGACATCCTGGGGGATGTCGTGGCCCTCCACGATCCCAACCGACGTGGCGACCCCGGCAGCATCCCCAACGTTTCCGACCTCGCGGGCATAGGGCTCGTCTCCATACATGCGCACGGCGAGTTGCAAGCACGCTGCGGTGTGGCCATTCTCGGCGGCCTTACGAATCCATTGCATCGTCCGCCGCTTGCTACGCGTGACGCCTCGCCCGCGGGCCGAGCAGATAATGCTCGCCACGTCACGCAATGCCTTTCCTCTCAAGGAACGAGGGTCTAGAATGGAGATATGGCGAGGCGGGCACCATCCGTCAGGCCCTGCCGCGGCCTACTTGGTACATGGTGCTGAGATTCTGCGCCGCTGATCCGTGGCCCGCGTCCGCTGCGCGCCTGTACCAGCCTGCGACCGCCGGATAGTCGGGCGCCGCCAATCCCTTTCCCTTGTCGAGACAGAACGCGAGGTATTACATGGCGTTAGGCAACCCGGCCTCGGCGCCCTTCGCGTACCACTCTACGGCTTGCTCGAGCTCCTTCCTACCTTGGTATATACTTCCCAGCGCAAACATAGCGTACGCGTGCCCTTGACCCGCCGCCTTCTCCAGAAGCGCCATGCCCTCCTCCGCCCAGGGTTAGCACCCACAGATGATTATTTTGGTCGAAAGAGAACACGACATACATCGTTATGGTGACCGACCGGAAACCATGCGGAGCAAAGAGCCAACCCTACATCCGCCTGCGGCGATCTGCCTGACGCGCCCAGGCTTGTGGCCCCCGCAGCCTCATCCGCTTCGTCAACCAACATGTAGCCGAAGCTCCATTGCGCCTCCCTGTCACCGTCCGCAGCCCTCTGCTTCACTATGTCGGCTCCGAGCGCATCCAACAGCGCCGAGGGGTCGGGACATGCACATGTCGTTCGCCACGTCATTCACTGGGAACCATCGCCTATTGAGTTAGATGACATCCTATGACGTGGCGAGCAAGGCAAAATTCGCCGGGCCTTACTCAGGGGTCTTCCGCTTGAGTGGTCAAGTCCCCTCTGGCGTTCACGTCTACGTTCGCGAGAGCGGCGGCAGCTCCCGCAGCGCCCGCCCGCGGCGCACGCTTGGCGGCATCACGTTCAGCCTTCCGACGTTCCTGTCGCGAGGGCGGCATCTCGTGACTGGGTGACGGGATGAGCAACGAGCGCGGGCCTTGGAGAAACAGGAGGAACGGCGTGGAAACCGGCCGGGTTGTCTCCAGACCCAACACGTCGATGGATGCGACGGGCGGGCCGACACGCGGAGGTGCACGCACACGTCGGGGAGTCCGTCGAGGAGGGCACTGGCGTTGGCGAGGTGGGGGCGCGCGCGGCAGTGCTCGCTGTCCGTTGCAAAGCTGGCCTGGCTGGCGCTGGCGCTGGTGAAAGAGCGCATAATACCATTCAGGTTATGCGTAAGGAGTGCTTATCCGCATCGGTGAAACGGTGAAAGCACCGTACACCTCACTGCACTCACACTATCGGGAGTGTCGCCGCATCCCCCCCGCCCCCTGACTACCGCTGGCAGACGAACGTGTGTGTCGCTTTAAATACAGTTCATTGCCCCATCGGATAGGTAAACGCACTACTCGGTAAGCGACAAGCACGAGCACGTACGGAAAACTCAGAAATACGAGGGGCACGCGCATGCCGCTATGGACAAAACTCAGCGGCATAATAATGTGCGCGGAGCTACTGGTAGAGCGAACGCTGACGGTTGCCCATTTTATTCTGTTCTACTTACTCGCATGAGCCGAACTATCAATAAATGAAAACATTAACTTCTTCGCGGGTGAGGCGAGCTCCTAGCAATATCGCCTCCGGAGACGAGGCGGAGCACAGATGACATGTGCACTTGGTAGTATTTCTTTGAATAAAACGATGACAGTGACACTGTATATCAAACATAAAACAAGAAACAACGTAGCAACCGCGGAGTCCCGGCAGATGCTCGATGGCGGGGACCGCGTCGTCGTCGTACTTCTTCGTTGTGGGGATACACTGTGTTGCCATTGCGGATGAATGCGCCGCACATTTCCTAATATAAGTCGTACTCGCTGTATTTACCGTGAGCTGCGGTCGTGCCACACTTATCCTTGTGCCCGCCCGCATTCCAGTCCCCTTTCTGACACGCGGCGCTGCAGTACCGGGCAGTCTTGCACTGCGGGCACACTTTGAACTCCTTCAGCTGCCCCAAAACTTCGCACCCTTCATTGAAGCAAAACTTTGACCCCTCCAACGCTTCTCGGCGGCACACGCCGAGCTCGTCAACTGCATGATACCCCCCCTTAGAGAACCAATGTACCACGCCGGCCATGACATCCGGGGGAATGTCGTGGCCCTCCATGACCCCAATCGGCGTGGCGACCCTGGTAGCCTCTTCCACGTGCCCAACCACGCGGGCGTAGGGCGTGTCTTCGTACATTGAACTAGCGAGTTGCGAGCACGCGTCGGCGTGGCCATTCTCGGCGGCCGTGCGCAGCCATTGCATCACCCGCCGCTTGCTACGCGTCACGCCGTGCCCTAGAGCCTCCCATTTAACGCTCGCCACGTCATGTGATGCCTATTAACTCAAGAAACAAGGTGTAGAAACGGGCAGGATCCGTCTGTCAGGCCCTGCCGCGGCCTACTTGGTACATGGTGCTGAGATTCTGTGCCGCACCTCCGTTACCCGCCTCAGCCGCGCGCCTGTACTAGTCTGCTGCCGCCGGGTAGTCCGGCGCCGGCACACCCTTCCCCTCGTCGAGATGCCACCCGAGGCTGAACATCGCTCTCGGCAGCCCGGCCTCCGCGCCCTTGGTGTACCACTGCACGGCTCGCTCGTGCTCCGTTCGTTCGTTGTGAATATCTCCCAGCGCAGTCATCGCGTACGCGTGCCCTTGCCCCGCCGCCTTCTCCAGATGCACCATGCCCTCCTCCGCCTAGGGTAGGCACTCGAAACTTTCAAAGCTCATCAAGATGAGGTGGCCACCCACGACGCATCTCGGTCTTGTGACTGACCGGAAACTGTGCGGTGCAACGTGGCTACCCTACGTCGGCCTTTGGTGTTCTGCCGGCCGCGCCCAGAGGCATGCCCGGAACCCCATCTTCGCTGAGCAACCGGTAGCCCAAGCTCCACTGCGCCTCCCGGTCACCTTCGTCCGCCTTCCGCTTCACGACCTGGGCTCCGATTGCGTGAAACAGCGCCGAGGAGTCGGGCCAGGCGGATGTCGCTCGCCACGTCATTCACCGCACTTTGATCCCTCGTCACTTGAGTTGAAAGACGTCCCATGAAATGGCGAGATCGGTAAAATCCGCCGGGCCCTACGTAGGGGTCTTCCGCCTGCGTCGTCCAGTCCCCTCTGGCGTGCACGTTTAAGTTCGCGAGTGCAGCGGCAGCTCCCGCAGCTCCCGCAGCGCCCGCGGCTCCCGCCCGCGGCCCGCGCTTGGCGGCGTCTCGCTCGGCTTTGCGACGTTCCTGACGAGACGGCATGAGAGCCGACGGGATGTGCAACCGAACGCCACCTGCTCAGATAATCAGGAGGACAACGGCAGGGTATGCCGGCCGGGTTTTACACACAACCTTCGCGTCAAGCAACGGCGACGGGTACGTGCTCTGGGAGTCAGGCGAGGAGTGCACCGAGGAGTGCAGCGCGCGGACCAAGGGGGGAAAACGGCAACCTGGACCCTAACCCTAAACCATGAACCTCGCCAAGAGTAAGAACCTTTGAAACCCTAAAGGCATGATATACCAGCGCTACGCGCCAAACTTCAC
>Ga0307489_10001887_pt1 | contig 13957 bp, 13 predicted proteins | sample SB12metaG_FD_202247 | JGI IMG/M metagenome (GOLD analysis project Ga0307489, IMG submission 202247) | Sea-ice brine microbial communities from Beaufort Sea near Barrow, Alaska, United States - SB 1.2 | ecosystem: Environmental > Aquatic > Marine > Coastal | place: USA: Alaska | collected... | reverse complement strand
TAATGGCGAGCTTGAAGCCACCCTCTAATAAGCTATTTAATAAGCCGTCTAGTTAGGCCTCCACGGCCACCTCTTGACTCTCTCGGCCGCTGGGGGAGTAACAGGGCGGGCTAGTAACAGGGCTAGCAAAAAGGCTAGTAAAAAAAGCTCCCCCAGCTTGTGGTCCCGAGGAACCACAGCCGCCTCCGCAAGAAAGTATTATCATCGCCAGTGGGATGAGCACTAATTGGGATAGTTTTTTCATTATTGATTCTCTCTTTTAGACTTGCAGGCAAGTATATTCAAGTCTAACTGAGCTACAACTTAGGACGTAAACCCGCAGTATTCCATTAATCTAAACAGATTATGAATAGTAACTCGAAAATCAAATCGCTAAACTGTGGTTACACCGGTCACAGAAACAATCAGAACAGAATGAATCCACCGCACCGCGCCAATTTCATCTATCGCCTTACATTGATTATCTCTGTGATTCTGCTGATAGGGTTTATTGTCGCGGCGATTGTTACGCCAAAAGCCTCCATTAATCGAACAATCATTAATCCAACAACCATTAATCCAACAACCATTAATCCGCCAACCATTACCGGCATAAATGCAAATAGCAGCAACAACGCTTATCTGGGCAGCGACAGCTGCGCGGGATGCCACGCCGAGGCCTACCAAAATTGGCAGGGTTCCCATCACGATCAGGCCATGCAGCACGCCACCGCTGCCACGGTTAAAGGCGACTTCAATAACAGCGTATTTGAGGCACCCGGCAATAACGCCCTGTTCTCGAAAAAAGCCGATGGCTTTTATGCCCGCCTAACAGGCCAGGACGGACAGGTCGATGATCACAAAATTCTCTACACCTTCGGCACAGAACCTCTGCAGCAGTACCTCGTGGCATTTCCCGGTGGCCGCTTGCAGCAACTTCCGGTGGCCTGGAATACGTTGACCAACCAATGGTTTGATCCCCAGCCAGAGTTGCTGGCGCAACCAGGGGAATGGGTGCACTGGTCTGAAGGAGGCAAGAATTGGAACAGTATGTGTGCCGATTGTCACAGCAACAATGTTGAGAAGAATTTCGACATTGCCAGCAACAGCTACAGCACCACAGTTACTGAGTTAGATGTGGGCTGCGAGTCATGTCACGGCCCCGGTCGCGATCATGTTGAGACTGTTAGCTCCGCAAACTTTAATAGCGCTTTAGATAATCTGCATATGAGTATGAAAGTCGGAGAAGACTCTCAAGCTGTGGTGGATCAGTGCGGTCGCTGTCATGCTCGGCGCCAACAACTAACCACAAAATTTGAACATGGCAGCAACCAGCTGCTGGATCACTATTTGCCGCAACTGCTGACCCCACCGACCTATCACAGCGACGGCCAGATTCTCGACGAGGTGTTTGTCTACGGTTCTTTTGTGCAGAGCAAAATGTATCACTCCGGCGTCGACTGTGTGGACTGTCATCAGCCCCACAGTGTTAAGCTTAAAGCCGAGGGCAATCAGCTCTGTGTCGGCTGCCACAGCAGTGAGCAGTTTGATACGCCCAAACATCATCACCATGGCGGCGGTCTAGCCCAGTCAATGGACAGCCAGCAGACTCAGGCAACCCAGTGTATCGACTGCCATATGCCTGGGCGGCTCTATATGGGTAACGATTATCGGCGCGATCATAGCTTTCGTATTCCGCGACCGGATCTCAGCGTCGCCCATGGCACCCCCAATGCCTGCAATGACTGCCACCGCAAAGAGTCCGCTGACTGGGCTGCGGCAAAGGTAGAGCAGTGGTTTGGCCCTGTGCGGCCAGCGCATTTTTCTGAAATCCTCAGTGCCGCTGCCAGCCAGCCCAATGACTCCGTTGAGCCATTAGTGTCGCTGCTAAATGATCTGTCACAGCCGGCTATTGCCCGCGCCACCGCTGCCTCGCTGCTGGCCCCCGACATTTCACTGCCAATGGTTGAGCGTGCTCTGACCAATGCCAGTAACGATACGAGTGCCCTATTGCGAACCACTTCGGTTCGCAGCCTCAATGCCAGCACCAACAAGGTTGCTTCCCTACTCGAGCGCCTCAATGATCCTGTGCGCGCAGTGCGTATTGCCGCCGCGGAAGCACTGGTTGGTGTGCCGGAAAACCTAATACCAGAAGCCCTGACCGATAGTTTTAGTCGAGCAAACAGAGAGTATTTGACCTCGATGCTGGTCAACGCAGACTTCCCCTCAGGTCGCATGGGCATGGCACTGGATCAGCATCGGCGCGGCAATCTCGATAAAGCCGCGGAAGACTATTTGGCGGTATTGAAAATCGACAATGGCTATAACGCCGCGCGAATGAATTTGGCGCAACTCTATTACAGCCAAGGAAAGCTAAAGAATACAGAGAACTTATACCGGACAGTGATTGAGCGCGAGCCAGAAGCTAGCGACGCGCACTATTCATTGGGGCTATTGATGGCCGAGCAGGGAGATTATGGACAAGCAGCACTGTCCCTTGAGACCGCCGCCATGACAGGCAATAACCCCCGCGCCTGGTACAACCTTGCGGTGCTGAATCAACAGTCTGGAAAATCCCTGGAAGCAGAAAAAGCCTATCTTGCAGCGCTGCAATTGATGCCCGGCAATGCCGAGTTTATCAACGGCTTAGTCAGCCTCTATGGCCAACAGCAGCGCTGGTTAAAAGCCATGCAACTGATTGATCGAGCGCTGATTAATGACCCCACAAACCCCAGCCTACAACAATTGAAACGAGCCATAACTCAGCGCCTCTGAGGATTAGCCACACGGCGTTGAACTCTGAAACCTATTAGCGCCGCTGCGGACTTGTTAAAAAGAGCGCCGCTGCGGCCTTCTCAGATAGATTGCCTGCATGGTTCATCACATGAAAAACGATGCTCTGCTCATGGGAGCCGGTGACCAGATGTGCCCCGGGGCCAATTCCGTAAATTGCCACATCCTCACCGCCGTGAGTTTCGCCCTCCAGGGGCACCAGCACTTCCTGATGAAAACCCTCAGCCTCGGTATCTATAGCGGTTAAATCCTGACGCCCTGCCACTGACTTACTGTAATAGGCCATATCCGCATTGGTCTCATCACCCAGATCGCGAAAGCCAAGACCATTGGCATAACCCAGGGTAGTGTATGGCAGACCATCGTCATCTAATGCAGGCTTATCTGACCCCACATTCACTAGCTTACCCAAAATCGGATTACCCCGCTTTGGATAACCGGCCATGGTAAAGACATGACTGTGATCGGCAGTAACAATGATCAGCGTGTCCTCGCGACTGGTTGCATCCAGTGCCACCTGAACCGCCTGGGACAGCTCCACGGTATCACTCAAGGCAGCATAGGCACTGTTGGCATGATGACCGTGATCAATACGCCCGGCCTCAACCATCAAGAAAAAACCCTGCTCATTGTTGTCGAGGATATCGATCGCCTTGGCGGTCATCTCTGTGAGGGAGGGTTCACCTGCAAGGTCATTCTTGCGATCCGCCTCATAGCGCATCTCCGACTCATTAAAGAGACCGAATAGATTTTCGCTACTGTCGGCATCAATAGCGTCGAAACCCTTCTGATCAATCACATAGTTGCCCCTGGGATAGAGCGCTTGCCACTCTTGCACAAGATTGCGACTGTCGTTGCGGTCGCCCTCTACCGGACTGCGGGCGTCGCGACTATTGGCTGCAGGGTCATTGGGTAAGAACTCCCGGCGTCCGCCTCCCAGGGCGACTTCAATACCATCCACATCAATACCGGGATAACGGGCTTCGAGATTGCGCTCAAAGTTAATCAGCTGCGAGGCAATATCTTCACAGCCAGCTGCGATTGCCGCAGCAGGCATCATCGATGGGTTTTCCCAATCGCGATCAGCAGATTTGGCATAGGTTGCAGCTGGCGTGGCGTGGGTAATTCGTGCGGTAGAGACAATACCTGTAGACAGCCCTGCAATCTCGGCCAGTTCCAGCGCGGTAAATAATTGGTTGCCAGCGGCAGATTCACAGTCGCCTTTGCGGGTATCTTCATCGAGGCCAATCACACCAATATTGGTTTTAACACCGCTGATCAGTGCGGTCATGGTGCCTGCAGAATCCGCGGTTTGAGCATCGACATTGTAGGTTTTTGATAAACCAACAAAGGGAAACTTGCCAAAGCTGAGACTGTTCTCTTCACCAGTCATGCCCTGCTGCTGCCCCTCAAAAATACGCGCTGCGGTGACAGTGGTGACACCCATACCATCCCCCACAAAGAGGATAATATTTTTCGCCGAACCCGCCTCCAGAGACAAACGCTGGACTTGCCTGTTAGTCTCAGCGACGGCCGCTGCAGACTCCCTATACCACTGATTCTCAATGGTGCTGAGAAGTGCCTCGGGCACAGCAGTCGGCGTTTCTGGAAGAAGGAGAGCTCTGGTATCAGGAGTATCAGGAGTATCAGGAGGCGTACAACCGATCGTGAGCAGTGCCACCAAACTTAGGGCATTTCGACTCAATAGACGAGGGTTTGGCTGGGCAAGGTTATGCATACTCTAGATCCTATCGCGAGGGTTATTGGCAAAGAGTAGCCAATATTTAACACGGCAGTATGACACTGAATAACAGGTGCGGAGGCAAGTATTAAGGGGAATATAACTGTGGGTTAAACAGAAGCTCTAGAAAGGCGTGGTTAGTCGAAGTGCAGAATTTCGTCAATATCCAGGCCATGGGCCTTGGCTATTTTGAACAGTTGCCAGAGTGACACTATAGCTTGGGGATCCTGCTCCATTCTCTGATATTGGCGCAGAGACAACTCATAGTCAGCCATATCTTCTTGCACTAGGTGCCCAGTTTTACGCAACGAGACGATTCTCTTCTGCAGTTTTTCCTGTAACTGCAAAAATTCATCGTAATAAGCAGAGTCTGCATTTGGGCGTTGCATATCAGTTTGCTCAGATAACTATTGACCTAGGCCGCCAAGGTTGGCATATTCGAAATCGCAGCAACACGCCATGCTTGACGTCCTCCGTGACGAAATAACTGAATGTGAATCTGTAGACAATGGAAACAACGAGGCTCTCTCAAAGAGCTAACAATGGAGCTATTTAATCAATGCGCCCTCTAGTACTTGAACTAGTACGTGAACTAATAAGCGCACTAGAGGGCGCACTAGTAAATGTAATTCAAAAGTGCGATGCACAAGGAGTCAAAACCCGTGACAATTCAGCTACCGAACAAACTTATAGCCATCATCCTGATGCTTACCGGAACCTTAACTTTACTGGGTTGCACCAATACCCCTTCACAACCCAATTATGATCTGGATACCTACACACTGGGTCGCAGTGCGGTATTCACCCAGCGCGAACTGATTAACGAACAACTAAAAGATTCAGCCGAGATAAATACCGAAGTCCGCGACACCCTACTCCATAACTATTGTGATCTAGTGGCGCGGGATTCAATCTATGTGACCCGGGACAACCTTCCCCAGCAGTGCAAACCTCGCGACAACAAACAGCGCAAATGTGCCTACGACTACCATATCTGTATCAAGGCCTGCCCTTTGCGAACCAATGACTGTCAGCCCTGTATTGAACGGGCCAGAAGGTGCCTCGCGCCATCCTAACCCAGCCCTAACCCAGCCCTAACCCAATCCTAAGCTAGAACCTCAAACCCTAGCTCAACTAAGCCGCGTCAGAACCATAGGCATAAAATCCGCCGCGCTTGAGAGCAGCCTTATAGGCTGGGCGCTGCTGCAGGCGCTGGCGATAGGCGGCGATATTCGGCAGGCTTTCCAGAGAGTAGAGCAGCGGTGTAATCTCAACCACAAATGAGAGCTGAATATCGGCTCCGGAAAAACAGTTATTCACCAACCAATCAACGCCCTGCAGGGAATTCTCTATATAGCCGAGATGACGCTGCAGCTCGTCACTGATACGTGGTTGCAGAGGCGCGCCGGCATCCCCCAGGCGTGCCGTATACATTTTTAGCATCATGGGTAGCATCGCACTGCCCTCGGCATAGTGCAGCCACTGCAGATACTGTTCATAACCCTCAGTGCCTTTTTCCGGCTGCAAACGCCCGTCGCCATAGTGACGCAGGATATAGTCAATAATCGCACCAGACTCAATAATGGTTGCTTCGCCATCAGTTAAAACGGGAGATTTGCCCAAAGGATGAACCTGCTCCAATTCCGGCGGTGCAAGATTGGTCTCTGAGTCTCGCTGATAGGTTTTTAACTGATACTCAAGGCCAAGCTCTTCGAGTAACCAGAGAATGCGTTGCGAGCGGGAATTATTTAAATGATGGACAGTCAACATAGCTGAGACTCTAGTAGGAAAGATTAACTACTGCTCTATAGGGCAGTTCATTGCGCTGGGTGCCAGCTGCCAAACCAGTATACCTAATAACTGTGCAGGTAGAGCTCAGCCTATTACATATAATCAGTAAAGCAAGCTCAACAGTCGTACTTAGCATCAAACAATTGTTCTCTGATATTAACCGCTGTAAGCTAGGCGCTCGTTTGATTCCGTCCTGAGATTATCTTGCCCAAAGCCTTTGTTTACCCAGCGTTGCGCTCAACCCGCGACAATTTTAAATGCCCTAGCTGCGATCAAGCATTGATCCTGCAGGATGATACGCAACCTCACACTTATCGCTGTAACAATCAGCACAGCTTTGATCTGGCCCGCGAGGGTTATCTCAATCTATTGTTGGCCCAGCACAAGCGCAGTCGCAATCCCGGCGACAGCGACGAGATGATTCGCAGCCGCCAGCGCTTTTTAAACGCCGGTTACTATAATCCCTTATCCGACGCCATTGTTGCCGCCGTTGCCAAGGCCGCCAGCGGGCCTGAACAAACTGTTTTAGATCTTGGCTGTGGCGAAGGCTACTATATGCAGCAGTTGCGCATAGCCTCTGAAACAGCATCGACTAAACTTAAACTGTCAGGCATGGATATCTCAAAGTTTGCCGTGCGCCTCGCGGCAAAGCGCAAGATGGATGCGCGCCTGGCAGTAGACAGTGTTTACAATATTCCGCTATTTGAAAACCGCATAGACACGGCTATTTCAGTGTTTTCACCGATCAGTGTCGAAGAGACCGCTCGCGTACTTAAACCCGGCGGCAAGTTGATTATGGTGGGGCCAGGTGCAGAGCATTTATCTGGGCTCACGTCGTTAATCTATGAACAGTCCCTGCCCCATGGCGGCAATACAGCAGGTTTAGAAAAGGCGGCGCAATTTACCCTGCTGGAACAGATTGAAATTAAAGAGACCATTGTCGTGACTGGCAGCGACATTCTCGACCTGCTAAAGATGACGCCCTACTATTGGCACAGCCGCCCAGAACAGCAGGAGATGCTGGCCAAGCTGGATAAGTTGGAAACCCTGATTCACTTTAATATCAATATTTATCAGAACCAAAGCAGCTAACATAATCACTAATATAAGACCTAATATGAGCCCTGCAGAGCAACAGTTTTTAACCCGCAACAAACTTCCCGAAAGCTATTTGCTGAGCGCCGAAAGATGGTTCTCGCCACTGCTTGAGACATACAAAAGCCCCGGCGACAAGCCGCTGATTATTGGTATCAATGGCTCTCAAGGTTCTGGCAAATCCACTCTGGCTGACTATCTCTGCACAATACTGAGTGAGCGTTACCCATTGCGCTGTGTATCTCTGTCACTGGATGATTTTTACCTGACAAAACTAGAGCGCCAACAGTTGGCGAAACAGGTGCACCCACTACTGGAAACTCGCGGCGTACCCAGTACCCACGATATTCCTCTGGCCCTGGAGACTATTGCAAAGCTTGTAGATGGAACTGCAGAGACCCTTATCCCACGCTTTGATAAAAGCCGCGACGACCGTATGCCCGAGGCACAGTGCGACCGCATTAGTGGGACAGTGGATATTATTGTTTTTGAAGGCTGGTGTGTTGGCGCGCAGCCACAGACTGATGAGCAGTTAACTGAGCCACTAAATGATCTTGAAGCCGAACAGGATGCTGACTTAGTCTGGCGCACCAGTGTCAATCAAGCTCTCGCTGGTGAGTATCAGACGCTGTTTGAGCTGCTCGACGAGTTAATTATGTTGCAGGCGCCTTCTTTTGAAACCGTATTTAACTGGCGTCTTGAGCAGGAAGAAAAACTTGTTGCAGGCTTGGGTAACTCAGCCAGCGATGAGCACCATGGCATTATGTCCGCAACTGAGATCAGCGAGTTTATCGCCCATTATCAGCGTATTACCGAACATAGCCTAGGTGAAATGCCCCAGCGAGCAGATCACCTATACAAGTTGGATAGCCAACGACAGATCGTTGACTACTTACACCAATAGGCTCCAGGGGAACAAAGGTTGAAAAAATAGCGCTTAAAAAATAGCGCTTAAAAAATCAGGCCGCAACATTGGCAAACTGGCTAACCACTGTAAGCAGTTGTCGGCAGGTTATCTGCCCAACCAACTTACCCTTATCCACAACCGGTAGACGACGGTGGCCCTGTTTGATCATAAAATCTGCCACATCCACTACGTCTGCATGCAACCTACAGGAATCGACCTCTTCGGTCATATAGTCGCGAACACTGCCAATATCACTATTGTTGTTATAGCTGGCATTGAGAATAGCTCTGAGACAATCTAGCTCTGACAGCACACCTAACAACGTACTCTGATCATCCACCACGCAGACACCAGAAACCCTGTGCTCAACAATCAATTCGATGGCGTCAAAGACATTATCAGTTGCAGATACACTAACTGGGTTGCGCGACATATAGTCGCTTAAATCAACAGAACGCAGCATAAAATTCCCCTTAATGAATAAATCACTTAGACCACTTAATAAATGACTTAACGGACTACTCAGCAAACCATAGTTTATATTCTAGCCTGAATATACCGACTAAGGGCAATATTGTCTTATACAAAATTTTTAACAGGACAAAAAAAAGGCCCCCAGAAGGAGGCCGTTTTCAACTGCTTAGCTTATCAGTTAGGCATCAAATGCATGACGCAAAACGATAGTTTCGACTCGGTCGGGACCGGTTGAGACCACATCCACAGGAGCGCCAATCAGCTCTTCTATACGAGTGATATAGGCTCTCGCCGCAGCAGGCAGTGCATTGATATCTTGCGCGCCTACAGTGACATCAGTCCAGCCAGGCATAGTTTCATAGACTGGCGTAATCGCCTCAAAGTCATCTGCGTGGGTGGGTACACCAGCGTCGCTGCCATCGCTATGAATGTAACCAACACAGATATTAATTTCTTCTAAACCATCCAACACATCGAGCTTGGTCAGACAGATTCCTGAAATACTGTTAATTAGTACGGCCTGACGCAGAGCAACCGCATCAAACCAACCACAGCGACGCTCACGGCCGGTGGTAGTGCCAAACTCATGGCCTTTTTCGCCCAGATAGGCACCGATTTCACAGTGCAGTTCAGTGGGAAATGGACCAGAGCCAACTCTAGTGGTGTAGGCCTTGGTAATACCCAAAATATAATCTAAGTACAGCGGACCAAAACCGGTTCCTGTGGCAGCGCCGCCAGCAGTGGTGTTGGAGGACGTTACGTAGGGGTAAGTGCCGTGGTCTATATCCAGCAGTGATCCCTGGGCCCCTTCAAAGAGAATGTCGGCACCCGCTTCACGGGCGTCGTGTAAAATCTTGGTGACATCGCCTTTCATCGGCAGCAGTGCTGCAGCCCATTCTTTCGCGTCAGCGAGAGTGGCTTCATAGTCGACTGGATCGACTTTGTAATATTCGGTCAGCGCGAAGTTATGGTAATCAACAATCTCTTTTAACTTTTCCGCAAAGCGTTCCATATTGGCCAGGTCGCCAAGACGCAGTGCACGACGTGCCACCTTGTCTTCATAGGCGGGGCCAATACCGCGACCGGTGGTGCCTATCTTGGCATTGCCACGAGCCGCTTCACGAGCTTGATCCAGAGCAATATGGTAGCTGAGAATTAACGGGCAAGAGCCTGAGACTTTAAGGCGATCACGGACTTGGATACCGCGCTCTTCAAGCATCGCGATTTCTTTCAATAGCGCATCTGGCGCAACCACTACACCATTGCCGATTACACAGGTGACATGAGCGCGCAAAATACCCGAGGGAATAAGGTGTAATGCAGTTTTCTTACCATCGATAACCAGTGTATGACCGGCGTTGTGGCCACCTTGAAAACGTGCCACCACTGTTGCTTTATCAGTCAATAAATCGACGATCTTACCCTTGCCTTCGTCCCCCCACTGGGAACCAAGAATAACGACATTTCTACCCATAATAATGCTTGCTCGTAAAGATAATGATTAGGCTACCTGCAGGTTGCTATTGCACCCTTAGGACAGCTTTTGAATAACCCAAGAACCGTCTTGCTCAACGAGCAAACGGTCACAATTTAGTTCAATGTAATCAACCAGTTGCCGGTCAAAACCCTGCACAACTCGCTCACCCTGACTGCGCAACTGTGCAATCTGCTGAGTAATCTGTTCGGCCACTACAGGGTCGCTGCTGTGGGGCACAAAGACACCCAGTTTGGCGGTCTGTTTAGTAGCACTTTGACTGACCAGAGATTTCAGATTGCAGGCAAATCCGGTGGCCGGACGCGGGCGGCCAAAGGCTTCACCTACGTGATCATAGCGTCCACCATTACCCAGCGCCTTGCCATAGCCTTGCACATAGGCCGCAAATACCACACCTGTGTGATAGTGATAGCCAGGCAGTTCGCCGAGATCCAAATAGACGGTGACGTTACGCTCGGCAATCGCTGCGACAATCTCTTCCAACTGCGCTACTGCAGCTAATACAGCTGCTGGTGCACCGGCTAGTTTCTCCCGTGCGGCGGCCAGTACTTCGACACTGCCAGCCAGGCTTGGTAATACATTTAACCAGCCGGCCAACTGCGGATCGCTGATATTGGATTCTATCCACTGAGCCAGTTCTCGAGCAGCTTTGCGCTGCACCAAATCAAACAGCTGCGCTTCACTGTCGGCACTGAGGCCAGCATCGGCCAAAAGACCACGAAAAATATCCACATGGCCTAAGTCCAGGTGCACATTTTCAACACCGGCACTGCTGATGCTCTGCAGTAATAATTCGATAACTTCGATATCGGCAGCCACTGTGGCTTCGCCAAATAACTCGACTCCAATGGAGATCGGCGTGCGTGATTCCAGTGGACCTCGCGGGCGAGTATGTAAAACGGTGCCTGCATAGCAGAGTCTACTGGGACCTTCGCGACGCAGACTGTGGGCATCCATTCTCGCGGTTTGCGGCGTAATATCTGCGCGAATGCCCATCATTCGACCACTTAGCTGATCGGTAATACGAAAGGTCATAAGATCTAAATCGGAGCCGGAACCGCTGAGTAGCGAATCGGTGAACTCGACCATGGGCGGAATAACCAGGTCATAGCCCCAACAGTTGTAGAGATCGAGAAGCTGACGACGCAGATGCTCGACGACCTGAGCACGCCCTGGAAGCACCTCATCAACACCGTCCGGCAGTAACCAACGATCTGCAATTGTCATGAATCTTTTTTCAACCTCTAGCTTTGAAACGTTTTTGCTCTAAATTAACGACTTAGGTATAAGTCAGCTAACTCAGCGCAAGAAAAACAGGGCGACGGCACCAATGGCCATGCTCAAAAGGCCAATACGGCGCATTTGGCTATCATCGACTGTGGCTATAACTTCGACCATGCCACGCCATCTGGATGGCGATAAGAAGGGCATAATTCCCTCCAACACCAGCATCAGGCAAATTGCTGTCCCTATATCTTTAAGCATAATTATGACAATCCACTATAAATCAGCCCCAAATCGGCACAAAAAAACCGGGACGAACCCGGTTTTCTGATTTTAGCAAAGTCACCATCAATGTGGCAGGAGTTTTTACGCTAATTAAGCTTTAAGAGCTTAAATGGTCTAAATGGCCTAAATAGCGCAGAAACAATCCACCAAGCACAGAGCCGATTATTTACCGTCTTGGCTTTGCAAGTACTTAAAGAAGTCACTGTCCGGTGCAACAAGCATCACGTCACCCTTATTGGAAAACGAATTCTTGTAAGCATTGAGACTACGCACAAAGGAGTAGAATTCCGGATCTTGCTGATAGGCATCGGCATAAATGCCTGCTGCTTCAGCATCTCCAGTACCACGCAGCTGCTCCGCATCACGATAAGCATTAGCCAGCTCAATGGTGCGCTCGCGATCTGCCGAAGCACGAATCCGCTCAGCTTTTTCCTTACCAGTAGAACGCAATTCCGTCGCTTCTTTCTCACGCTCGGCGGTCATACGTCTAAATACCTGGCTGCTCACTTCCTGAGGTAGGTCGATTCGCTTAACACGCACATCCACCACTTCAATACCCAGACTGCCGAGTACTGACTCATTGAGATCAAAGGTAATGTCTTCCATCAGCGCATCACGCTCACCAGAAACCACTTCGTGCAGAGTACGAGTACCAAACTGATTTCGCAGACCGTTGTTGACACGATTGGCCAGACGGTTGCGCGCTATGGTTTCAATGCCACCAGTGGCCTTGTAGTAAGTCTCAACGTTGGCAATGCGCCACTTGGCATAGGAGTCAACAATCAAGCGCTTCTTCTCAACAGTAAAGAAACTAGCTGGCTGTGCATCTACAGTCAAAATTCTCGCATCAAACAGACGAACATCGTCAGCAAATGGCATTTTTACGTGCAGGCCCGGCTGAATATCCGCTTCAATCAGACGACCAAAGCGCAACTTTACACCGCGTTCAGTTTCGCTAACCACATAGAGTGTGCTGCTGGCCACGACTAGCAAAAGAGCGAAGACTATTACCGACTTTAATAAATTACTCATCGTCTTCTCTCCATTGATGTCGGCTCTACGTTACGCTGCAACTTTTCAAGCACTTGATTGGTAATTCGATCAATCATTTGACCATTGCCCTCATCTGATCTGAGCTGCGACTGGGTACCTTGTTGGATCAGCTTATCCAGCGGCAGATAGAGCATATTGTTGCCACTTTCAGTGTCCACCAGGATCTTGGTACTGTTCATCATCACCTTTTCAACCGCATCTATATAGAGACGATCGCGAGTCACTTGCGGCGCTTTGGCATACTCGATATAAAGATTAGTAAAGCGCTGCGCTTCACCCTCTGCTTTTGAGACTACCTGAGACTTATAAGCACCGGCCTCTTCACGCATACGCTGGGCGGCACCGCGAGCTTCAGGAATAATACCGTTGGAATAGCCCTGTGCTTCGTTGACCAATCGCTCCAGATCTTCACGGGCCTTGATCACATCGTCATAGGCAGCCTTGACCTCATTCGGTGGGCGCGCCTCTTCGATGTTGATTTTCACCACATTGATACCACTGCTGTAGTTATTCAGCAGTTCCTGAAGCTTATCCGCGGTGGAGATAGCAATTTCTTCACGGCCGGTGGAGATAACCCCATCTAGACCAGTGCTGCCCACTACATGGCGCAGGGCGCTGTCAGTAGCATTTTTGAGGCTGCTCTCTGGATCGCGAATATTGAGCACGAAAGCCTTGGCATCTTCGATGTTGTACTGAACTGTCAGTGAAATCTCGACAATATTTTCATCCTGAGTCAGCATCAAACCGCGAGCTGAGTACTGTCGCTCTTCGGTAACCAGTACCGTGTATACCTTGTCAATTAACTTAGGGTTCCACTGCAAGCCTGAGCTCATAGTATCGTGGTATTTACCCAGACGTAAGACGACTGCCTGCTCTTTTTCATCGACCTGGTAAAAGCCCATCAATCCCCAGAGTACCAACAGCACTACGGCTACGATTGGGAGTAAACTTTTGCCATCAGGTCCGCCGGATCCATTAGATCCACCGCCAAAGCTGCTGAATTTTTTCTTCAGTTGATTGAGCGCTTCATCGAGATCTGGCGGGCCATCATTGCCGCGCTTTCCACCCCAAGGGTCCTTGCCACCACCCGGTTCATTCCAGGCCATAAGTATTCTCCAAT
>Ga0307489_10001883_pt1 | contig 13981 bp, 12 predicted proteins | sample SB12metaG_FD_202247 | JGI IMG/M metagenome (GOLD analysis project Ga0307489, IMG submission 202247) | Sea-ice brine microbial communities from Beaufort Sea near Barrow, Alaska, United States - SB 1.2 | ecosystem: Environmental > Aquatic > Marine > Coastal | place: USA: Alaska | collected... | reverse complement strand
CGCCGCCGCCGCGCCCGCCGCCGCCCCGCCCGCCACCTCCGCCGCCACCGCCCCAGCCGCCGCCGCCGCCGCCCCGGCCGCCGCCCCGACCCTGTGTGGCGTGGTGCTGCTGCTGCTGGTGCTGGTGGTTCTGGTGCTGCCAGTGCGGCACGCTGTGCTGGCCATGCTGGAGGCCGGGCGGGGCCGGCGGGGGCACCGCGTTGTACTGCGGGGCCGGGGGGGGCACCGCGTTGTACTGTGCGTTGTGGAGGCCGGGCGGGACCGGGGGGGGCACCGCGTTGTACTGTACGTTGTTGAGCTGGCGGGGGTTGGGGTACTGCCGCCGCTGCTGCTGTTGATGCTGATGCAGGTGCTGACTGAGAGTACCGGTGCTCCCCTGCTGCTGGCGATGGTGGTGGTACTGCTGCTGATGCACATGGTGTTGGAAGCGTTCCTGCCCCGGCGGCGGCGGCCCCATCGGCGGCGGCGGCGGCGGCCCCGTCGGCGGCGGCGGCGGTCGCGGCGGCGGGGGTCGCGGCGCCGGCACGCGCGTCGTCCCCATGCCGTCAGCGTCGTCGAACCTCACGTGCGAACTCGCAGTAGAGCCTGGCAGTTATCGCTCGCCACGTCGTTGACACGCACTTATTTTCGCAGGTATCCTCGCCACGTCGACACGCATTTGAACCTTCGTTTCTTGAATTAACGGCATCCTATGACGTGGCGAGCATTGTCTGCCAGGCCCAATGCCCACAACGCCCGTACAACGCATTTCAACCCTCACTTCTTGGGTTGAATGGCGTCCAATGATGTGGCGAGCAGGCCGATGATAAATACCGAGGCCCTACCTCGCAACCGGGTGCCCATTTCCTCCTGTAAAACTTACCCCCCAGAACCTCCCGCCCCCACCGCTGCCGCCTCCGCCACCGCTACCGCCGCCGCCTCCACCGCCACCGCCGCCGCCTCCGCCGCCGGGTTGCATTGCGTGGATCTGGTATCGTGTGGCGCCGCCGTCGCCGCCGCTGTTCATCGAGGAGCCCGTGCGGCGTTCCTGAGGCGGTGAGTTCGATCGCACCGAGCTTTCACGCTTCATCCACGTGTCCCTCTTGGCGGCAGAGGCGGCGAGTCGGCGGTATAAAACAATGATGGGGCGGCTCCTAGTCGTGCGAGATAGCATTCATCCGCAGCCGCATGAGGACTCCTCGAGCCGACGGGCTCGGTTCTGCGTTGGACAGGATAGGGTGCACTGGCGGATGTTCCAACATGAAAATACAATTCAAACCTGGTCGGACGGCAGGCCCCGGTCGGACGGTACATCATCATTCGCCAGCCCGCCTTCAGGAACTCCCTCTCCGCCTGGCGGTTGCGCCCGTGCCAAGAATATCAGCGGCCATTACACGTGGCTGGCTTGGACCCCTGCCAATTTTACACCACCGCTCAGCCGCCATCGGACACAGCACCGTCGAACCCAGACGCTGAGAAAATCGAGGTGTGCGAGTATGCGTTCCCTTTTGCAGAGAACGTTTCATCGAGCCCCAAGGCTCAAGGCGCTCACATGTGAACATGGTGAGCATCAACCAACCTTATCCAGGTGCCCGATCCAGATCAAGCGGAGACACCAAAGGTGTGTCGGCATTACGGCCGTATCAAGGTGTGCGTGCGCTTTTACCGAAAGTACTTGATATTCGGACATTCTGCGGCGGGACCTGCGGCCCTGTTTGCGCATAGTATACCGTGGTACCCGTATACACTGGCAGGGCCGCACGCCACTCTTCCGTCCCCTAAGACGCCAGCGTCAACAGCTTTGCGTCTTCGAGGTATGAACAAGTGCGCTCTACTAGTACTTGCTATTTAGATTGGAAATGGGACGAGTCCGAGGCCCTACCTCGCGTCATCCGCGCGCTCTTTAACGCGAGCAGCAGCCACAGACGGTGCCGCCCGACCAGCCCCGACCCCGACCCCGTCCCAGCCCTGGCGCCCACTCCAACCCATCTTCCCATAGGATGATTCTTGCGGAGCGAGTGGAGTATTTTGCTTTTCTACGTCGGGGGCCGTTGTTGAAGCGCAGCGACTTGCAACCCCGCTGCAGCCGCTGGGGGCGGGGCGACGCGAGAGCGACTCGGCGAGTTTTTTTGGGTTGCGCCGGCCACTGCTGGCGACGCTTCGCGTGCCACGCCCGGTGTTGGCGTTTGTGGCTTTGTGCCACAAGCTCGACCCCGCCCTCGGGCCCCGCAATCTTCACTGAGATTTTCACGGGGCGCGGCGGACGGCCGGACGCCGGCTGATTGGTCGGTCGGTCAACAACTGAAAAAACACGTGTACGCAGCCTGCCTTGTGGGCGCGGGCCACGGCTGTGCGTGGGACGCGTGGACGTATCTCCGGACGCTTCAAGGGCGCACCTGGAGATGTTGAAGTGGGCGCGGGAGCATGACTGCCTGTGGACAGAGGATGTGTGTACATCCGCCGCTCGAGGCGGACACGTTGCGGTGGGTGCGGGAGCACGACTGTCCGTGGACCGTGGCTGTGTGTACATTCGCCGCTCAGCGAGGGCAACTGGAGGTGCTGAAGTGGGCGCGGGAGCACGGCTGCCCGTGGGACGCAACGACATTGTGCATACGCCGCTGAGGGTGGGCACCTGGAGTGATGCAGTGGGCGCGGGAGCACGGCTGCCCGTGGAACGCGATCAATTGCGCTATGATCGCTGATCAACGAGGGCACGCGGAGGTGGCGTGGTGGGTGAAGGCTCAAGCCTCGTATATCCTCGTATAAGCAACAGTTGTATACAATCACCAGTGGGCTCTAGGTAACACTGGTGGAGTCTAGCTAGCTTAGCACTACGCTGGATTCAATGGGCGTATACAGCCAAGTTGGCAAAATAAAATTATATATGGGAATGCAGTGGTGCGGCCTTGGCACAGCCACTCCTATCATGGGGGCCCGGTGGTAGCAGTGGGCACGTGCTCGAGTCATGCTAAGAGCCCTACAGGATCCACTTGGCGATGACGTCGAGGAGGAGCGCCAGCTTGACCGGCTTGGTGATGTAGTCGTCCATGCCCGCCGCCAGGCAGCCCTCGCGGTCGCCTTTCATGGCGTTGGCGGTCAACGCGATGATCGGCGTTTGGGGCCCCATCGCCTTTCGGATCTCCCGCGTGGCCTCCCACCCGTCGCAGATGGGCATGTCGCAGTCCATGAGGATGCCGTCGAACGGCGGAGACGCGTGGAGAGCCGCGTGCACCGCAGCCTTGCCGTCCTCAACCACCGTGCACTGCACGCCCGCGCGGTCGAGCATGCCCTTCAAAATCTTCTGCGAAGGGATGGAGTCTTCCGCGTACAGGATGTGGCGCCCGCGCAGGGCCTCGTGCTGAGGCTGCAGCCCGCGGGGCGCCGCCGCGGGGGGAGGGGGCGCCGCTGCCCTGGGCTGCGACTCGCTCGGCGACTTGGCCTTATCCGCCGGGAGGGTGTGCCCGTGTTGAGCGAGGATTTCGCGGCACAGCTTGAGCTGCAGCGGCTTGGTGGTGACGTTGGTGAAGCCCGCGTCGAGGCAGCCCTGGAGCTCGTCCTTCGCGACAGACGCGGTGAGCGCGATGATCGGCATGTAGATGCACGCGGCTCTCACCTGGCGCAGCGCGTCGACACCGCCCATGATGGGCATGTTGATGTCGAAGAAAGCGAGGTCGAACTCAGCCCTCTCATCGACGAGCTTCTGCACCGCCGCGCTGCCGTCGTCCACCACGGCGACGTCCACGCCCTGCGCCCTGAGAAGCCGGCTGATGGCCATTTGGTTCGCCCGCGAGTCTTCCGCCAACAACACCCTGAATACCGCCGGCGACTTGATCGACGCCACTGAGTCCCTGATGGCCTCGACGGGCGGCGACGGGACCGATGTCACCGAACCCTGGGCGGCACTGCCAAAACAGGTGTCGGTCAGCGAATCCCAGATGACGACGCCGGAGGTGTGGACGGGGCTGGCGGCGGCGGCGGCGCGCGGGCAGGAGGCGTCGATGGAGTTTTCCATGATGGCGAGGAGCTCCGCCTCCTGGATGGGCTTATGGATGCAAGCGGCAGGGCCTTACACTCGTCCACTTTTCAGCTCAGCGTCAGCACTTTTTGTGGGATATATTGGGTGGTTTCAGCGGACAAAAACGGCACAGGGTGAGCTGAAAAAGTGGCCGAGTGTAACCCCCTGCCAGGCGTCCATCCCGGCGGCGATGCATGCCGCCTTGTCGCTGGGGGTGGCGGAGATGCCGATGACGGGGAGGCGGCGCCACCCCTGCTCCGCCTCCTGCTGGCGGAGGAAGCGGGTGGCCGTGGCGCCGTCCAGCTCCGGCATCACCAGGTCCATCAGCACCACGTGATACGTCGCGCGCTCGATCGCCGCAAGCGCCTCCTTGCCGTTGCCGGCGACGTCGCAGAGCATCCCCGCGCCGATGATGATGCGGCGCATCGCCTGCTGACTCGCGCTGTTGTCGTCCACGAGGAGGACGCGCAGCGAGTGCCTCCGCTCCGAGACTAGACTGTACTCTGTCGCGCTGGGGCTTCGGCGCTGAAGCTTGAGGCGCGGCATCGCGTCGAGCATGTCGAGGGAGACCGTTGACGGACTCCGGAAGACGCCCTCGGCGTGCAGCTGCGTGAGGCACTCGAACAGCACAACCTGCCGCACGGGCTTGGACATGATCACCACGGCCGACGCCCGGGCCGCCAGCTCCTCCATGCCATCCTGGGCAGCGAATTCCTTTGCCATGTCGCCGATGCGGTCCTTGATCTTCCCGACGAAGTTGATGGGACAGAGGATGACCCAGAAGCGCACCTTCATGAGCGACGCGGCGACGAAGTCCATGAGGGGCTCCACCACGGCCAGGTCCCACTAAGCAGGGCCTCGCACTAGTGCCTAGTCTGTTAAGCGTACTACAGGTAGTATCTCGCACTACCTGTAGTAAGTAGGCGTTTGGTGATTTTGACCAAAAGTCATTTGACTTTCGGCCAAATCACCAAACTCCAGCTTACTAGAAGTTACTTACTCACAGACTAGGCACTGGTTCCCATGGTAGCTTAACTTAAACTCAGTTTCGTATCGAAGTTGTTGTGGTATCGAAGCCCGTTCGACCTATCAGAACCGCCCAAAGCGATATCCCGCCGACGCACACTCCAGAAGTCCGACCAGGTTGAGATTCTTGACTGATTAGACCCTCGGTTTCGAGGACTTCACCGTGAGTCCGTGACTGACATGACATGTCACGCTGACACTGAGTTCAAGCATCTTCGATGTCTGGTATGATTAGGGTGAAACCCCAAGTTGCATGAGGACGAAACCGGCGGGCAGCTGGAGCTGCAGAGGGCACTCGTGTGAGGCCCTAGCGCCCTGCCACTTGAACTCGGAGAGAGAGAGTATCGCCGTGACCGTCCACTGCGCGGTTAGGTTTCCGTCGAGGTAGGTTTCCGCCTCCCTGAGGTCGACGGCGGCGGAGACGTCCGCGCCCCACGCCTGGAGGCAGCCGGTCAGCATGTTGCGCGTGGAGGTGTTGGAGGCCACGACGAGGGCCGGGCACATGTCGGGGGACACCTGGCGCACCTCGCCGTGCTGCAGGGTCTTACACGTCATACAGAGGTGGCTTAACTTGAGCAGCTTCGCGAGTTTAAGTTGTGCCGGCTTCAGCGGGTAGGCCAGAAAGGGAGCCAGTGTAACGCCCGGCGCCCTGCCGTGCCGCGACTCCACCTCCGCCTTGTTGAGGACCACGGTGAACCAGAAGGTGGACCCTTCCCCGGGCGTCGACGTCACCTCCATCCAGGGCCGCACATACGTGTTTCGTGCAGCTGGCGCTTGCGTATCTCAGAGTATCAAGCTGGACAATGCAAGTGGTTTCAGGGACAAGCGTGGAACTCAAGTACAGGGGCCAGGGCGGAACCCTGGTGCCAACCTTAGACACGAGGAAGGGCATCTCTCGCTGTGAACGAGGTGTAAGCTAGAAAAGGCACTCAGGTTGTGAGACCATGCCCCCATCTTCCCGGACATGAGCTCCACGAGCTGCTTGCTGATGGACAGCCCGAGCCCCGTTCCGCCGTAGTTGCGCGTCGTGCTGCTGTCCACTTGACTGAACCGGTCGAACAGCTTCGACTGCGCGCTCTCCGGGATGCCGATGCCCGTGTCCCGCACGGAGATGCTGATGACGTGGTTCCAATGCGTCTCGCTCACCATCTCGGTGCGCACCTCCACTTCGCCGCCCATCGCGAACCCCGGCGTGAACTTTATCGCGTTCGTCAGTAAGGGCCGGGCAGAGACAGATCCAAACATCACAAGGGTGGCGTTACTCTCAAGACACGAGGGTCTGATGAGTTGGAGCACATCTCGAGCAATTTATGGCAGGCCCTACGGAGAGGAGGTTGAGCACCACCTGCTTGAGGCGGTCGCCGTCACCCCGCACCTTGGGCGGCATGCGCGGATCTATCACGCATATCACCTCGATGCCCTTGTTCAGCGCCGGCATGATGACCGTGTCCAGCGCTTCCTCTACCGTGCAGGAGGGTCATTGAGAACAAGCACTCGAACAGATATCGGAGCATGATTTACCTTCAGGGTGAATGCTCGTGCTGACGTGCGGAGGAGAACGAGGAGATTCAACGTCGGTTGAGTGCTCGTTCTCAATAACCTCCCTGCCGTGGTGCGGATGTCAAAGTCAAAGTATTCGAGCTCGAGCTTTCCGGACTCGACGCGCGTGAGGTCGAGGATGTCGTTGATGAGGCTCAGCAGCGAGTCCGCCGACGTCTTGATGAGGTCCGCCAGCTCCTGCTGCTCGCTGTCCAGCGGCGTCTCCAGCATCAGCTGGTTGACGCCGATGATGCCGTTCAGCGGCGTGCGCATCTCGTGCGACATGTTGGCCAAGAACTGGGACTTGGCGTCGTTCGCCGCCGTCGCCTTGCTGAGGTCTACCTCCGACTCCATCGCTTTTCTCTGCGCGTTCCCAGTGTCGATCAGTAGTCTCAGATTTTGGGACTCCACCTCGAGCTTCGTTAAATACGATTCGGTGATTTGCGCTTTCAGGTAGTTCTGCAAGATTATATAAATGATGAGAGCAAAGACCAGCATGTCGGCGGCCACGATGATGATGAAGACGATGACGTCGTCGGGCAGCGTGTGACTGGTGACGTAGTCACGGTAGTCGCCAGTGATGACCAGCCGCCACCTGCGCCCAAAGAAATGCAGGACACCGTCGTATGCCAGGTCGTTGTCCAGTGCATCGCGCTCCACGTCGTCTGCGGTGACGTTCACGGATCGTGACCTGGAGATTCCGCCATGTGTGTCCGTCTCGATCTGTATCAAGTTGGCGGGAAAAGAAAGTGAGAACACAACGACTCGGACGATGAGAAGCTCCTAGTGCCTGGTATGTAACCCGTACTTGTACAAGTACTTCGTACTTCTACAAGTACGGTCGGAGTTTGGTGATCTGGCCAAAAGTCAAATGTGTTTTGGTGATTTGGCCAAAAGTCAGACGGTACTAGAGAGTAAAATCCGTACTACGAACAGACCAGGCACTAGATCGACCACAGGAACGATATATTTGCGGGCGTGTTCTCGACTGAAGACGTGTTTGGAAAAGGGTTTGAAAGGCTCCGAAACGGACCTGGTGGATGAACCTCGGCGGTGTGAAACCGCCTATAAGAGTTGCGCTTCCACCATCTCCGGACCATGTGGATTCGGAGATGTCCACGAACGAGACGCGGAGGCGGTCAGTTTGCTCTAAGCGGTCCGTGAGCAACGGTCATCGAAATACATCATGGAATGGTTACATAAACAACAGAGAACAAGGAAAGAGGACAAACGATTCAGTCACGCATGTCTCACTCGGCGATTACGATTCTATTGTTGGGCGGTTACAATAAAGAAGAGCACACCTTGAATTGCTTTTCCAAAAAGGTCTTGAGGCGGATGGTGCCGATGATAAGCCCCTGCTTGCCTTCCTTGCGCGCATCCCGGAAGTCGATGGCGCGCATCACGGCTATACTGGCCGACCCCGGCCGCGGCGCCGGGTAGCATGCTGAGGCCTGCGTCTCTGACGTGGCGCGGGCCAAGTTAATCGTGGGGTTCAGAGGAGTGCTCGCCATGTTCAGGAGGAGTTGGCCCGGAAAGTAAAGTGCCAACGACAATAGAATGTGTCGACATCGGGAAATGTTGACGCCTGTGCGGGTCACTACACGGGGGCCAAGGCGGAAGCTTGGTGCCTCCTCATACACGCTGACGCGTCTCTCTCTGACGCCTGTGCACTGCAAGTAAAACAACCAAAACAATTTTCAATCTGGGAAAAATATGTGCGTCCCTGCCCACGATTCCCACGATTCCATTGGTTCGCCGTAATAAGCGGGGACGTACTCCGCCGCTGTCGGGGTGACGTAGGCTCTCGCAACCATGGAGCTCCTGGACGGTTCTGCGGCGGATGAATTGGGCGCAGGGCCCGAGTAATCGTAATTGAAGAAACGCAGCCTTGTGTTGTTCAAGTCCGACTGCGCATTGGCCTCGTACACGGCCCGCTTCGCGTGGGGCACGATGGGCGCGTACACAATCCCTTGCCAACATTTGTTGCAATGACCCGTTGCGAGTGAGTCCACCATGTCATACGCAGTCTTGAATTCCCCACGCGTTGTGTTGGGCTGCATCCTCATCAAAATGCTGAGGCCCACAATATCCACCTGGGACAAGGGACACGTGGCAGCTACACAGACTAATGCTCACGATTCGAGAGAGAGCGAGACGCTTCCGCGTGTAGAAAGCAGGCCCTAGGCTTTCGCCCCGGCCCCCGTGATGCTCATGATTCACATCCCAAAGTGGAGCCGTATACAACCGCTCACGAGAAGGGCGCGTACTGTTTTAACCAAACGAATGACATCGGGCAAGGGGTGCCCCGCGCCCTGCCTGTAAGGAGTATATCTGCGACTGCATGGTCGCCGCCAGCGTCTCCGCGTGCCGCTGTTCAGGGCCTTTCAATGGTTCAATTTTCAGCTTAACTTAAGCACCTTTGAGGGATCACTGTCAGTGGTTTCACGGACAAATTAGCTTAAGTTGAGGAAGGCCCCGCCGCCTGTAGATGGTGTGGATGTTGTCGCGCTCCCCGCAAGCAGGGCCCCACGCCGGCGGCCACGCTCATCACTGACTTTTCCAACTCAATTTCAGGGGGTAAGAGCTATAGCTCTAGACTCTACTGTAGATCGACGGGCTAGGTGACGAGTCATTGAGGGTTCGCTCCGCACTGGCACACGGTCAGGGACTGCCACGTCATGGTAAACTCGTTTCGATAAAGGCCCCCGATGAGTTAATGAAGGTCGATTCGCCAAAGAATACGGTACGGTAACATCGCATCGTCCCACTGAGAATCGGGCGTCGGCCCGTAACTGTACAGTAACCTGTTTGCACGTCCCACATGCAAACAGTCTTCCTGTTGCTTTTGAAAACCAGCATCAGCAAGGCCACATTTTTGTGGCCTAGTTGACCTCAGAACTGCCAGAGGGGACCTGCCACCGCAAACGGCAGTGCAGCCCGCGGCAGTTCCGTTTTCACGTTTGGCAGGTCCCGGCTCGGCAGGCCCCGCTCGGCAACTCGCCCGTCGGCGACGCCGGTTCGGCGGTGCGACCCTCGGCAGTCGCCCTCGCGGCGGCCCGCCTTTTGGTCGCCGAGTGCCGAATGTTCAAATTCCACCAGTGACCCGTCAGCGGCGGGGGGACTGTGCGCGGCGGCGGCAGCGAGGCTGCTCGCGGGCGCGCATGGCGCTCGCCGGCCTCGGGACAAGACGCGCGACTGCGACCGTGCGCTCGACGAGGCGCGGCGCGCCGTCGCGGCGGTGTGTCAGACGCGTGTTGACGCGTCGGACGCCACGGCGGGCGCGCAAAATAACATGCTGCGAGCGTTGCGCGCGGAGGCTGGGTGGACAGCGCCCCAAATTGGCGGCCGCCCGCTTGTCGCAGCAGGACACGAGCGACACGGTAGTCCTGGGCGCCCGTATCCCATATTGTAAGAGACGGGAAATCGACGGGCGATCACCGGAGCACGCAATCGCGCGCGGTGACGAGAACACGCCCTCGGGGCATCCCGCCAATCTCCGACTGGTAGAATTCTGAAGCCCGCAAGCCCCAGAGGTTTTGGCGGGCGACGACGTAGTAGACAGCGGTGGTGTTGACGCTAGGCGAACACTCCCCTGATGCGCTTACGGCACGCCGGAAGACGCGCGACGACGCCCACGCCCAACCCCCTTGCCCGTCTTACCGCCCCGCGCCCCTTCCCCCGCGTCGTGGGTATTCTTTTCAGACCTGCCGATTCTGAAACTGCCGGAGGCGGAGCTGCCGATCGGGTCATGCCGGGACTGGGATTGCCGGTCGGGACTTGCCGAGTGGGGCCGCGCCGATCGGGACTTGTCGTATTTCAAAGCGCGGCGAGGTCTCTTGCCGCGATCAAACCCGCTGTGAGGGCGAATGCGGGTTCTCAAAAGCAAGAGGAAGTCTGAAGAAACGGCCCCCGCCGCGAGCACGACGCCGGCATGGCAGAGCGCCGCGCCGGCGGCGGCGGCGCTTCGAGTGTGCCAGACGCGTTATATCGCTCGCTTGAAGACGCTCCTCTGGCGGCGGCCGTAGATTAGGCGCGACGGCGTCGGCGGCGCGACGGCGCTCTACGAGGCCGACTACTGATTGATAGCCGACTCTTGCGAGTCGGCCATGTGGGAAAACGCCGTCGCGCCGAATCTGCGTCGTAAAAGCCTTTTGTTTACCGACTGTTGTAGTCAGGCAGGCATCCCACTACAACCTCGTAGAAGCTCATGTTAGAGCTGGAAAGAGAGGGAGTGTGAGGCAGTCAGGCCCTGCCAGCGCCCAAGCTCGAGCAGGAGGTAAACAGCGATGCCAAGTCCCAGCGCGAATATGGCCACGGCCACCGCCAGGTGCACCCGAGTCCGCCGCATGAAATGCCCCCACGAGAACCGCGAACGCGCATGCGGCGCGCTCCCCACACCACCACCGCCCTCTTCACCGCTACCGCCGCCGCCGCCGCCACCGCCGACGCCACCGCCACCGCCGCCGCATGGTTCGTCTTCGACCTGCAGGAAGGCCGACATCGGGACCCAATAGAAGGAATGCGCCGGCGTCTGAGCCTCGAGACTTCTTGCAAGCACAGGAGTGGAATCTCGAGCAGATTGGTACGGCGGAGAAAGGCGGCGGCGTGGTGCCGCCCGATCGCGTGGAGGGCTGAACAAAGGACACGTCACACGCGCGTGAGACGGAGAGTGCGGGCACGGGTAGGTGGCGTTTTCAGACCAGACGTTGGTGTTGTCCCTCCCTCGTCACGTCGACAGTCCCATTCGACACGTGGAAGCTCGAGAGAAGAGAGGACGCTGTCTAGGGTCTACACAGTTCAGTCCCCCGGCCCGTACCAAATGTCACATTTGCTCCACGCTAAAATGTCCCAGATTTGGGACATGTTTGTACGCGCGACTTGTTTTTCATATATTGATTTTCTCGATATCGACGGTCTAATCAAACTTGAGGTGGGAAATAAAAACGTGCAGCGTTTTGAAACAGAGAGGTTGCGCCACACGAGAGCTTTACGGGAATCGACGAGTTGACTCAAGGAAAAGGGACAAGGAGCAAATGATAAGACGACACATATATAATTGAGAAGATGAAACACTACGGCAACCTGGGCCAAAGACATGGAGTCGCCATCATCGCCCAGGCATGCGAGACATACGGCAGAATGGGCCAGCAGTTTCTGGACTTCATCGCGGAGGTGGCGGAGCACGCCACATCGAAGGTGGACTCTCTGGACCACGACAGCGAGTCCGACGAGGCGGCGAAGACGAGGGCGAGCTACGCCCGCCAGCTGCGCCTACGTTGGCTGCGTCTCATCTCCCTCACGCGCGTCAGGACCATCGCGGAGCGCCTGTGCGGGGCATCGGCATCGGCGGCGAAAGCGGCAGCAGCGGCCACACGACACCAGGTTCAGAGGGGTCTCTTCGTGGACGCTTCAATTGGGCTCCCTCTGGGGGTCTAAATGGGGGTCTACTGTAGAGTTTTGATCGTTTAAGACTTGAAATATAAGACGGACACATATAAAGTGTCAGAACTGGCACACTCATGACACCCATGCTGAGCCAGCCCCATTGCGAGTTTCGTCGCATTTCCGGGTGGTGATGCGCGCGTGCCCGCCGATCCGCGGAAGTGGAAACCAGTCCGCGCCGCTGCATCTGCGCGCGCGACCTCCACGGTCTCACCCAGAGCTCAAGAGCCGAACCACTCATATCCAGTTACGAGGCAGGGACAGCCAAGAACTACCATCGGCACTTCGCGCGGGAAACTTATTTTGAAAGGTGTATTGATTCGAATTTAAAACCAAAATTAGGATTGATCGCAGCTTACCAAAGATCGGTTGATGGAAAGCTTCGCGACGCGAAAGCGCATCTTCCGCGCGGTTCCCTCACGTGAAGGCGCCGCGACTCGGAAGAGCGGCTGTCGGGGGTTATCGACTACGGCGGTCACGGTGGTCGATGCCCCCTTTCGAGATTTCGCGCGCATCATGCATTTTCCCTCGCAGATTGCGCGTCGCGCGTATGCGCGCGATGGGGCAGCAGCCACGGTAACCGTGCGGAGCGTCTGAACCCGAATCTCTGGTTTTCATCGCGACCCTCATCAACGGCTTGAGGAAATTCCTATCACAGGGCTTGGCTGATACTGGCTATCCATGCCTGGTATGAGGCATGGACAGCCCGGATCTACCACGGCACTCCGCGCGGAGAGCTTGTTTTCAATGTGGCGGTCAACAGTTTCGATCCAATATTCTTTAGGTGGAACAACACCAGCTGGTAATTGGTAACGGCGTCGCTCTAAAACGAAATGGAGCGAATGCACCCCGACATGGCGACGCAGTTGCGCAAAATCCGTCAAGGGGCTCCGCGCCAAACTTCGGCGGTTGCTTGGGTACCATATAGACGTGCGGAAACCGCTGAGTTTACATGCTCATGAAGTTTTTGAGCACGCGCTTTGCTCATTCCACAGTTTCTTTACGACCGCATTTGCACGCTTTAGGGCGCTGCCGGGGGACGGCGCAGTTGCGCGTCTTAAAACGTATTCTCGCGGTGGCACAGCGGTCTATCGTTTGTCACCCCATCGTAATTGCCGATGCAAAAACTCGCATTGCATTCTGCTCGGCGGATTCTGCGCGACTGCGTCGCCATTCCCGTAGGATCGCAGCTCAGAACTTGTTGGCCGTCCGAGAAATGGTTGACGGCAACTGCGATCGCGCGCCAGCCGCCGCCGAACTCGCGAGAACGTAACGCTGTGAGCGCTTTGGTGGGCGTCTGCCGCGGTCCCCTTGGCGACGCAGTCGCCCATTCGCGCGGATGTGGCAAAGATCAAGCGGCGAACACCAGACGAAAAAGTGACTCACCCAAACTGTTGACCGCCACCTTAAACTAAGTTAGTACAAGCTAGTTAGGGGCTGGTGGTGGGTGGGTTAGTATTGGGGACGCAGTGGATCAGTAAACTAGGGTGGTGTAAACTGGGCTAGCTTAACACCATTTGCAAAACTGATATCCGGATTTTGACTCTACGAGTAGAGCTATCGGCGAGCGGATCGGTGAAAACAGACGTCATCGGATCCGCTGACGATGCGTTGAGCGAAAAACGGATCCATAGGCGACCTATCGATAGGCGGTCGGCAGATCTGTATAAGATGACAGTAAAGCTCGGGTGTACTCGTACAGTATCATATCAAGACTGTGAACGCGAGCTCTGACTGAAACGGAGATGCAAGTGCGCGGCATCTTCGCCGACGCAACCGCCATAGCGCGCCGTAAAGTTCGGTGACGCGCCATTATATTAGGTAGTGAATGTTCGCGCAACGACGTTACGGACATATAATTTGCGGACGCGTCGCTCCAGAAGCGCCTTGCAAGGCCGCCCGGCGCCGACATAGGCGGTGTCGGCGTAGTTCTGCGTTTCTGAACTTCCAGTCTGTCATATCCCCCAGAATACACAA
>Ga0307489_10001882_pt1 | contig 13982 bp, 25 predicted proteins | sample SB12metaG_FD_202247 | JGI IMG/M metagenome (GOLD analysis project Ga0307489, IMG submission 202247) | Sea-ice brine microbial communities from Beaufort Sea near Barrow, Alaska, United States - SB 1.2 | ecosystem: Environmental > Aquatic > Marine > Coastal | place: USA: Alaska | collected... | reverse complement strand
GGCGGCGGCGGCGGCAGCAGCGGCGGCAGCGGCGTGCCTGGCCGGCCGCGCCGCGCCTACGCCGCGCCCGACCGGACTGGCGGCGGGACCCGGAGTGACCCGCTGCTGCGGCTGGGGCGAGCCGCGGCGGGCGGACGGCGGTGACGCGGGCGGGCTGGGCGACCGCCTCCTGGGCGGCGGCGCCGGGGTGGGAGGAGGGGAAGGAGCCCGCTGCTGAAGGTGGCGCGCCGGGGAAGAGGGAGGAGGCGGCGGCGCGTCCACGGGCGGGCGCACGCTCGCCGGCAGTGCTGAAGGCAGGAGCCCGAGGTCCAGCCTCGCCGGCGTCGCCGTGGGCTGGGGCCCGAAGCCCAGGCGGCGGGCCTGGTGCGCTAGACTGGCCAGCACCTCCTTGTGGTGCTTCTCGTCCTCCCATCAGGGGCTTACACTCGTCCACTTTTCAGCTCAACTTGAGCGCTTTGTATGGGATAGGGGGTGCGCGTAGGGGTTGTGCAGCCCGTGTTAAGGGGGTGTTGAGGGGGTATTAGGGGGTGTTTAGGGTGTGTGGGATGTTGTCTTGTGACAGACACGGCTCAAGTTGAGCTGAGAAGTGGACGAGTGTAAGCCCCTGCCTCCCACGCGTTGGCCACCCCGGCCGCCGCCGCCGCCTTCATCCCCCGAGCCGCCTCGTTCGCCGCCGACCGCAGCGCGCTCAACGTCGCCGCCTTCAGCGCCGGGTGCTTCAGCACGGCGGCCACGGTGGGGCGCCGCGACGGCACCTGGTTGAGCATCGACGCCAGCAGGGAGCGGACCTGCGGCGAGCAGCGCGCGTCCGGCGGCAGCGGCGGCGTGCCCTTGTTATAGCGGCGCAAGTAGAGTTTGAAAGCAAAAATTAAATGCAGAAATTCAAATGATAGTTTCAAGTGCTTAGTTGCAGGCGGGTTCAACATGGGATTCCCAGGGTCAACCTGCACAGCCCTACCTTGTTGATGCGGCGGTGCAGCTGGTCCAGGTCGCGCACACCCTCGGTGTAGCGGCGCACGTTGAAATTGAAAGCAAAGTTTGAAAGCGGTCCATCACATCTCAAGAGGATATAATCAGGCGCTGTCAACACAGGTTTGATGGGCTCAACCTGCACCGCCCTACCTCGGCGAAGGGGTGGTGCAGCGTGACGAGCTCGAACGCCACACATCCGAGGTGTAGCGGCGCAGGTTGGATTCGAAAGCAAAGTTTGAAAGCGGTTCATCATCTCTTAGTTTCAAGCGCTTAGTTCCAGGCGCTTTAAACCCAAGCTTTCATCGGTTCAACCTGCACCGCCCTACCGAGGGCCCAGACGTCGCAGCCGTGCGTGTAGCCCTTGTTGTTGATGATCTCGGGGCTCATGTACACGGGGGTGCCGCAGTAGGTGGTGGCCACGTCGCGCCCGCCGCGCAGCACGCGCGCGATGCCGAAGTCCGCCAGCTTCCACTGCGCCGGCGCCGGGAACCTGCTCGTCGAATCACAATCGGAGCAGCACAGGATGTTCTCGGCCTTGATGTAGCGGCGCAAGTTGAAATTGAAAGCAAAACTTGACAGCGGTTTATCAAATTATAGTTTCAAGCGCTGAAATCCAGGCGCTTTCAACGTGGGTTTCATGGGTGCAAGCGCTGAAATCCAGGCGCTTTCAACGTGGGTTTCATAGGTTCAACCTGCACCGCCCTACCTTGATGTCGCGGTGGAGCAGCTGGTGGTGGTGCATGTATTCCAGCGCCAGTGCCAGGCGCGCCAGACCCACCAGGAGCTCACCGCCGTCGGCGTCGGCGGAGGCGGAGGCGGAGGCGGAGGCGGAGGACTCGCTGGCGGCGAGGGGCGGCTCGGGCCCCGCCACCGCCGCGCGCCGCAGGGCGGCGCGCAGGTCGCCGGCGCCCGCCACCTCCAGGTAAGGCCTGCCGGATTTTGCTCTCGCCATGTCATCCAGTGCACTTTGAACCCTCGTCTCTTGAGTTAAATGACATGACACCCTGTGACGCGGCGAGCAATGTCAATGTCCGGCAGGCCCCACCTCCAGGACCATGTAGAGCTTGTGGCCGTCGCGGCTCATCATGCTCTCGCGGCAGCGCACGATGTAGCGGCGCAAGTTGAATTTGAAAGCAAGGTTTGAAACCGGTTCATCATATTATAGCTTCAAGCGCTGATACCAAAGGCGCTTTCAACACAGGTTATGAGACCGTCAACCTGCATCGCCCTACCACGATGGCGGGGTGGTGCATTCCCTCCTGGATGGACGCCCCGTGCCAGGGGCTTACACTCGTCCACTTCTCAGCTCAACTTCTGTTTAGGATGTGTCGGGGAGCATCTAGAGTGCATTTTGAGTCGCAAACGGCTCAGGTTGAGCTGAAAAGTGGACGAGTGTACGCCCCTGCCTCCTGCATGCAAGCGTCGCGCTCCGCCGGGTCCCGCGTCAGCGTCACTATCTGCGGGGAGGGGGGAGCGGTGTTGTCAACTGCGGTGTCAAATGTGGTGTCAACACGATCCTGGCCGTTAGAAACGGTCTATAAAGACGGGGAGACAGGACTTGAAGACTGTGTGCGAACATGCGAGATGCGGCAGGGCGCACCTTGACCACCCACTTGCGTCGCGACTTGTCGGCGCACAGGTACACGTCACCCTGCAGCAGTGGGTACACCGGGAGCGGCTCAGTCTCGTCGCGCGTCGTCACAGGCTTGCGACGTGAGGACGTTTCGTTCGGTGTTGCGCATCTTGACGTGACAGGGCTCGGCGTCGATTGGAAAGCATTGGATGGGTTGACGGGCGTGCACGCACCTGCGCACCCTTCCCGAGTTTCTGAAGGACCTCGTACTTGTCGGTGAAGCATCCCTTGCGCACGCGATTCCGGGGGGACACAAGGGGCGTCATCGTGGCGTGCGTCGCGGGGGTGTGGCGGGCCGCTTCCCTAACAAGCGCTTTTATCTTTTTGTTCCAGTGTTTTTGCGAGTTTTTGTGCGGTCCTGTCCAGCGGCTTCCGGTCGTCCACTTATCAGCTCATCCTGAGACGTTTTAATCACAGGAATCATAGACATGACCGTCTAAAGTTTCTCACGTGATTTCAAAAAGTGGACCACGCAAGCCCCTGGTCCTGTCAAACCTCAAACGAAAGATCCTGATGAGCGCTGGCGCCGGCGGCAACCACGGCACATCCCGATTTCCGAGGAAAGTGCCTCGTCGATAGCCGTCGAAGACCTCCTCCCCACCGTGAAGCACCCGACGCCCACTCCCGTGCGCGTCCACCAGGGTTGATCCACTCACAGAACACAAGCGCCATGTCGGGAGCCCCTGACGACGAGGACAACGCCGTGGTGACCCTGCGCAGCAGCGATGAGGAGAAGTTCGAGGTGCCGTGGATTGTGGCCTGGTGAGTATCCACCATCTCCCCCTGAAGGATTTGTTGTTGCTTGGCTTGCGCTTGGGAGCGACGCTGCGGCTCGGTGCCACGGAGTCAGGGTCGCGCACGCGGGATGTTACGAGTATCATCAACCTCCTCTTCCGGCCCCGCTTCTATCCGCGTGTTTCCCCCGCGCTACGCATCCTCCACCACCCGGCTGACCCGCCCGTTCCTTTTCCCTCCATTTCACAGCAAGTCGGAGACCATCAAGAACATGATCGAGGGTACGCGCACCGCCCGCCCCCCACCGCCCCGCCCCTCGCCTCGCCCCCGGTTCCCGCGCGCCCGTTTTTTTCCCTTGCCGCATCCTCACGCGATACCGCCCCCACCCCCGCCGCCGCCCCGCCGCTGCCCTCTCGCCGCCGCCGCTAACATCACCCGTTCCCTCCTTTTCTTTCTTTCCACAGACACGGGTATCGACGCGCCTATCCCGCTCCCGAACGTCTCCTCCAAGATCCTCGCCAAGGTGATCGAGTACAGCAAGTTCCACGTGACCGCAAAGAAGAGCGAGTCCACGGAGGAGGAGACCAAGAACTTCGACACGGAGTTCGTGAAGGTGGACCAGGCCACGCTCTTCGAGCTCATCCTGGTGCGCCGCCCCGCCGCCCCGCGCCGCACCCGCCCTCCCCCAATTCACCAAACACCTCGTTTTCTTCCCCATTTTTTTTCAGAGTTCCTCGGAGACCTGATTTGCCACGTGGTCGGCCAGCTCCACCGAGATCTGGGTCGCCCGGTCGCACCCGGTTGGCCTCGCGCGCGAGCCCTGCCCTGCCGCCTCCAGCGTTTTCGGCCTGGCGCCCGCCCTTGAACGTCGCCATGCGGTTCACCGCCGCGCCTGTTGCGCTGTCTTGTCCTACGAGTAGCCAGACCTGACCTGACCTCCTGTATCGAACCCTTTTTTTGGCTGTCCACCTGAATGGAACTAGATGTGCTCACTTCATTGTCCCCCCGCTTGCAGGCTGCCAACTACCTGAACATCAAGGCGCTGCTGGACCTGACGTGCATGACCGTGGCCAACATGATCAAGGGTGAGTCCCCGCGCCTCCCGCGCCGCCCTCCCACCCCGTCCTCCCACCCTCAGTCAGTTCTTTATACTGTTTGGATTTCTTTATGACGGCGTTGCAGTGGGCAATAAGAACATCCTTAGACCTTCAACCCTAAACTCACGAGGGATAGTCTTGGCGGGAAATATCAGGAAGACGTCCTGCAGTCCTCAACCTGAAATTCACGGGGGGTGTCCCTAGCGGGCACATGAGTAGGTCCTTAAACCTTCAACCTGTGACCAATAGCGTATGCGACGGTCACTGGCTGGCACGCTGGCGACGTTAGGTCTGCGAGACCTGACTGACGGTGAACACTGTTACCTTCATTGATTGGCGCAGGCAAGACGCCCGAGGAGATCCGCAAGACGTTCAACATCAAGAACGACTTCACCCCGGAGGAGGAGGAGGAGGTGCGGCGGGAGAACCAGTGGGCCTTCGAGTAGATCCCTCCGTCCCAAAATGGATGGATAGACCCGCTCGTTACCCGCTCGCTTTCCCCCCTGCTCTGTACCACTCGTTGCACGCTTGACGTTGTCGCTGCACGCGTGACGTCTTCGGATGACGTTTTCGTTGTTGCACGTGACATCTTCGGCATCATCGCATCACACGCACGACTATGTATGAATTGATCTTAGCTAGGCGAACCAAGTCGACATGATATGATGATGAAAATATGAACACATCGAAAAACGAAAACAATCTTAAGAAAGGACCACCAACCTCTCGATCGGCATCTTAACAGCGTCAACTCGGAACTCGATTTCATAAACCCCAACAGTCATCGAGCCTAAGCGCGCTGCACACGGCGAGCTTTCACAAACCCCATTCATCAGAACTGTGATAATATTACAAGAGCGACTTTTATTGACTAACGTTCATCGAGCCCCAAGGCACTCACATCGGGCAACTCACTCTCTATCTGAGCGATCGCCGCGCCGCCGCCGCTCTCTATCATGGGCAACGAGATCTCGAGCTGGATGTCCTCCACCTCGCCCTTGGCCGCGAGGCTGGCGGCCCTGACCGTCCACGGCCCCGCCGCTTCCCGCACCCCCTCGCCCGTCGACCAGAGCCGAGTAATCACCCCTCGCCGCGTCACAGGATGCCGTGTGACTCAACACACGAGGGCCTCGGGTCTCTAACATGTGGTGGATGATGAGGCGATCATGATAGAACTGGGTGGTCCCCCTTCGCATTTTCCAGGGTACCTCAAGTGCGGTCAACGCGTCTCAAATTTGAGACCTTGAGTAAATAGACGGTCAGATTTGCCATACAATGGTACAATATGGCGATTCGACCGTCTGTTTCTCAAGAATTGGCGCTCGCCATGTGAGGAACCCTGGAAAACTGCGAAGCTCCCGCCTTGGAGTGCAGGTCACCCGACGCCAGCAGCTCCGCCATGCCCTTCACCCAGGGCCGAGCACCACCTCCCTCTCCACCTCACCTCACCTCACCTCACCTCACCTCACCTCACCTCACCTCACCTCTCCTCGACCACCTTACTCACCACTCGATCTATCACACCTCACACTCGAAGATGCTCGGGTTGAGGTGTAGAGGGCACTCAGGGGTTCCCTGACGGCATGGCAGTACAGAAACCGGGTTCTCTGATTGGTGGACCGCAAACCCCACACGAAGTGTCCTTGAGGGACCATTCGTGTCCTTCACTTTGGTGCGACCGTCGGCGGATACTCAGCGTGGCAGGGCAGGGAAGTGGTGTGAGGTACTCGGCCGCACCTTGCACATGAGCTCGAAGCACTGCAGCTCGATGATGGCCGGCCGCGTGATGGACAGCACGTCCGCCGCGCCGGGTCCCACACAACACGCCACGCATTGGCTTATAACTCCATCCACTTCAAGGTGTTTGTGTGTACACGGTGGGACACAGGGTGTTGTTCAGAGACGAAAGGGCTCAAGGCACGGCGCCACCTTCGCAGTTTTCCAGGGTACCTCAAATGGCGGTCAACGGTGCGCAAATTTGCGACCTTGAGTAAATAGACCGTCAGATTTGCCATACAATGGTACAATATGGCGATTCGACCGTCTATTTCTCAAGTATTGGCGACCGCCTTCTCAGGTACCCTGGGAAACTGCAAAGGGGCCCTGCCTGGGCACCGTCCTCCCCCTTCTCCAGCGCGATCTTGCAGAAGAGCGGCCAGAAGCCAGGGGCTTACACTCGTCCACTTTTCAGCTCAACCTAAGCCGTTTTCGTCACACTTCCACGTGTCCCCGTGTCTAATAGACTGGGTGAAACTCTGCACCCAACGTGTCCCACGAAGTGTGCTTACGTTGAACCGAAAAGTGGACGAGTGTAAGCCCCTGCCAGAAGTGACCCCCGTCGCCGTCCCCCTCCGCCTCCCACTCGTGCCTCTCCGCCGCATCCACGTCCTCGAACGGCACCGCACACCAGGGTCGTCACAGGTTTTAGGGTGTAGGCTTTTAGGGTTCAAGATTTAGGGTTTAGGGTTTATGAGTCATCATCATCACCCCGGGATACAGCTCGCCACGTCACAGGGCGCGCTTAACCTCAAGAAACGAGAAGGTCAACACGTGGTGAATGACGTGGTAAATTTCCCATGATAACGCTCGCGACGACACAGGGCGCGCTTTAACTCAAGAAACGAGAAGGTCAACATATGGTGGATGACGTGGCAAATCGCCCGTGATGACGCTCGCGACGCGACGGCCCAGGGCGCGCTTAAACTCAGAAAACGAGCAGGTTGACATGCGGCGAGTGGCGCGGCGAGCAGCATGGAGCGGTGGCGAGGGCAGGACCTGCCTCGAAGACGCTGCCGAACATGCAGCTCTGCCCGTCCACCCCCGCGCCCTCGTTGTAGCGGCGCAAGTTGAATTTGAAAGCAAACATTGAAAGCAGTTTATCATATTTCAGCTTCGAACGCTTAGTTCCAGGCGCTTTCGAGGGGGTTTGATAGGGTCAACCTGCACCGCCTCACCTCGTCGCCCTCCGCCTGCTCCCCTCGCCAGGGCCGCGTCAATCATCGCCACGTCATACCACGTCACGTACCTCAAGAAACGGGCGTTAACAATGTGGTGGGTGATACGGCGACCATTTTTTTGTACTGCTCGTCTCATCGTTTGATGACATTTGCAATTCGAGGAACGAGGGTTTCCATCGCGGTGGGTGGCGAGCATTGGCGTGATGCACGTGAGCTTGGGTCTTACCCCGTGCTCGAGCTCGAAAGCGGCCACCGCCTCCTCCAGCTTGCGGTGCACGGACAGGCCGAAGGACCCGTCCGCCGCGGAGCCCACCACGGAGGCGAACGCGGTCAGCTTCATCACCACCTCCTCCTGCCCGGCGGCGGCCTCCTGCTCGCGGCGGGCGGGGGCGGGGCGGGGCGGGGCGGGGCGGGGCGGGGCGGGGCGGGGCGTGACGGGCATTGAGACATATCATCAATACGAAATAACAAGTTTCCAGGACCGGACAGTTTCGGACATCCAAATGTGAGTTGCTCGCGCGCCATTCACTTTCCCATCGGACATCTCAACATCAGGCGAGGGCGGGACTGGGGAATGACGAGTGCGCTCGATATGGACGGGACGACAGTTAACGGCGGCGGTGGTGGAGGACACAGGTGGCGGTGGGTGGTGCAGGACACACACGCACCCGCAGCACGAGGCGGTAGGTGAACTGAACCGGCCGCCGCCCCGCCAGCCTCTCCCACGGCGCCGCACGCACGAACGCGGCGGCGGCGCCGAACAGGCTGCGCCCGAACTCGGGCGTGAACCCATCCCCAGGGACATGTGCACGCGAACGCTCTCCGCGTCGTATGATGTCGTCCAAGCAAAGAGAGGTTCAAATGTGGTGAACGTGATTGTGACGCAGCGAGTGATGATGGAGAGGGCCGTGCCCATCCACGGACTCCAGCAGCCCCGGCAGATGCTGCGTGCCCCACTCTTGATTCTTGGGCGCCGCGCGGCAGGGCCCGCGACATCGCAAGCATGGCGTCCAGTGAGTGCACCATCACCAGTCCAGTAGAGCTATAAGTAAGTGACTTGACCAGGAGTAATGCGTCCATGACGAGTAAACACCCATCTTACATGTCTAAAACACATGTCCACATCCAGCTAAAAACACGAAGATACTCGAGCCGAGAATGGTGCGTGCCGTAGTAATCGGAAGGGTCGTCAGGGCAGCGGTGTACGGCCGGTAGTAAATGAAGGTTTTGCGAGGCTGCCGGGGCTTCCGGGTGCGGGCCGGTCCCCGCCATGTTGGGTTCGATCTGGCCCCGGATGATCTGCTGGATGAGCTCCGGCGGCACGGGCGCGAACGACACGTCGGCCACGCCCAGCGCCGCCAACCCGGCGGCGCACCCCGCCACGTACCCGCACCTCGTCTCCGCCGCCCACTTCTCCTTGTGCCCCAGGTGCAGCGCCGCCGTCTTCGTGTCCGCGAACCGAATCGCCTGCGGGGCGGGGGGGCGCACGTGTCCGGAGGGGAAACACCAGTGAGCGGGGGCGGGGTCTTTGGTCTTTGGTCTTTGGGCTGGGGAGCTGGCGCGCGCGGTTAAGAATCCGGAAGCGGAGTCTGGGATTGAATGGAGCGTGTTTGCTGTGTGGTGGAATCGATGTTCGATGTGTGGTGGTGGTGGAATGAGTGAGTGTGCGGTGGTGGCGGCGCACCTCGGGCCTGGCGGGTGCCCGCTTTTCATTCGCCTTGGATTGGTTCAGTAGCCTGGGGCTGGCCATCACCCGCGCGAGGAAGGCCAGCACCGTGGCGGCGGTGGGCGGCGCGGAGCCCTGCACCACGTTGCCGCCGCCCGCCTCGTCGTCCGACGCGCCGGGCTCGCACGACAGGAACGCGCCGTCCTCCGTCCAGGGCCCACCGCCCCGTCCTTCAATAATTTTCTCAAAATGAAAAAACTATGATAGGGAGGTTGCGTCCCGCTGTGGGTCCCCATTCCTATCTTTCTGAGTAACCACACCCCGTCGGCAGCGCCTTCTAGAGCTGCATGACTGTTCCCATATGGAATACCGCCCACTAGCTAGACGGCGGAGGTGGGAGGGTTCGGTACCGTCGCATCCTTCAAGAACCAGTGGATAAAACCGCCGCCGCTTTTCGATGCCTGGAATGGCGAGAAAGGTGCGCAACAGCACGCAGGGCTGGCGTGGTGACCCCGCCTCTGTGGAGATGACCAGCATGAGGTACGGGCGCACCGGCACCCCGTCGCCCCCCGCCATCCACGCGCGCAGCTTGTGAACGTAGCAGTGCCAGACCCCGGCCTGCGGCAGCCGAGCTACGGCTTCGGCGTTCGGCAGCCGAGCCACGGCTTCGTCATTCGTCATGTTGGGACTTGCGATGGGTGAGACGCCGGGCGCTTGGCCCGCGGAGTCGCGGTCTATGGAGGAGCCCCAACTGAAAAGCGCGTCGATGGTGTCCGATAACGTAAAATGCTACCGCTGTGCAGGCTGCGGCGACGAAGTATGCCGATACGCTCCGCGTGCGCGTGAGACGCCATCTTATCCAGCTCTTTACATCTGCTGGCGTTGGCGCCTGGCGCGGAGAGGAGATTTCGACACTTTTCACGTCAAGCAATCCACCGCTCCTCACTTCGTGAAGCGGTGGCGGCGCAGCCGCTCCGTGTGAAATCCTTTTGGGGTGGGACGAGAAGTCGTCAACGGATTCGCGACGTCATTCATTTACCGCGGGTGCGCCAGACGCTCGGAGCCATGGCGTGCGCTGCCGCTGCGCGCACGGTGACGGTGATGCCCCATCGCCTGCCGCCGCTGCCAGACTCGGTGCCGACTCGGGGCTACCGATTCCGCGCACGGTGGGCCAGATGTAGGCCGCGGCGGACGCCCGCTCCGCGCGCCGCCGCCACCGCCGAGGAGGGTTTAGATGGCTCGACGGATCCCCGCGCGCTGCGCGATTGTGCAACTGGCGAGGAGGAATCGGTATACCCTGCGGGAGATTGGCGGAATGAAGCCCTCAAGGTACGGCCTGACATGACATGACAGCGACTGTCATTTCTCACCGCGTCTCCACGTGTTTTGAACCCTCGTTTCTTGAGCTGAATGCCATCCCCTGACGTGTCGAACCACATCTATCAGCTCCCAGCTACAGGATTCGCTGGACGACACGACCCAGCGCGTGTGGCGGGAGGCGAAGGGCAGGAACTACACCTACCTCCTGAGGCTGGTCGGGCCTGGCGATGGCGGATGTTGATTTCCACGCCGTCCAACGCACTTTGAACCCTCGTGTCTTTGATTACATGGCATGGCATCCTATGACGTGGCGAGAAGTATTGTGCCAGGCCCTAGAGGGTGTCGTACGACGGCGCGCGGTACTTCGGGTTCCAGTACCAGCCGCACGGGCTGGCGACGGTGCAGGGGGAGGTGGAGGCGGCGCTCACGCGCCTCACGGGCAGGGGCTTACACTCGTCCACTTTTCGGCTCAACATAAGCGCTTTCTGCGGGACAGGGGTGCATTTAGGGGTTGTTTAGGGGTCGTTGGGGAGGTGTCAGGGGGTATTAGGGAGTATGAGGGGGTGTTTACGGTGTGTTTTGTGTCAGGAACGGCTCAGGTTGAGCTGAGAAGTGGACGAGTGTAAGCCCCTGCTGACGGGCGGCGACCGCTCCTTCCTGGCCATCCAGGCGTCGGGCAGGACCGACACCGGGGTGCACGCGCGCGGGCAGGTGCTGCACTTCTACACGCGCGCGCCCATCACCGACCTCGCGCGCTTCCACAAGTCTCTGAACGGGATCCTGCCGGCGGACATCAGCGCCCTGGCGGCAGGGGCTTACTCTCGCTCACTTCAGAGCTCAACTTGAGGACCTTCGGGACCACATTGCTCACGTTAGAGCTCAACTTGAGCACCTTCGGGATACATTCACGGATTTCTATGGGTATATGGGGGACAATATAAGCTCAAGTTTAGCGAACAGGGGCAAAGTCAGCTCAAGTTGAGCGGAAATGGGAACGAGTGAAAGGCCCTGGGTGGCGGTGACGCGGCCGCACCCGGCGTTCCACGCGCGGTTCCACGCCGTGCGCAAGACCTACCACTACTACCTGGACGCGCGTCTGGCAGGGGCTTACACTCGTCCACTTTTCAGCTTAACCTGAGCCGCTTCTGACACAAAATGCACCCTAGATAACCCCTAATACTCCCTGACACACCCCCTAGACGACCCTTAAATTCACCCCCTATCCAGCAGAAAGCGCTTAAGTTGAGCCGAAAAGTGGACGAGTGTAAGCCCCTGGCGCCTGGCCGTGGACCCCTTCACGCGCCGCCACGCCCTGCACGTCGGCTGGCGGCAGGGCCACATACGTCCATACAATCTGCGGAGCCACGCCGTCCACCGCATTTTCCGCCGTTCCACCAGATATATCCACATTTCACCATATTTAACATCATCATTTACTGCCACTCCTCCGCTCTTGAGTGTAACGTTGTCACACGGCGCGGCGAGCAGCATGTGTCCGGCCCGAGGCGGCGGCCGCCGGACCTGGATCGTCTGCGTGCAGCGGCTGCGGTCCTAGTGGGCAGGGGGGTCCCCACACCAGTCCCCTTCTCACCTTCATTTGAGCCGCCGAAGCTGTGATTTGGTCTCTGAAACCACTACTTTCCCCAAGTTGATGCCTCATTTGGTGAGACAATGGAAGGTGAGATGAGCTGACAACGGAATTGGTGTGGGGTGCTGGCGGCGGGCACGCACGACTTCAGCTCGTTCTCGAACCAGCCGCGCGACTACAAGGTGCGCAAGGTGGACCCTGTGCGCACGGTAAGGCGGTGCAGGTTGACCCTATCAAACCCACGTTGAAAGCGCCTGGAACTTACCGCTTGAGGCTGAAATCTGATGTACCGCCTTCAAGTTTTGCTTTCCATTTCAACTTGCGCCTCTACAGCACGGTGTACCGCATCGACGTGGTGGAGGAGCCCGGCGGGCTGCTGCGGGTCGAGTTCGAGGGCAACGGCTTCCTCTACCGCATGGTGGGGCACCGGGCATCGCAGCAAGGGCCGCGGGGCCCGCGCCGCGCCGCTCGCTTCCCTCCCTGCTGCATCCCACGCGCCGTCTTTACCGAAGACATACTGTCACGGTGTTCATTCACGGTCTCGCCAACCACATAGACGGTTAGTGCCTTTCCGGTATTGGGTAGCTCTACTACCTGTGGTATTTGGTAGTACCTGTAGTACCTTGGAGTCTGGTGACTTGGCAAGAAAACAAATATGCATTTGGGTAACTTATCCAACAAACCAGGAGATACAAGGTACTACAATACGGACTAGGCAGCAGGCACCTTGTTGGAGGCTTGCACGGTCTGGCCAGAGGCTGCCACCGCACCGACCGAGTTCCGATTGGGCGGGCCCTAGCGAGCGGTGCGGAACATGGTCGGCGCGATGCTGTTCGCTTCCACCAGCGACACCATGGGCCCGGAGGCGGGGCCGCGAGGCCGCGGGCCGTGCACTCCTTTCCTTCTCACCTCAACTTTTATCGTTTGTGTCGCTCCAACCCACGTCCCATTGAATCACTCGGATATGCTTGAACTCAGTGTCGGCGTGACTAGTCACGCTTATCTCCTCGAAATCGAGGGTCTGTTTACTCAAGGATGGCGACCCGGTCGAACAGTCGGCGAGTAGGTCGGTGGGATTTTCGAAATGGACAGTTCTGGTTGGTCGAACGGGATTCGATACCATACCTTCGATACCAGACCCGACACTGAGTTTAAACCCAGTCTCTGGCATGGGTCTTCGGAAGGCCCTGGGTGATGGAGTTGCGGGAGATGCTGGCGGGGCGGAACCGGCGCGCGGCGCCGCAGGGTGCGCCGCCGCACGGCCTGTTCCTGCACGAGGTGGTGTACCCGGCGGACCTGCTGCCGGGCGGGGGTTGGGAGCCGGGGGAGGAGGAGGAGGCCAGGGTCAGGAGGAGAGAGGAGGCGGAGGAGGAGCGGGAGGAGGCATGCGAGCCGGGGGGTGCGCACAGCGGGGGCGCGGCGGCGGCGGCGGCGGCGGAGGAAGCGGCGGTGAAGTCGGAGGCGAAGGCGGCGGCGAAGGCGGTGAAGGTTGAGGCGAAGGCGGCAAAGGCAGCGGCGAGGGTAGCGGCGGCGGCAGAGAAATCGGCGGCGGCGGCGGCGGCAGCGGAATCAGCGTCATCGGCGGCGGCGGGGGAAGAGGGAGGAGGCGAGCGGCGGGGTGCTCAAGTAGCTCATAGCGGGGAGGGCGGGGTTGCTGGGGGGGACTCATGACCTCGGCCCCGCGCTGATGCAATCACCAAAGTAGCGTTTAGCCACTAACTTATAACATCCAACTTGCGATAATCAACTAAGAGCAGGAGGTGACTAGAGCGCTCGTCCGAAGAGCACGCGGTGCACGCCGCACTCCACCAGCCGCGCGTCGCCGTGCTCCGCCACCGAGTCGTCCACGAACAGGATGCACCCCGTACCCCCGCCGCCCCCGCGGCCCCCGCCACCGCCCCCGCCACCGCCCCCGCCACCCTCGACCCCGCCCCCGCCACCGCCCCCGCGGACGCCCCCGCCACCGCCCCCGCCACCGCCCCCGCGGACGCCCCCGCCACCGCCCCCGCCGCCG
>Ga0307489_10001881_pt1 | contig 13984 bp, 12 predicted proteins | sample SB12metaG_FD_202247 | JGI IMG/M metagenome (GOLD analysis project Ga0307489, IMG submission 202247) | Sea-ice brine microbial communities from Beaufort Sea near Barrow, Alaska, United States - SB 1.2 | ecosystem: Environmental > Aquatic > Marine > Coastal | place: USA: Alaska | collected... | reverse complement strand
AGCAGTCACACAAATAATATATTGTAGACAATAAAGTTATTGTTAATAATTATCACAATAACAACGAATTAAATTATTTACCCGAGGAGCAAAAATTGAAAACATGGAGTATCCCACTATTAATAACTTGTTTAACCGCTTGTTAAAATACACCACTAAAATCCGCAGCTGAGACTAAATTGCCTACTGGTGTTCAATTTATTGAGCAAGTTAGAGCAGAGGCCGGCAAAACGGTAATTCCTTATCAAAAATATACATTAGCTAACGGTTTAACCGTTATTCTTCATCAAGATGTATCTGATCCATTAGTACATGTTGATATGACATATCATGTTGGTTCAGGCCGTGAAGAATTAGGGAAGTCTGGTTTTGCGCATTTCTTTGAACATATGATGTTTCAAGGTTCTGAAAATGTTGCTGATGAGCAGCATTTTAAACTAGTCACTGAAGCCGGTGGTACCATGAATGGTACAACGAATAGTGATCGCACAAACTACTTCCAAACTGTGCCGGTTAACCAACTAGAAAAAATGTTGTGGTTAGAAGCGGACCGAATGGGATTTTTAGTTGATGCTGTAACGCAAGAGAAATTTGAAGTACAGCGAGAAACAGTAAAAAATGAACGTGGACAACGTGTAGACAACCGTCCATATGGTCGTTTAAATGAACGTGTTTCAGAAGCTTTATATCCTGCTGGCCACCCTTACTCATGGCCAGTTATTGGTTTTATGGACGACCTAAACCGTGTAAACGTTAATGACTTAAAAGCTTTCTTTTTAAAGTGGTATGGCCCAAATAATGCCACACTAACAATTGGTGGAGATATTAACGTTGAATTAACGTTAACGTTGGTTAAGCAATACTTTGGTTCGATCCCTCGAGGTCCTGAAATTGATATGCCGGATAAACCAACCTTCACTTTAAATCAAGACCGTTACATCTCAATGGAAGACAATGTTCATTTACCCTTGGTTTATATGTCCTACCCCACTGTTGCTGTTCGTCATAAAGATGAAGCGCCACTGGACGTTTTATCAAGTATTTTGGGCGGCGGTAAAACGTCTCTTCTTTATAAAAACTTAGTTAAAAATCAACTAGCTGTTCAAGCGTCAGTAAGCCATCCCTGTGCTGAATTAGCTTGTACCTTTAACTTGTTAGCGCTACCACACCCTGCTTCAGGTAAAACATTAGCGGATATTGAAAAAGTAATTCGTAACAGTTTAGTTGAATTTGAGCAACGTGGTGTTCAAGAAGATGACTTAGCTAAAGTTAAAGCAAGTATGGAAGCTAGCTTCATTTTTGGCTTACAAAGTGTTGCAGGCAAAGTTAGCACTCTTGCCGCTAACCAGACCTTCAAAGGTGACCCCAATTATATAGAGCAAGACATCGCTCGCTACGCTAGTGTAACTAAAGCGGATGTCATGCGTGTATTTAAAAAATACATAAAGGGACAACATGGTGTCATTATGAGTATTTTACCTAAAGGGAGGCTTGATTTAATAGCAGCAGAAGATAACTTTACTCCTGCCATGCGTAGCCAAGGAAAACCATCTGACACTTCAGCTAGTAGCTTAGTCGTTCGAAAAGCAAAAGATAATTTTGACCGTAGCAAAATGCCTAAAGCCGAAGCCAATAAAGCCGTCGCAGTTCCCCAAATGTGGCAAGAAACCCTAGCTAATGGTATTAAAATTTTAGGTACACAAAGCAGTGAAACACCAACAACTACCTTACTATTAAAAATACCAGCGGGTCATTACTATTCTAATAAAGACCAAGCAGGCTTGGTCTCATTACTTGCCAGTACATTAAATGAGTCTACAACACAACGTAGTGCTGAAAGTATGAGTAATGAACTACAAAAATTAGGGAGTTCTATCTCTATCTACGCTGGTACTCAATACTTAAATGTAAATGTAAGTACATTAACAAAAAACCTTGATGCGACTATGACACTGGTTAATGAAAAGTTAATGATGCCGGCCTTTATTGAATCAGAATTTGCCCGTAATAAAAGTAATGCGATTCAAGGAGTTATTAATAGCAAAAAAGATGCTGGTTATTTAGCATCAACGGCTTACCGACAATTACTACAGGGCAATAACATAGCTGCCACATCAAGCCAGGGGTCGGAAAAAAGTATTAATAATATTAATTTAGATGATATTAAGACATTTTATAAACAACAAGTTAAGCCGTTTAATAGCCAATTAATAGTAGTCTCTGACTTAGAAGAAAATACCTTACTTAAATCATTTAGTATTCTTTCATCTTGGCAAGGTAAAGGTAAAGATTTGGTACTGATATTAGAAAAACCAGAAACCAGAGTAGGCATCATTTACTTAGTTAACAAGGATGATGCTGCGCAATCAGCCATTAGAATTGGTAAACGTTCTATTACTCAAGATATTACAGGAGAATACTACAAATCTTATCTAATGAACTTCCCATTGGGTGGTGCGTTTAATAGCCGTATTAACTTAAACCTTCGTGAGGACAAAGGTTATACCTATGGTGCTCGTTCGGGTTTTAGTGCTGATAAATTCTCTGGCGCTTATACGGCTTCTGCAGAAGTGCGTGCTGATGCTACTGACAAGTCAATTATAGAGTTTGTTAATGAAATAAATATTTACCGTGAAAAAGGTATTACTTCTGAAGAATTAAGTTTTATGCGTAATTCTATTAACCAAAAAGATGCCCTTAAATATGAAACGCCACGTGCAAAATTAGGTTTCTTAGCACAAATTTTAGAACATAATTTAACACCAAGTTTTGTTGATGAACGTGCTGAAATAGTGAGAACGATAAGTGCAGATGAAATTAATACGTTAGCTAAAAAACATTTAAAGTTAACTGAAATGATAATGGTTGTTGTTGGCGATGCGAAAAGGTTAAAACCACAACTAAAAGCATTAGGATATGAAGTTGTTGATTACGAAATATAACGTTGATATTTCTACTACTATCTATTAAGAAACTTATCACAGTCATATTAAAATAAGTTCATAAAAACAATTAAAAAAGCCTTAACCAATTGAAAGTTATGGCTTTTATATTTACACACTATATGCTTGTTGTTATCTAGATTGTACTAATAAAGCGATTAACATCTCTATTATTAATAGTTGAAATTCAAGAAATGATACTGTTGATATTTTTAAGAAATTTTCAATCTATAAGTCAATACTATACCGACCTCACGATGATTAAATCGACAGGGGGATATCTAAAAGAAGTTAATTAAGGGGATACATTAACCGCAAAAAATTATCACGGTTGATTAAAGAGATCAATACAAAGCAATGGTTAGTCAGCTAGTTCTTTCAATACATCGTCTTTTAGATCTACCCATAGCTTACCTGACTCAACACCATACTTTCTTACAGCGAAAATAGCTTCGTCTGCCTTATTTTCTTGCGCTAACTCAATAAGATTTTGATAATAAGCACGAGAAATTTCACGACCTACCGGATGGGAAAAATATAAGCGACCAATACGAGAATAAAGGCCTTTGAAGCCATTTAAAATAAGTAAATATATAGAGTTACCTGAAGCGACAACTAATTCTTTATTTAAACGGTAGTCAAATTCAGCGAATGCTTCGCCAGTATCTTCAATTTCAAGGTGGCCTTTTAATAACTCAATAGTTTTATTGGCATTATTTTTAATAGCTCCTCGGATATAGATAGCACTAATATTGGTTCGGGCTGAAAGTAAATTATCAACTAAGTCTGGAATACCATCTTGATCCAGTTGAGCTAAATTTTCAAGGATATTAAGACTTGAAGTTTCCCAAAAATCATTTACTTTTGTTGGTTTACCATGTTTTATAGTTAACCAACCATCACGAGCTAAGCGTTGTAATACTTCACGTAAAGTTGTTCTAGTGACACCAATAAGTTCTGATAATTCACGTTCCGCAGGTAAAATAGAACCCGGCGGGAAACCCCCATTCCAAATCGATTCAACTATGTATTGCTCAGCAAAACCTGCTGGGCTTTGAGCTTTAATAACCATTTAAAATCATTCAACCTAAAGTAGGATCGTAAAGATGAGTGATTGTACCAGAAGAATGATTAGGTTCAAGCTTATAAAAAGTCTATCTTTTAATTAGTATTAATTCTATAAATCAATTTTTATCTTACATTTAAGCATTAAGCAAAAATCTTGGGTTTTTTTATCTTTACTGTATGATAACCGGTATATCTAAATATCATAGACAATAAAATTGCTTGCTCTATCGTATAAATATTAATGAGTATTAATTTGAAATTATTAAGTGAATTATCAACCAAACCTTGGCCATGGTTATTATTAGCAATTAGTGCACTTTTTCTAGAATTATGTGCGCTATTCTTTCAGTATTATATGGGGTTAGCACCATGTATTATGTGTATATATCAGCGTGTTGCCGTATGGGGTGTTTTTTTAGCAGGAATTATTGGTTATCTTGGCCACCAAGTTATGTGGGCCAGAGTTCTAGCTTACTGTTCATGGGCAACGGGCGCTATTTGGGGCCTACTGATAGCGATTGAACATGTCGAAATACAAGGCAGTAATTCATTATTTTATAGCTGCGAATATGTACCTAATTTCCCTCTCTGGTTGCCACTTCATCAGTGGTTACCTTGGCTATTTGAAGCAACAGGAGATTGTGGGGATATTAATTGGCAGTTTTTTGATTATAGTATGCCGCAAATAATGATTGTTATTTATACTTTATACACAGCTTCATTAGCATTTGTTTTAATTACTCGATTATACTTCTCTAGGAAAATTAAGAGATAACCTTTCCATCATCTTTTAATTAAAAAGCCAGTTTTAAACTGGCTTTTTAATTAAAAGTGACCTTATATTGACTAAATTTTCAAATACTGCAGATTATCGCTAAGTACTTTGTCTCCTATTCCTTTAACATTTAATAAATCGTCTATCGATGTAAACTTTCCATAGACTTCCCTATATTTGATAATTGCTTGTGCTTTTTTACTACCAATACCTTTTAAAGAGCTCAATTCTTCTTCACTAGCATTATTGATATCAATACTTTGTATTGTCTGCTGAGCAGCTTGCTCCGTCGTTGTAGGTTGATTAGCAAAAGTTTGAATGGTAAAAAAACTAAGAGTGGTGATTAAAACCAAAGGTAACAATTGTTTCATGAGTAATTCCTTGTAATATAACGTCCATTAAAAACTAAAGTAAGTCAATAAGTTCCTGAAGACTCACTCTAGTATTAGTTCGTATTTTAAACTTTGTCAAAAATAAAAGTTATTTCTCATGATAATTATCTTATCGATAAGTTTATTTGATCGAGGACTACTTGAGGATTAGCCGATTTAGTTATCGGACGTCCAATAACTAAATAATCAACACCAACGACTATCGCCTGCTGTGGCGTCATAATTCTTTTTTGATCATCACTAGCAAAGCCTAAGGGCCTTATGCCTGGTGTAATTAATTTAAAAGGCTGTCCTAGTAATTTTTTTAAATGTTGAGCTTCCCACGCTGAACAAACAACACCATCTAACCCACAATCTTTTGTTAACTTAGCTAAATGAATTACCTGCTCTGCAGGTGTGCGATTTATACCAATACCCTGTAGGTCTTTTTCTGACATACTTGTTAGCACAGTGACAGCAGTTAACAAAGGAGCTCTATCACCAAATTGTTGTAACACACTTTGGGCTTTTGTCATCATTTCACTGCCGCCACTGGCATGAACATTTACCATCCAGACACCTAAGTTGGCAGCTGCAGTTACCGCTTTAGCGACTGTATTAGGGATATCATGAAACTTCAAATCAAGAAAAACATCAAAGCCCTTACGTGTTAATTGGTTAACGAAATCAGGGCCAAAATAAGTAAACATTTCTTTGCCTACTTTTAAACGACAATCTTTAGGTGATACCTTATCAACAAAAGATAAAGCATCACGTTTTTTATCAAAATCTAATGCAACGACAACTTTTGCATCACTCATTTCATATTCCTTACATATTAATTTTTATATTTTTATATTCAGTAGTAATGCATTCTAATGAAATCAACCAATGCTCACTCAAGCTAATAACACTAAGTTGACAAAAATCAATCAACTTTATTTACTATTCGCCTTCAAGGCCTCGCACTGGTTTAAGCTGTTCCCAATCATGACACGATGGACATGACCAATAATGCGTACTGCTATTAAAACCACAAGAGCGGCAGCTGTATCTTGGTTTCATATTCAAATAAGCTGTAATTAATTCTTTGATAACGTCTAAGCTTTCGCTATGACTTTCTTTAGCTGACTCTGCCATTTGCATTTTTACGAAATGTTTAAAGCCTTTAATTGTTGGTCGGCGTTTAAGTGCCGATAATATAAATTCAATCGCTTTATTAACACCATGTTTTTTTTCAACATATTCTAAGTATTTTAGTAAAGCGGTTGTACTGCCTGTCTCTTCATAAACTTGACGAATAAAAGTAAAAAACTCATCGCTAGCATCAAATTGAACATAACAGTGATGCATATTTTCGATTACATCAGGGAAAAACTCTTTATCTTGTTGATAAATGTATTGATAGCACTGACAAGCTTGTTCAAATTGTTGATGATTTTCATAAATTTTAGCCATTAGCCAATTAGCTCGGCATGAATTAGGATCAAGTTCTAGTGCTTGTTGTAATAATTCAATAACAGCAATAAATTCATCTTTATCTAAAGCTATTGTGGCTAATTCGCAATAAAAGTTAGCTAAGGTATGGAGTGACTTTACATCTTTGGCTTTAATTATTGCTTTTTTAAGGTCAATACCAAGTTGCCAATCCTTCGTTGATTGATAAATTTTCAATAAATTATTTATCGATTTTAATCCATAGCTTTTAGACTTTAGTAACTTAGTAAACATTTTTTCTGCTCGGTCGTATAAACCAGCACTTAAAAAGTCTTTTCCTAGTTCAAATATGGCTTGTTGTTTATCTTTTGACGGTAAATGTCCTTGCCTTACTAAATGTTCATGTACTTTCAGTGCCCTATCAAGTTCCCCTCGGCGTCTAAAGAGGTTTGCCATTGCAAAATGAGCTTCAACGGTGTCATCTTCTACTTTTAGTGCTTCTAATAGATAGTCAATGGCTTTATCTTGCTGGTTTGATAATAAATAATTTAGTCCAGTAGAATATTTAATTGAAAGATCTTGCTTTGCTGTTTGGTCTTTTTGCTTAATACTATTTCGCCCCATAAACCAGCTATAAGCCATAGCAACGGGTAAAAGTAAAAATAACAGTTCTTGCATAATATTAAGGAGATACCTTTTTAGTAGGTGATTGTGATGCTAATTTTCTTTTTGATTTAAGGACACGAGAAACACGCCACATTAAAGTGACAAGAATACCAATAACAATACCTAATACCGTAAATAGGCTTACCGCTTGAGCCACAGATAACTCAGTTCGAGCAATCATATAATTTAAAGTAATGGTTTGAGGATTTTGACTTCCGAAAATAAAAGCAATAGCGGATATAACGAATACTATCATTAACATTAAATAAAATCGCAAATGACATTCCTCAATATGGATAAGATGTTGTAATTATAAGTGCTAAGGCTCGCCTAGACAAACATAACATTCACTAATTATTATTTTTCATCATATAAAAAAACGGCATACTAATGTATAGCATGCCGTTTAGAATATTTAATTTGTTATTCAGCTATTATCTAGAAAATAACATCTACGCTGCTGAAAGATTAACTCTTTCACGTAACTCTTTACCAGGTTTAAAATGAGGTACATATTTGCCAGCTAACTCTACAGCATCGCCAGTTTTAGGATTCCTACCGACTCGAGGCGCTCGAAAATGTAATGAAAAACTACCAAAACCTCTTATTTCTATACGCTCTCCTTTAGATAAAGATTGCGCCATCATTTCAAGAATTTCTTTTATAGCATGTTCAACATCTTTAGCTGATAAGTGACTTAACTTATCTGCTAATTTTTCAATGAGTTCCGACTTGGTCATTTGACCTCCTAGGTTGCCCTACATGACGCTAAACAAGTTATACGTCAATTGAGATGAAATTTAAAGGAGAAAACCAATAAAGTTATCTCCTCACTCTATCCTACTAAATTAGTTTTTAGCGTTTTTAAACGCAGCTGCCATAGCACTTAAACCGGTTTCTTCAACTTGATTTAAGTTATCCATAGCTGTACGTTCTTCTGCTTGATCTTTCGCTTTGATGGATAAGCTGATAGTGCGGTTCTTGCGATCAACACCAACAAATTTAGCTTCAACACTATCACCAACAGACAATTCAACACTAGCATCTTCAATACGTTCTACTGCAATATCAGCTACACGTAAGTACCCTTCAACACCTTCAGCCAACTCAATTCTAGCGCCTTTTGCGTCTACTTCTAGTACCTTACCTACAACAATAGCACCTTTTTTGCTAGTTGTCAGATACATGTTAAACGGATCGTCTTCTGCTTGCTTAACGCCAAGTGAAATACGTTCACGCTCTGGGTCAACTTGTAATACAACAGCTGTGATTTCATCACCTTTTTTGTATTCACGAACAGCTTCTTCGCCACCAGCCCATGCAATATCAGATAAGTGAACAAGACCATCAATGCCGCCATCAAGACCAATAAAGATACCAAAATCAGTAATTGATTTGATCTTACCTGATACTTTATCGCCTTTGTTGAAGTTTTTAGCAAACTCTTCCCAAGGATTAGCAATACATTGTTTAAGGCCTAAAGAAATACGACGACGTTCTTCATCAATTTCTAATACTAGCACTTCAACAGTGTCACCTAAGTTAACAACTTTAGATGGGTGAATGTTTTTATTTGTCCAATCCATTTCAGAAACGTGAACTAAACCTTCAACGCCTTCTTGAATTTCAACAAAACAACCGTAGTCAGTTAAATTGGTTATGCGACCAGAAAGTTTAGAACCTTCTGGGTAACGGTTAGCAATAGCTACCCATGGATCTTCGCCTAACTGCTTCATACCTAGAGATACACGAGTACGCTCACGGTCAAATTTCAATATTTTAACTTGAATCTCATCGCCAACATTAACGATTTCACTTGGGTGCTTAACACGTTTCCAAGCCATATCAGTGATATGTAATAAACCATCAATACCACCTAAATCTACAAATGCACCGTAGTCGGTAAGATTCTTAACGATACCTTTAACTTCTTGGCCTTCCGCTAATGACTCAAGTAATTCATCACGTTCTGCACTGCTTTCAGTTTCAATAACAGCACGACGAGAAACAACAACGTTATTACGCTTTTGATCAAGCTTAATAACTTTAAATTCTAGGTCTTTACCTTCAAGGTGTGCTGTGTCACGTACAGGACGAACATCAACTAATGAACCTGGTAAGAAAGCACGGATGTTGCTAACTTCAACAGTGAAACCACCTTTAACTTTACCGTTGATAACACCGATAACAGTTTCTTTTTCTTCATATGCTTTTTCAAGCACTTGCCATGCTTCATGACGTTTGGCTTTTTCACGAGAAAGAATTGTTTCACCAAAACCATCATCTGTTGCGTCTAATGCTACGTCGATTTCATCGCCAACAACTACCTCTATCTCACCAGCAGCGTTTTTAAATTGATCGATAGAGATTACACTCTCAGATTTTAAGCCCGCATCAACAATAACATTGTCTTTGTTAACGGCTACGATTGTACCCTTGATAATTGAACCAGGGCGTGTTTCGATTTCTTTTAAACTTTCTTCAAAAAGTTGTGCAAAATTTTCAGTCATAACTTGTAATAAACTCAGCTATTAATCCAATCAACGTACATGTTTCATGGGGTTATTAAATGTATGCCCAGTGTATCCTTACAGTAGGCTCTTAGTTAAATTTTTATTAACATTATTCTTTCATTAACGCTTCATTAGAAAACGAAAGAATTTTATTGACCACTTCCTTTATAGAAAGATCAGTAGAATCAATAATTAATGCTCCCTCTGCTGGTACTAACGGAGCAACCTTTCGGTTTTGATCCCGCTCGTCTCTTTGACGTATATCATCCAAAAGGCGCCCGATACTAACATCAAAGCCTTTCTCTTTCAACTGATTAAATCTACGCTCGGCACGCTCTTCTGGACTCGCGGTTAAAAAAACTTTAACCGGGGCATCATTAAAAACAACTGTGCCCATATCTCTGCCGTCAGCAACAAGTCCTGGTGATACTTTAAAGGCACGTTGTCTTCGTAAAAGTGCTTCACGTACTCTTGGAAAAGCTGCAACTTTAGAAGCCAAATCACCAATGTCTTCACTGCGGATACTTGAAGTAACGTCTTCACCTTCTAAAATAACTTGGCTTTCACCATCATTATTAATAGCAAATTGGACGTCAAGATGAGCAGCCATTGGAATAAGTGGCTCTTCATCTTGAACACCTACACCATGATGTCGAGTAGCAATAGCTAGCACCCGATATATCGCGCCACTATCAAGTAGTTCCCAACCCAGTTGTTTAGCAACGATTCGTGCTACTGTACCTTTACCGGCACCACTTGGTCCATCAATGGTAATTACGGGTATCTTTTCACTCATTAATATATCCTAATCTCATTTAATTCAGTAATCAGCTCGTCTTAATTCTACCTTTAACGGTATTAAATAAGAGAACCTTATTTTAACTCTCTGTAACTGACAAACCCACATGATTAGCCAAACTAACAAAATTTGGAAATGAAGTAGCGACGTTATCACAATCTAAAATAGTTATATTACCTTTAGCTCGTAAAGATGCTATAGCAAAAGACATCGCAATTCGGTGGTCGTCGTGGCTGTTAATCGTACCTGAACTCAATTGGCCGCCAATGATATCAATACCATCTTCATAAACAGTACAGTCAATATTTAAGATTGTTAAGCCGTCTGCCATGGCTTGAATTCTATCACTTTCTTTTACTCTTAACTCTTCTGCACCACGCAAACGGGTTATACCGCTAGCGCATGCAGCAGCAATAAATATTGCAGGAAATTCATCAATTGCAAGTGGAACATCACGTTCAAGGATATTAACACCTTTTAATTTTGAGGCTTTCACCACAATATCCGCGACGGGCTCACCACCCGCCATACGTTCATTAATAACGTTCAGATCGCCATTCATTTGTTTCAATATATTGATAGAGCCAACTCTGGTAGGATTCATACCAACATTCCTAATAGTTAACTCACCACCTTTAGCAATAAGACCAGCCACCATAAAGAAAGTTGCTGACGAAATATCACCTGGCACTTGTATATCACAAGCCGTCAACTTATGACCTCCTTCAATAGAAACCTTGTTACCATCTACGTTAACAGGATAACCAAAAGCCGTTAACATACGTTCAGTATGATCACGGGTAATTCCAGGTTCAGTTACCGTCGTAATACCATTGGTATACATCCCTGCAAGTAAAATACATGATTTAACTTGCGCACTGGCCATAGGCAAATCATAGTCAATAGCTGTTAATAACTGTCCTTGCTCTCTCCCTTGACAAACAACAGGGGGTGTACCGTCATTACTGGCTGAAATATTCGCTCCCATAAGCTTCAAAGGGTTTACCACTCGGTTCATTGGTCTTTTATTTAGTGAATTATCACCATCCATCGTGGAATCAAACGTTTGTCCTGCTAAAATACCTGATAAAAGACGGATAGAAGTACCTGAATTACCAATATTTAACAGATTACTTGGTGCAGATAGACCATGGAGCCCTTTGCCATAAACAGTTACATTGTGTTCACTATCTGGACCTTCAATTTTAATACCCATTGCTTTAAAAGTATTCATTGTCGCTAAACAGTCTTGACCCGGTAAAAAACCTTTTATGTGCGTAATACCTTCGGCTAAAGCACCTAACATTATTGAACGATGTGAGACCGACTTATCACCAGGTACAGTAATATCGCCAGAAATAATGCCACTAGGAGCAGCAATAAAGGATAAAGGACTATTAAGTTGTGACATGTTATTTCCAACTGTTTTAAAAATCATTAAATTATGAATGTTTTTGAGAAAAATCGTTCATAAAATTTACTAAGGTTTCAACACCAGCTAATGGCATTGCATTATAAATACTTGCTCGCATACCACCAACAATTCTATGGCCTTTCAATGCCATTAGACCTTGCTGTTTTGCTAAAGCTAAAAACTCTTCATTTAATTCTTCATTTTTTAACCAAAATGGCACATTCATTAGACTACGGTATTTCACATCGACATTATTGTAATAGAGTGGATTACTATCTATTACTTGATAAAGTAGTTGAGCTTTTTGTTGATTTATTTTGGCAATTTCACTCACTCCCCCTAACGCCTTTAACCATTGAAAAACTAATCCAGCTAAATACCACGCATAAGTTGGTGGAGTATTATACATAGAGTCACTATCACTGAGTAATTGATAATTCATAATTGCTGGTGTAGCTAAATGTGCGTGACCCATTAGCGATTTACGGACAATGACGATAGTTAAACCTGACGGGCCAATGTTTTTTTGGGCGCCTGCATAAATCAACCCAAATTTAGCAATATCTATTTTACGAGATAAAATAGTCGATGACATATCAGCGACAATGGGAACACCATAAGTTTCTGGAATGTCATTGATTTTAACACCATTAACCGTTTCGTTTGGACAATAATGAACGTAAGCCGCATCACGGTTAAGTGACCAATCATTTACCGGTATAACTGTACTAAAATTATCAGTTTTTTTAACAATATCGATCACATTGATCTTGCCAAAGTTACTGGCTTCTTTAGCTGCACCTTTTGACCAGGATCCAGAAATAATATAATCAGCAGTTTTACCCTGAGGTAACAGATTAAGAGGTACAGCAGAAAACTGACCTCTGCCGCCACCATGGCAAAAAAGTACCGCATACTCATCAGGAATTTCTAATAAGTCTCTAAGGTCTGCTTCGGCTTGTTTAGCAACAGTCATAAATTCAATACTTCTATGGCTAAGTTCCATAACAGAGCTGCCTGTACCATGCCAATTAATAAATTCTTGTTGAGCTTTTTTCATTACTTCAGTGGGCAGCATTGCTGGACCAGCACAGAAATTATAGGTAACAGACATAAAACCACACCATCCTATCGATATTTAAATTCAGTAAATAAAAGGATCTACTGTCAATCCATAGATCTTAATTTTCAACAAAAAAATGGGCGGTTCAACCGCCCATTTAAAACTGTAAAAAGTGTTAGCTATTCGTTATCACTCTCGTCAACTTCGCTAGTCGGCGCTTCATTTTCTTGACTAGTATCACTTGAGTCCGTTGACTCAATAACTGACATTTCATCTTCAGAAAGTTCTAAAACATCATCGTCTTCAACTTCATCAATACGCTGTAGAGCAACAACATGTTCATCTTCAGCGGTACGGATAATGCGAACACCTTGAGTATTACGACCAATGACACTAACTTCATTAACACGGGTTCGAACCAAAGTGCCATTATCAGTAATTAACATCATTTCATCTTGTTCTTCAACTTGAACAGCACCAATGACCTTACCGTTACGCTCACTAACTTTAATAGACACTACGCCTTTCGTTGCGCGGCTTTTAGCAGGATATTCGACTAAATCAGTACGTTTACCATAACCATTTTCAGTAATAGTGAGTATTGGGCCATCATTTTTAGGAACAATTAAGGAAACAATTTTTTGATCACCTTCAAGTTTCATACCACGAACACCAGTACCCGTTCGTCCTATAGGTTTTAAAGCCCAACGTTGCTCACCGGTTTCAGGATCAAGTTTAACTTCACCTGTTTCACTGTCGCGTACTTTTTCATTAAAGCGTACAACTTTACCCGCATCAGAGAACAACATAATATCGTTATTACCATCGGTAATGTCTACACCAATTAAGGTATCGTCATCACGCAGGTTCAACGCAATAATACCATTGGCTCTTTGATTAGAATAAGCATCTAAACGCGTTTTCTTTACGGTGCCT
>Ga0307489_10001880_pt1 | contig 13985 bp, 24 predicted proteins | sample SB12metaG_FD_202247 | JGI IMG/M metagenome (GOLD analysis project Ga0307489, IMG submission 202247) | Sea-ice brine microbial communities from Beaufort Sea near Barrow, Alaska, United States - SB 1.2 | ecosystem: Environmental > Aquatic > Marine > Coastal | place: USA: Alaska | collected... | reverse complement strand
TTGAAACTGAAAGCAACGTTTGAAAGCGGTTCATCATGTTTTAGAATCAATCGCTGAAACCAAGCGCGGTCAACCTGGGAACAACCTGTACCGCCCTGCCTGCTCCAACATCACCCGAAGGTTGTCGTCGCTCCAGTCGTGAAACCCGGCATATAGGGGCGCAAGTTGGAATTGAAAGCAAAACTTGAAAGCAGTTTATCATATTACAGGTCAATCGCTGAAGCAATGCGCTGTCAAGTCTCAACACGGGCTTCAATATTTCGACTTGCACCACCCCGCCGTGAGCGTCCGCCACCGCGCGCAGCTCCTTTACCCCGAAGGTGACGTCGGTTTCGTTGACCGCGCCGCGAGCCAGCGCGACGGATGTGCTCGGTGGAAGGAAGGCGCGGAACGCCGCGCGCATGTCCTCAGAAGTCGGCGCCACGACGGCTGAAGCTTTATTCCTGCCGCCCCCGCCGCCGCCGGCCCTGCTCCCGCCGCCGCCGCCACCGCCACCGGCTCCGCCGCCCCCGCCGCCACTCCCGCTGGCACCGGCACCGCCACCGCCGGAACCCCCGCCAGTTCTGCCGCTGCCGCCCTCAATCCTGTCCTCGCCGTCGCCGCCCCCACCGCCGGTACCGTTGGCTGCGGAGTTGCTTAAGTGACCGCTCACGTGAGTGGCCGTGGAGTCCGTGGCGTTGCCGAGACCACCTTCGCCCCCACCCCCGCCACCGGCCCCGCCGACGTCCCCTCCGCCCCCGCCTCCGCCGCTGTTGCCATTCACATGAGTGGCTGCGGAGTGGCCGGCGACGCGTGGTTTCTCCCAGGACCCAACAAACAGCGGACCCAGGTCGTGCAGCAGCTGCCCGGCCGCATCCTCTACACAGGGCCCATCACATATTACCCACTGCGTCATCCTCCACATTTGAATCCCTCGTTTACTGACATCCGTGGTTACGTGGTGGGGATTATCCACCAGGCCCTACATCGGCATGATCATCGCCATTCTCCGGCGGTGGCGAGGGTGAGGGCGAGGTAGGCAAGCCGGGTGGGGGCGGCCCGCCGAGGATCGCCTCCCTCATCGCCTGCCTCTGTTGCTGAAACTCGCCGACGACCCGGCCGCCGCCGCCGAGCAGGGCCTGGCAGAAGATGCTCAAATCATCGAACGGGTCGCATTTACCCCCAGAAACGAGAGTTTGCAGAAAACTTGGAGGTAACTTTGAGCAAGTTCTGCTGGGGCCTACCGCCGAGAAGCCGCCCGCCGTGTAGGGACTGGTAGATATCGCCCGCCGCGTCATTGCCACTCGTATAGTATCCTGGTGTCTTGAGTGACGTGGCATCCTATGACGTGGCGAGGAACATGTGGCGGGCCCGATATCGGCCACATCATCCAACGCATTTCGAGCCCTCTTTTATTGATGTACGTGGCATCCTATGACGTGGCGAGCAAGGTCTGGCGGGCCCTACCACCGCCGCCAGAGGCGATGCGGCCGAGCGGGGCGGCGGCGCCCACCTCATAAGGGGCGCGGAACGCGGGGGCGGAGGACGCGCCTTTCCGCCACAGGCTCACCGGCCGACCTGACGCCCCCGCACTGTTGTACCCCGCCGCCGCCGCAATCGCACCCGCCAAGCCACCACCCCAATCGCCGCCGACCAGCCCCCCGAAGCCCCCGCCCGCCCTGCCCCCCCGCCCCCCCCGGCCCCCTCTTCCCCCCCTGACCCCCTTCCCCGTTCCACGGTTGCTTACCCTGGCCGTCGCCCTGGCTCTCATCGTCTTCACCCCGCCATCACCCTCCTCACCCTTTAAACAAGGCCTTGCATAAGTATAATTTCGAATTTACCTTTAAGCTGTTTATGCCTGAAACGATATGATGTATCCTACTTCATATTGCCTCAAGGATGCCTACATTGGAACATTAAGGTGGGAAAATTAGGCCCGGCCTCCGAATCTAATTCCTCATCCTCGTCGTCGCTATCGTCGTCGTCCTCCTCCTCCTAGTGGTAGCGGCGCAACCTGAACTTGAAAGGAAAATTGGAAGCGGTACATCGTGTTTCAGCGTCAAGCGCTGAAACCAAGCGCGGTCAACCCGGGGTCAACCTGCAGTGGCCTGCCTCGTCTTCCGAGAAGAAATCGTCGTCGTCATCGTCGTCGACGACCGTTTCGTAGGGGCGCAGGTTCAAATTGAAAGCTAAACTTGGAGGCCGTCGCCTTGTATTTCAGTTTCAAGCGCTGCAACCAGGCGCTTTCAACACGGATATTATATTGCCCCGCCCCACCTTATCGGCGTAGAACTTTGGCGTGTGCGACTTCACTGCCACCGATCAGGGTCTGGCCACTCCTTCCCTCACTCTCTGATTGTTTGCTCATAGTGTACCTGTGTACGTGTCGTGTACACAGCTACACACTCGCCTCGTCCTCCTCCCTGGCCTGGCCACCCGTTCCCTCACTCTTTGCTCATAGTGTACCACAGTGCCCGTACACAGCTGTACACTCGCCGCATCCTCCTCCCTGGCCTGGCCAGCCGTTCCCGCTGCAGCTCAACTTTAGCCGTCACAGCTGTGGTTGGTCCCCTGCATCCACTTCAAGTTATGTCGAGAAGACTTGATACCAAGCAGAGCTGCCAGGTGAGCTGCCACTGGGACGAGTGGCCACGCCAGGAGAGAGAATGCGGCGAGTGTGTACGGGCACACTGTGAGCAGACAGGCAGGGAACGAGTGTTCGAGTGAGGCCCTGCCGCAGACCGACTGCTGCGCCGCACGGGCGTGGAGGCAGCCCCAGCGCCAGGGTCTGACATGACACTCGGCCTGGCTGTTTGCTCAGATTGTACCTGTGTGCCCGCACACACTCGCCGCCTCCTCCTCCCTGCCCTGGCCACTAAGAGTAGTTTCCGGACTGTTCGCTAATAGAGTTATCACCGCTGCGGTGAGCCTGCGACGGCTGGCGAACACAGTTGAGCTGAGATTCGAACGTCGCGTCCTTTATCAGCCCTACCCGTCGGCACCTTCACCCGAACTCCTGGCTGGCTTCCTCCTGGCACCCCCTTTCTTGCGTTTGCGTCCCCCCGAGCCGCCGCCGCCGCCGTCGTCGTCGCCGTCGCCGCCGTCGCCATCGGCATCGTCGTCGTTGTTTCGGGTCGCCGCGGCGAGCGTCGGGATGGACAGCGCGGCGAGCACCGCGCGATTCTTGGCAATCTTCTCCTCACGCAGCAGCTCGTAGTCGTTCAGTGGTTCGGCGGTACGGGGCTTGGGCGGGGCGCGCGGGGGCTGGGTTTTGCGGCGCGGGCCCATGCCGAGCGAGGGGGTGGCGTTTATACGCGCGGGCGTCACGCCTCCGTGTGAGGGTGCGTGTGACGATGCCTTGCCCGTGGGTTGAACGTGAGGAAATGACAAAATGAGGTTTGGAGGTTTGGACGTCTGCCACGTGCCAGCTGTGCGAGACCGCTCCTGCCACGTAGGCTCCTCCACAATCCACGAGGTGCTACCGCATCGAAGCAGCGTCCACGCAGCGCCATGGCGATGCTATCTGCCTCCACCCCCGCCGCGGTGCTCGCCTCCGCCGCGCCCGTCGCGTCGCGGGGTGCGCGCGCCCCATCGCGCGGCCTCGCCGCCCACCAACGTCGCGGTGGCCGCACCAGGGCGATGCTCGGAGGCAGGGGTGACTGTTGCGCAATGCACCTATACTCCTCCGCCGCCCCCGCTGCCCGCCGCCACCCTGCCTGTTGCCGCCATCCACGGCCTGAGACTCGTTCCCATATCAGCTCTGCCAGCCCTCACTCCACGAGAACACTGTTCCCGCCACTCGGGACAAGCGTTCGCATGTATCCAGCGCAACATCATGGCCTCAATCACCCTGACTGAACGTCACTGCTTCTGTCGCTGGTCCAAACAAGTAGTCGCAACGGAACGATAGCTCTACGTTCCTGAAGTTGCGCAAGGGCCAGGTGAGAAGCGGACGGCGCTTCAGGTGCACAGGCCCTGCCCGGCGGAGGCGGCAACAAGAGCACTGACTTGAAGAGGACTGACTTGAAGAACGGACACGTGCTGTTCACGTCCGCCCCATCCAACAGAATCCCCAAGGCCGCCCCCAACAACGCGGCCAGCCCCGGCGCCACCAGCTCCGTCGCCTGGACTTCCTCCTACGACCTGCTGGACCTCGACGGCGGGGCCCCGGGCCCACTTCTTTCCTCTTCACATAACTATGTCGAAGCCAGCTCGAAGATGCTGTTCTGCTATCTCGAAGCTGGCCATATGAAACTACCTCATAAAGATGTTCTGCTACATCGAAGATGGCCAAGTGAAGCTATCTCGTAGATACTTAAGTGAAACTAGATGCTCAAGTGAAGCTACGAGTACCTCGTAGTTGCTCACTGTCAGCTACCTCGAATATGCTCAAGAGAAGCTGCCTCGATGATGCTCACGTGACGCTGGCACGGGAACGCGGGTGAGGCTCTGCTGGGCGGAGCGCTGAGCGGCGGGAGTGCGGGCGGCGCGGCGGCGGCGGCGGACGCGTTCGAGCGGGTGGACGACGTGGTCATGGGCGGCGTCAGCAGCAGCACCATCGTGCCGGACCTGAGCGGGCGCGGGTGCCTGGTGTGGAGCGGCAAGTGCCGCGTGGAGGGCGGCGGGTTCACCGGCGCGCGCTCCGTGGCACTGCAGGCTCCGCTGGTAGCGCCCGCCAGATGCTGCTTGCCACGTCATCGACACGCACGTTGAAAACTCGATTCCTGAGTCACTTGTCAGTCTATGACGAGGCGAGCAACCTCTGCCAGGCCCTTGCCTGCCACATCATCAACCCGCACGTTGAACCTTCGTTTACTTTGTTCAATGGCAATCTATGAGGAGGCGAGCAACACCTGACAGGTCCTTGCCCGCCACGTCATCGACTCGCACTTTGAACCCTCGGTTCCTGAGTCACATGGCAAGCCATGAGAAGGCGAGCAATATGTGCCCGGCCCTAGACGTGGGACCTGAGCGCGTTCGACGGCATCGCCATGAAGGTGGCGCTGGAGTCCGATGACGAGCCGCAGCGCCGCACGTGGAAGGCCACGGTGTGGACCCAGCATACGCTCTGTACAACCCATTTTTACCCCGTTTACACCCGCTTATACCCCCCCTTACACCCTTAATACCCCGTGTGGACTCACTAGATGCGTTTACACCCAAATTATACCCCCTTTGGATCCTTATAGGCCCGTTTAGACCCTCTTTCGACCCCTCATCACCCCCCTGCATGACTGATTTCGACTCCCATTATATACAGTTTCAGCCCTGCATCTTTACTTGCGGTGGAGACCCTGCGTCATGATTCGGACCCAGAACGACCGCGGCGAGGTGGTGTACCAGGCCACCTTCCAGCCCCCAGTCGCCACGGAGGAGCAGCGCACGTCCGACCAGCCGGCCGAGGTCCGCATCCCGTGGGGCTCCTTCAAACTGGTCCGCGGCATGGCCTGACAGAAAACGCTCGCCACGTCATATGATGCCGATGCCAATGCCATTTAAGTCAAGTAACGAGAGTTTGGAACGCGGAGGATGACGCGGCAGACAACATCTGCCCAACCCTAGTCCGTAACCCCAGACCCTAACCTCTAAAACCCTAAATCCTAAACCCTAAACGTGGAGGATGACGCGGCAGGCAATATCTGCTCAACCCTAGACCGCAACACCAAACACCAAACCCTAAACTCTGAAACCCTAAACACTAAACCCCAAGCGAGGAGGATGACGCGGCAAGCAATCTGCCCGGCCCTAGTCCGTGGACCCAACGTGGTGCCCGGGGTCCCGCCGCTGTCCGCCGACCAGTGCGGTGCGGTGTTCGGACTGGGCATGATCATGTCAAGGTTCGGGCCCCAGGCAGGGGGGTCCTTGAGTACAAGCACTTGATCGACGTTTTTGTTCCAGCTTCCAACGAATCGAGTCCGCGCGTCTGTACTAGTATGAGCATTCTCCATCAAACTCAATTTTGATGTCACCGTTGACGTTCATCTTCTCGAAATCAAGGGTCTAATAGGCATGCCAAAAAGATGATGCTATGTCCCACAAACAACACGGGATTCCATATCATACCTGCGATACCAGACCCGACACCTAGTTTAAGGTGAGTTGATAAGTCATGCTTCGATCTCGGTCTGAGTGCTTGTTGTCACCGACCCTGGTGGCAGGGCCCGATGGCGGACTTCCGCCCCGGCGCCTTCCGCCTCGCAGTGCACACCCTGGGGGTATACACTGAGGCAGGGCCTGGCCACTCATTCACTCATTCCCTCACTGCTTGCTCGTAGAGTACCGGTGCACCCGTGCACACTCGCCGTATCCGCACCCGTGCACACTCGCCGTATCCTCCTCCCTGTCCTGGCCACTCATCCTCCTCCCTGGCATGGCCTCTCATTCCCTGACTGTGTGCTCATAGTGTAACATTGTACCGGTGCACACTCGCCGCATCCTCCTCCCTGGCCTGGCCACTCGTTCCCTCTTCAGCTACCTCGTCAGTGAATGAGCGGCCAGGCCAGGGAGGAGGATGCGGTCAGTGTGTACAGGTACACCGGCACACTATGAGCAAACAGTCAGGGAACGAGCAGGCGGGCCAGGCAGAAGGATGCGGCGAGCGTGCGCGGGTACACCATGAGCAGACAGTCAGGAAGCAAGTTCTGGTGCCAGTCCCTGCATCTAGGGCGCTATGGCGGCACCCCCGAAATTGCTAGTGTCCGCTGTGGTCGAAGGGACGGATAAGAAGAAAAGCGAGAACCGCGGGACCAGGTCGCTTCTCTCGAAGATCCTCGGCCCGCTCCTCAAGGTGGTGTTCTCGGAGAAGGCAGGGATCAGTGACTAACACTCGAAACGTCAGTCAACTATCACGCGTCAACCCCTCGTTTGTGTAGTCAGCTGTCATCCTATGACGGGGCTAGCATGATTCACATTGGCCCGTACCCGTCATCCTCCGCGTTTTTTCTTTTCTTGTTTCAATTCAATCGCGTCCTACGACAGGGCTAGTAAGGTCTAACTGGCCCTGAGGGAAGGGGCGGCGGCGGAAGCAGGCGCGGGCGCTGCTATACAAGCGGTATAACATGGCAGGGCGGTGCAGGCTGAAACCACTTGTAAACTGTGTTGAAAGTTCCTGGATTATCGGAAGTACGAATAGTACAGCCTGTATCTTGACTAGAAGCTAACGCTCTCAGTCTGCTCCTCGCTCCTCACTTGTCACTAGACTATGATGAACCGGTCTCCAAAGTTCTGCTTTGTACCAACGTGCGCCGCTACAACATGGGGGAGGTGAAGATTCGGTTTGGGTACGGGCAAGGGCTGAAGACGGTGCGGAAGGGGGGTAACGGCGCGGCGGCGGCGGCGGAGGGGTAGGGCAACGCAGATGAATACCCCCCCCCGCCTTCGCGTCTGCAACCACATTTAGACCCTTGTGCCTTTAGTGAAATAGCCTTCCGACGACGTGGGCTTGCATTTGCCTGGCCCTACTAAGGGGTTGAGCGAGTTCATAAGTGACGCGGCTACCTTTGTAGGGGGGTTATTGATAACATGCACTCGAACGACGTTGTATCTCCTCCTCCTCCTTCTCAGACCTCAGCGCGTATGTATGAGCTTTTGCCCCGGAAGGTAAGTCACGCTCCGACATCGGTTCGAGTGCTCTTCTCAATGGCCCTGCTGCCCGGTACTAACGCTGCCGCTCCGGGGGCTGTTCACCCTCGTGTCCAACGTGGCGCGGCTGGTGAAGCGCTTCAAGGGGGAGAAGCTGTTGCCCAAACTCAACGGGGTGCCGCCGCCCGCCTGATCAGCTTCTGAAGTTCGCTCGCGCATGCTACAATCATTTGTGAAAGCACAATATGTCATCATTCAGCAAACACATCTAAGATATTCGTACACATTCTATTATCCATCGGATTCCCTACCCCCACGCCGCTGCCGCCACTGTTGCCACACAGCAAAATTCAATCCCTCCAGAGCATCATGTTTAAAACTAGTATGACTTACTACACCAACGTCTATCGACCCCCCAATGGCCCTCACGCGGTGCGCGGTGCTATGTGATACGTCCTACGCCCTGCTGAGCCCTGATCGGGAGCGGAGACTTTACAGCCTTATTTCTTTTGGCATTGCATGAATGTGCCACATTTCTCCTTGTGCCCACCGATCGTCCAGTCGTGTTTCTGGCACGCGTCGCCGCAGTACCGGGCGCTCTTGCACTGCGGGCAAAACTTGAAGTCCTTCGCATGTCCCACAACCTCGCACCCTTCATTGAAGCAATGCCTACCGCCCACCGTCGCTTCCATGCGGTACCGGCAAAGTTTGTCGGCCAGGGGATGTCCCCCCTTCCGCAACCAATGAACCACGCTCCTTAAGACATCCGGAGGGACGTCGTGACCCTCCAAGAGCCCAGGGTTGGCGGCCCCGGCGGCATCCTCAACAAGCCCAATTTCGCGGGCGTACGGACCGTCCGCGTACATGTCACGGGCTAGTGACAAGCACGCGTCAGCGTAACCGCCGTCGGCGGACTTGCGCAACCACTGCTGCGCCCTTCGCTTGCTCCGCGCGACGCCGCGCCCTAGGGCCTGCCAGGTGATGCTCGCCACGTCACGTGATACCGGTTAGCACAAGAAACTAGGGTTGAAAATGTGGGGGATGACGACAAGTGAGGCATTATCTGCCGGGCCCTGCCTCGGCCGACCACATACATCCCGCGGAGATTATAGGCCGCCCCCGGTTCACCGGCTTCGGCTGCGCGCCTGTACCAGAGCGCCGCTCCCGGGTAGTCCGGCGCCGCCATGCCCTCCCCCGTGTCGAGCGAGGCCCCGAGGCAGGGGCTTACACTCGTCCACTTTTCAGCTCAACCTAAGCCATCTTAGTCACCCCTGCCCGTGTCCCCCTGTCTAATAGACTGGGGGAAACACATGCACCCAACGCATCCCGCAAAATGTGATTACGTTGAGCCGAATAGTGGACGAGTGTAAGCCCCTGCCCCGAGGTTGAACATCGCTTTCGGCAACCCAGCCTCGGCGGCCTTGGTGGTCCACTCCGCGGCTTGTGCGTGATCCCCGCTCCGGTGGTGAATGTCACTCACCGCATCCATAGCGTACGCGTGCCCTTGCGCAGACGCCTGCTCCAGAAGAGCGATGCCCTCCTACGCTCAGGGTTAGCATACTCAAACAAAACCATTTGGTCATCAGGAGACCTCAGCGACACATCTTTCGGCCCAGTGTACCAGTCTGCTTGACGCATCTCTCAACCCCCAGCGTCGCAGTCTGTGGGATGTTGCTTATAATAGTCACAATAATTCACACGCATCGGGCTGGTGAGCGACCGGAAAGTTTTCGGTTCAAAGCGCCAACCCTACCTTCCCAATTGTCGATGCTCTGCCGGCCGCGGCCGCGTCAGTAAAACATCCGGCTTGACTCACCAATGAGTAGCCCATGGTGAACTCCGCTTCTCTGTCACCCTGAGCAATCATCTGTCTCAACCCCCTCTCCGAGCCATTCGCGATACCTAACACCAGGGGCTTACACTCGTCCACCTCTTAGCTCAACTTGAGCCGTGTCTGTCACAAGAAAGCACTCGACACACCCTACACAACCCCCAACACCCCCTTACCACGGGCTACACAACCCCTGACGCGCAACCCCAATCCCATGCAAAGCGTTCAAGTTGAGCTGGAAAGTGAACGAGTGTGAGCCCCTGCCCAACACCGAGGGGTCTGCTGCGCCGAGCGGGTTTGCGAGCGCGGCGGCAGCTCCCGCGCCGCCCCCAGCTCCTGCGGCTCCCGAGGCTCCCGCCTGAGCAGGAGGGCGCTTTGCGGCAGCCCGCTCAGCCTTCCGCCGCTCCTGCCTCGAGGGTGCCATGTGTGACGGAGTGCTAGCAACCGCGACTAAAGCACTTCCGAGACTCTTCGAGGAAAAGAGAGGGACAACGCGCGCGGTAAACCGGCCGGGTTTCACCCACAACCACCCTCGCCAAGTAACACGCGACGGCGGGCCGACACGCAGAGACAGCCACGCCCACGCCAGGGACTCCGTCGAGCAGGTCACCTGTCGTTGGCGACGTGGGGGCGCGCGATAATGCTCGGGGCGAGCGCGAGGGGGAAATAAGAAATATCATATTTCCCATGTTTATGGTTTTAGGGTTATTTTTGTACCAAAGGGTTGGGTTTCGGTTTATTGTCCGCCGCCTGCGCGGTGAGTCCGTCGAGGAGTGCATGCACCTGTCGATGGCGACGCGGGGCGTGCGCGATAATGCTCGAGGGCGGAACGCGACGAGTGGGGGGGATGGTTTGTCTCGTCCGAGGTTCCGGGTTTTGGTAATTTAAATTACATTTTTGTTCCAAAGCGATATTGATAATACTGTTATACTATGGTCGTTAGTACTAGTGTCTGGTCGCATCACTGCTCGCCTAGCCGGTGGCACGGCGGTTGAATGGCAAGTAACTCCTTCCAAGTAGTTCCTTCCGGACCCCCATCCCCGGCCGCGGCCGCCCCAGCGCACGCCCCCGCCGCCGCCTTGGGGCACGCTGCGTAACACCCCTCCGCGAACGCGGGGTCCGGCGTCGGCGCTGCCACCCCGAACCAGGAGCTTACACTCGTCCACTCGTTCAATTTTCAGCTCAACATAAGCGCATTATGTGGGATAGGGGGTGCGTTTGGGGGTCGTCGAGGGGGTGTATAGGGGGGTGTTTAGGGGGTATCAAAGGGTTTTTCGGGTGTATTTTTGTGTCAGAACGAAGCAGGTTGAGCTGAGAAGCGGACGAATGTAAGCCCCTGCCCCGAACGTCATCATGCAACTACCATCCTCGTGGTTGGGCGCGAACCATGCATCCACCCCGAACGCCTCCTTGAAGAACGCCTCCGAGGGCTTCTTGCAAAAGTTTGTACATGACGCCGAGCACCAGGGCCTGGCAGATATTCGGAGGAACACGTCATCCAACACATGTTGAACCCTCGTTTCTCGAGTTTATCACTTGAACGGCCCATGTGTTGGTGTGTGCCTGGTCTACAAGGTATGGACACTCGCCGAGTCAGCTAAGCTAGCTTGGTCTCAGGCCCTTGTCATATCCACATCAGTTTGCCCGGGCGTGCGACACACCGCTACCACATGGTATCAAAGTAACGCTTCCACCGTGTGCTGCGAGCAGCATCCGGCAGGCCCCACCGTGCAGCCGCACTGCTCGAGGTAGCGGCACTTGCGCAGCTTGACCGCGGCCATGACGCCGTCGGTCTCGCGGGGCACCACCTCGCACGGTCCCACCACCAGGGGCGCACACTCCTCCACTTTTCAGCTCAACTTGAGCCGTTTCTGACTCAAAATACACCCTAAGCACCCCTTGCCAACCCCTGTCACCTCCCACACACGCCTGGAGCAATACTTAAATGCACCCCCTATCCTACAGAAAGCGCTCAAGTTGAGCGGAGTAGTGGACGAGAGTAAGCCCCTGCCCACCAGCCACGCGAACGCCTCCACCGTGATCACTGCGTTCATCTTATCGACCCACTTGTAGCGGCGCAACCTGAATTTGAAAGCGAATTCTGAAACCGGTACATTAAGGTTGAGCCTCCAGCGCTGCAACCTGGCGCTTTCAACACGGGTTCCAACCGGTTTCAACTGCCTGCCCTGCCCAGTCCGCGGGCTTGATGAGCATTTTGAAGAGGGTGCGGACGACGCCGGGGATCAGGGGCTTACACTCGTCCACATTTCAGCTCAACCTGAGCCGCTCCTGACACAGAATGCACCTTAGACCACCCCCACTACTGCCTAACACCCCCTACACACCCCCTGAACAACCCCTAAATGCACCCCCTATCCCACACAAAGCGCTTACGTTGAGCCGAAAAGTGGACGAGTGTAAGCCCCTGCCGGGGATGAGTCCCAGCAGGGTGCCGAGTACCACCTGGCGCTGCGCGGCGGGCGGTCGGCTCAGCGCGATGCGGTCGGCGAGTGCCACCAGCCGCGGGAACCCGCCGGGCGGAAGCGGTGGTGGGGTAGCAGCGGCGGACGAAGGCGAGTCTCCCGCGTCGTTATTCAACGCCGTTTCCAATTTCCAGTTGAATAATCTGACGGCCAGCTTATCGAGGACGCCGTCGTCGTAGGTGGTGCTGGCGTCGGTGTCGCGGCGCCGCAGCGCGCCGCCGTCGTCAAACCCCACCGCCGGCGGCGTCGCCGCCGCCGTCGTCCCTCGTGGGTAGAAAGCGGCACTACCCCGCGCCAATCCATACCGTACCACTTCTAAATCGTCCGCACCACCGTCTGCCAAGGTCATCTCGTTCCCCGGCCCCTCCCCCTCAGCAGCGACGGGGCGCCACGGCACCGCACGGCGACCCCGACCCGCTCGGATGCTTCCTCTGAGCGGCATCGCCGGCGTCGCCCGCGCGATCTGACCGGTCGCCGACATAGCGCGCCGTGTTGTATGTGGCGCGCGCGTCTCGGGGCAACTGGAATCAAGCTCCACAGCAGCGGGGTAAGAGCGACTAAACCTAAAGCGTGTACAGTGAACACTGAACACTGAACAGTGTGTAGGGTTTCTTTGTCTTCCGCTGCGCTGCCTGCGTCTGCGCCGAGGCTCGGCGGTGAGGTGTAGGCGCCGGAACAGGATCACTCACTACTCCTACTCGTAACACCGGAGCACGACGCGCGCAAAGCCGGCCAATCTCGTTGCGTAGCAGTCGGTCGCCCGCCGCGCGGCGAGCAGCGAGAGGGGTATGCTGTCCCCAGCCCAATCCGCTACCCTGAGGGATATGCGTGATGTCTGGGATGCCCGCAGGCGTACTCGTGCCCGTGCCCGCGCCGCGGAGCGCCCGCCCGACCAGGTGTGCCAGGAGCTGGCCGACGTGTTCGAAATGGAGGTGCTGCCGCTGGTGGTAGGGAACAGGCCTGACAGTTATTGCCCGCCATGTCACAGGATGCGGGAGCCCGGCTGTCGTCGGCGACGCGGGGCGCGCGCGATAAATGCTGGAGGGCAGAGTCAACTTACTATGCAGTTCTGGAAGGTGGGGAAATGGGCATCTCAACCGTGAGAAGATGTTCTCAGCCGGAACGCGCTGGTGATCGAGGAGAATCCACTGGTCTTGAACCCTCACGAAATCATTACCGACGAGCGATTTGTCGGCCGTTCCGCGAGAACTCCAACCTCTCGAAAACGACGGTGCCACGTAAGCGCCACGTCAGCTCAACCCGTCGTTTACCAGACGTAGTAAGTGCTTAGGGTCGTCCTCCTGCGAGATACGTCCGTTCATAACGGCGGCGGGGGACGGACCAGAGCGCGCGCGTGGGGGCGCCAATTTTTCATCTCTGCGCAATCCTCCGTCTGAGTCCGAGCACTCCCCGTGCGTCACGAGCGACGGACCGGAGCGCGCGCGCGGGGGCGCCGATCTTCCATTTTTGCGAGATCTGTCCGAGTTTGTCCACTGCTGGTACGTCACGGGCAGCGTCGTTCCGTCCTGTGCGTGATAGTCGCCGTTGCTGCCACATGTACCTCCGGAACAGCGCGGCGCGGCGACGAAGTAAGAGGCGAGCGGGACTTCTTGGGAGGCGGTGTATTCTTTTCCGTCTTTCGCTATGTTCACGGGATCCACCCTGGTGAACGTTCCTTCCTCTACCACCACCGTCTCCCAATCGTCATTGATTATCATCATTTTTCTCGAGTCAAATGTTGAAAGCGATTTTGTCGGCGATGTGTGGAATAAGGTAATGAATGAGCTCTACCCGCGTCGAGACTTAAATGACTTTCAAGAACATGGATCGATGATGCCGTATCGGAAAAAAATCATTCATATAAATAAGGTCAAAATTTTAGGGTGAAACGTCAAAATGAAAGGCGATAAGGTCAAAATTTTAGGGTGAAGCGTCAAAACCTTTTCAAGGCGCCCTATCAATCTCCTTTTCTTTTTAGAAGGGGCGAACCGCGCCATGAAAAAGTTGTTACTTAACACCAGTCCCATATCCAGCAGGCGTACCTTCTATGTGTTCACATTCTCACACGCTCTTATTTAAATATCTGGAAGTTTTTGAGGTGCGCGCCCCCT